>JAEEGJ010017945.1_pt1 | contig 15895 bp, 16 predicted proteins | sample 8958761 | NCBI WGS metagenome assembly JAEEGJ01 (sample SAMN16246546, study PRJNA631951) | gut metagenome | biome: gut microbiome; feature: rumen; material: RS-attached | host: Bos | place: Iran: Karaj | collected 2018-10
TCTTCATAAATCGTAGAAATGTTTCTGAATTATATTATCCAGAGGATAGGTCTTGATGACATTCAAAATGGCATTGCAAGTACCTTCCTTATAGTATGGGTTCTTTGTTAGCTTTGATTCACAAGCTACAACCTTTTTAAGTCCATCCTTAATTTCGTCAGTGGAATATCCGCAGTGTATCACACTGTCTGCTGCAATACGTCCTTTCTGACGGTCGCCAATATCAAGCGTAGGTATGCCAAAACTCGGCACTTCAATAATTCCACTTGAAGAGTTGCCCAGCACTGCTTTCACATATTTCAAGACAGAAAAATAGCGACGCTGACCTAATGAAGGTATGAACATAAATCTTCCCTGATTATTATTCACATATTCCTGTATGCGCTTGATGATAATCTGAGAGTTTGTATCAGAATTGCTATAGGTAAATATGATATGATAATCTTTGTAATCATCCAACGCCTGTAGCAGACTCAATACCTGTGTTTCGGATGACATATTTGAGAGAGTCACGGGATGGTATGTGCAAAGGAAGCATTTGTCGGTTAGTCGAAAGTTCAGACTCTGCTCTATCTCTTCCTTGGTCATGAAATCGTTCTTCATAACATTCTCCACGCCAAGGGCTCCCACATTGAATACAAGTTCAGGCTGTTCGCCCAACTGAATCACTCTCTTGCGATAAGCCTCAGTAGAAGTGAAATGCAAGTGACTCATCTTGGTAATAGCATGACGGATGGCATCATCAAAGGCTCCTTCAGTTATCTCACCTCCATGCAAATGGGCAATGGGAATCTTATAGATTAATGCAGTAGAAGCCACTGCCAACATCTCATATCTATCACCAAGTATCAACAGTAAATCAGGATGAAGAGCATCAAAGGCATCTGCAAAACCACCAACTCCTCTGCTAATGGCCTTAGCTGTTGTATTGGCATTATCCAAAGCCTCATCGTCAGCCATATATACTTTATAGTCAATAGTGAAACCGTCGCGCTCAATCTCCTTATAGGTCTCGCCTTGGAGTTTTGACAGATGCTGGTTGGTTGCAATGACCTGCAATGTCAAATCCGGATCATCCTTAATGGCTTTCATCAAGCCTCTAAGGATACCATATTCAGCACGACTACCAGTGACTACACAAATTTTACGTTTCATGAATTGAAAATTGAGAATTGAAAGTTGAAAATTATATCTCTATGAGGTCCTCCTCTGAGAAGTCCTTGATAGCTTTTGTGCCCACTACCTCTTCCCAACGCATTGGTGAAATGCCTGTTCCTGGGCGCTTCACAGTAAGATTTTCCTCTGTAAGCAGCTCACCTTTCTTGATTTCACAAGCTGCAACAATGCTCTTACGGGCAATGGCAATATTCTTGCGTTCACTTTCGCTCACGTGTTTGGTCCCGTCTCCACAAACAGCCTTTTCAATATTGCGGATAGCACTTACCATTGCCTTCAACTCATCAGGTTCAAGACTGGCTTTATGGTCAGGACCTTCCATATTGCGGTCAAGGGTAAAATGCTTTTCAATGACAGTCGCGCCAAGAGCCACAGCAGCAATGGGAACTTCAATACCTTTGGTATGGTCACTATAACCGACCTCTACACCAAACTCCTTACGGAGTGCATCCATAGCTTTGAGGTTCACATCCTCAAAAGGTGTAGGATATTCGGTATTGCAATGAAGCAGAATCAGATTCTCTTTGGATAGACCATTCTTATAAAGGGCCTCTACAGCAGCACGTACATCTACCATATCGCACATACCGGTGCTGAGGATAGTCTTATCATTGAAGGCTGCTACCCGCTTCAGGAAAGGATAGTTGGTCACTTCCCCTGAAGGTACTTTCCACAATCCTAGGTTTAGTGAATGCAGATACTCAATGCTATCAAAATCAAAGGCGGTAGAGAAGAACTTGATGCCTTTCTCTTTGCAGTAGGCAATCAACACTTCATGATTTTCAGGAGAAAGCTCCAGTTTCTTAAGCATCTGGTACTGACTGTCACCTTCTTTACCAATGCTCTTCTGCTGATATTCAGCCTGCTTTGCAGCCTTGGTTACCAGCTTAGAAGCCTTGAAGGTCTGGAACTTGATATAGTCCACACCAGCCTCAACTGCCTTATCAACCAGTTGCTTGGCCAGTTCAATAGACCCGTTATGGTTCACACCTGCTTCTGCTATGATGATTGTATGTTTTGTCATTTCGCTTTAACTTTCAGTATGGCAGGATTGCCGGAATAGATGCCTTTTTCAGTAATGCTTTTACGTACAAAAGAACCAGCACCAACGATAATATCATCACCGATAGAAATGCAGTTGGCAAGTACTGACTGGCTACCAATAAAGCAACGTTCACCCACTTTGCATTCTCCATTCACCATTGTTCCTGTAGAAATATGACATTGATCACCTATCACGGCATCGTGTTCAATGTTGGTGGCAGTATTCAGAATTACGTTCTTACCTACCTTGGCACCGGCATTAACAAATGCTTGGTGGAGCACTACAGTACCCTCTCCTATTTCAGCATATTTTGAAACATATGCAGTAGATGCAATCACGGTTGCCAGTTTGCCGCCAGCTTCCTTAATCTTGTTGTAAAGTTTAATGCGAATTGCCGGATTCTTAATGAAGCCTACGGTAATGACGAATTCAGCTTTATCTACATATGCAGGTATGTCATCATCGGAACCTATCACCTTGGTAGAGAGAATTTCCTTCCCTACTTCCTCAGGCATATCCAGCACACCAAGAATGTTGTAACCAGCACTCTCAGCAGCTTCAAGTACGGACTTACAGTGTCCTCCACCACCAACAAGAATTAAAGGCTTTTTCATTACTCTTTGGGTAAATCAGAAGGACGTACAGAACTAGGAATGTTCACCACTCTATCAGCAAACCAGATGGTATTCTTCAATCCGTCGTTCTCACATTTCTCAAACATTGGCAGACGGTTCATCAATTCCCAAATAGGGCGGGTCATCACACCGTTGTCATTGGTTTGAGTCAAGAAGTCAAGTTGAGCCTCCTTATCCTTCAAGATGACAACATTCAGCCAGTAGTTAGAGAAGGTATCAGGCGAGTCAACACAGAACTCTATATCTGGGATGTTCTTGAAGAAAGCTTCATATTCAGCTGCAACCTTGCGCTTGCTGACAATGTACTTATCTAGATTCTCTAACTGTGCGCAACCAAGGGCAGCATTGATATTTGGCATACGGTAGTTGAAGCCAATATGGTCGTGACGAAACTCCCAACGGTGAGGTATCTTTGCCTGGGTTGTGATATGCTTAGCGAAAGCGCCAAGCTCTTCATCATTAAAGAGCATCATGCCACCACCACCGGTGGTGATGGTCTTATTGCCATTGAAACTGATGGCACCAATCTTACCAAATGTACCAGTGTGTTTGCCTTTGTAGAGTGAACCTATGCTCTCTGCTGCATCTTCAACCAATTCAATATGCCACTCCTTACAAAGTGCTGCAATCTCTTCAATACGTACTGGATGACCAAAGGTGTGCATAGGAACACAAGCCTTGATTCTGCGACCAGTGTTCTTATTATAGCAAGCATATTCATCTTCTTTGAATGCAAAGTCATGGCTCTTGTCAAGTTCGCCAATACGGGTATTCTTGCGAACTTCTGCATTCTTCTGGAGCCATTCCTTCATCGCATCAGGTGAAAGACCCATTGTAGAACGGTCAACATCAAGGAACACTGGATATGCGCCAATATAGCTCAATGCATTTTCGGTGGCAATGAATGTCAACGCTTGCGTCAAAACCTCATCATCACGCTTTACGCCAACAAGCAGCAAAGCCATATGGAGGGCGTTGGTTCCGCTTACACATACCACAGCACGCTTGGCACCCGTGTAGGCAGCCATATCATTCTCAAAACGGTCAACGAACTTACCTACAGAACTTACGAATGTGGTATCAATACATTCGTTCAGGTACTTCTTCTCATTGCCAATAAATACAGGGACAGCCAGAGGAGTAAACTCTTGGTTGCCATACACGGACTTGATAAAGTCTATTGTCTTTTTATAATCAGCCATGATTATTATTTGATTAAATCTAAATTACATCTTCTGATCTAGGTTCTTACCCTTCTCCTCGTGCTCGAAGTTTGGAATAAACTCCTTAATGGCTTCTACTACCTGTGCCTTGGTGAAGTCCTCCTTGGCGAAGATACCTTCAAGCTTGTCGAAGAATCCATTAACCTCTGCCATTTCATGGCGAGTGGTCTGGCAGACCACGCCCAATGCTTTGAAACGCTGCATGTCAATCTTTTCTCCTGGCACATAAAACTCTTCGTAAGCTTTTTCGCCGGTGGTATCAGAGCCAAAGTACACCGTAGGATACTTGTTGTCATCCCAACCAAGAGCTGCAGCTTTGCGCTTGGCTTCATCATCCGAAGAACACGGATCTTTCACGAGACCATTGGCGGTTACGAACTTGTCACAGATAGAAGAGAATGTCAGCATCTGGTCTTCACCCAGCTTCGGGAAGAACACTTCCCCACCGTTACCCAAAATGCAAGCAAGCATACAAATCTGACCGCTCTCTTCAGGACTTACAAAGTACCTCTTTACGTCTGAAGGTGCAGCCAGCGGCTGCTTCTTCTGCAAGCGGTGAATCCATCCGTCAGGTAATGAGCCATTGCTGAATGCTACATTGGCAAAACGAGCGGTTGTCACCTTGAAGTATTTGTTATAAGCCATCACCAAGTCTTCCATGATACGCTTGCTGGCACCCATAATGTTCACTGGATTAGCAGCCTTATCGGTGCTCACACAGAAGAAGTGCTTCGGAGGATAGACTGTCAGTAAGTCCATCAATTTCTTGGCCTTGATATCGTTGTTCTCTATCAGAGCCTGCACACTGTAGCGATCTTTCTCCGAACGCACGTGCTTGTGTGCCGAGAAGTTCGCCACAATGTCAAAGCCTTTCTCTTCACGGAAAATGCGCTCAAAGATAGGATCAGCAAAGTTCAGTGTATAGCAACGGAATTCATCAGGAACGTACAAGCCGTTAGTGCTGCGGACATCACGCACCAACTCAGCCAAACCATTTTCATTGAGGTCCACCACAACTACTGAAGTAGGCTCAAAGCGAAGAACCGCTTTGATGAAGCTTGAGCCAATAGATCCAGCACCACCTATTACACATACCTTCTTACCCTTAATCTCTTTGGTAAGAGTCTCGGCATTAGCCTTAATATCTGGCTCAAACATGCTACTCGGACGGAAGGTCACGCTATCGGATATAAACTTATCTAAGTTGAACATATATTAATTTGTTTTTTTTTTACTTTTAATGGGCAGGCCCGCTGTTTATTGAACCTTCATTTATGAGAGACAGCGGGTGTCCTGCCCTATGGTTGGGGCATCAGGCTGTGCGGAAGACCTTTTTGCCCCATCAATAGCCACTGGTTGCGCGTAAGACCTGTTAGCTCTATACCGCTTTATTTATTGAAATGAATCGAGTCCTTCTATTCCTTTTGGAGTTAATTGTATATCATCGATGCTCGAATCAAAATGTGTTAACAGCATCTCTGAAAAACGGCCATGATATATACCGTATATCAGCTTTGACATGGGTTCATCCTTACGTCCAATTAAACCAAAAGCAAGACGGCCATTTTGGATTTGTGGGTTGAGCCATGCTTTATTTTTCCATTGAGAGACATGAGTAAAATCCCCATCATTGTCCACACTCCATGTTTGGACAACATTATTCTCAATACTCTTCCTTATTTCGTCAAGTAATCCCTGGGGATTATTTGTTTTTACATATATTGCCATAACGCTAAGCTTTTGATTGGTCTGTTTTCTCTTCTTTTTGAACAGAATCCTTCTTCCCTGATTCCTTACCAATCTTTTTGACTTCAATTCCTGTAAGATTGGCAATCTCATCTTTCATAGAGAGCAGCGGATTGTACAGATTAATGTAAGCACGTCCTATAGCTCCGTTGAAATGTATCAACATAGGACGTTTGTCACCGCTACTGATAATATGCTGCATGGCAATACCTGGATAGGTGTCAATATAATAAATCTCCTTAATACCAAGCTGATAAGATTTCTTAGAACATAACTCACAAGGGCTGGCAGTAACAAATAATTTACCGCCCTCTATTCCCGCACAACCATATTTTGCAAGTTGCAAGAAAGCGTTTTCTTCAGCATGGAGAGAACGGGTGTGTACTTGATTATCTTTGTTGGTATGAAGCGTATACAGATCCTTAAAACAGAATGAATGAGGAAGTCCCCTTTCAGTAATAGGATTATCACCCTGCTTCTGGTACTCTGCATTTACTTTCTCTATCGTAGCACGAAAACCGTTATCGTTACGTTCAAAATCGCTATAAGCATCATCGTCCATACGGTTTACTAAATTGCAGAAGTTACAAAGCGTACAAGGCACTTGTCCCTGTGGTGCTGTATTCCAACCTATTGACTTAACAGAGAAGTTAGCATCTGAAACGGCTGCACCTACTTGTCTGGATATACAACCTGAATTTAATTTAGCCGTAAACGCGATTTGCATCATACGCTCCTGCGGTGTAGGAGAAATAAGCCCCGGGCGCAACATCAAAGATACAAAGCGAATTAGTTGTACCTTCAAATCTTTATTTTGCTTCTCAGGTGTACCATCATGGCTGATATAAATATCAGATAGTCCTACGCACTTGGCTATATCCTGCTCAAAAAATGCAGGCTCCATATCCTTTTCCTTTTCAGGATTCTCCATAGCGTCCATACTCTCGATTGCCGCTTTGGTGTACTGCTGATTATGAAGGTTCTCCCTGCGCACCTTCTCGTCTGTTGTTACAGACATCAGATAGAAAGAGGAATAACGCTCGCGAAAATACAAAACCTCATATGGATTCCTTAATGCATCAATGACCACATAAGTGGGTTTTATCTCATTCCCACCATAGTCGTTGTAATCTCGAAGCATCTTGATTACTTGGTTAATCTTGCGGCTTAAGGTAGATGGGTCTCCTGTCGGGTTGGTCATATTGCTTATAGAACCATAACGCCTTATATTATTACCCCAGCCCTGATATTTGCGGAACAAACTGTCGTGGGTTTTCTCCACTACTTTAGTGTCTATAGCTTTTCGCAGAGGATGTATCTCTTCCAAAAGGAATCTCTTATACCCCTCTATCTTTGTTTTCAATTCGCTTTTTTCCTGCGCTGTAATATCCTTCAACTTAGAAGACGTCCGTTTATCTATGAAGTCATTAATCTCCTTTGCTAATTCAGAGGCTTTCTCGAACTGAGCTTTCAAATCTGTTCCTAAATCAAAAGTCTGATCTTCTGTTGAAGTCTCCTTCTCCGAAGCAACTATCGCCTTGATAAAGTTGTCATAGCCTTCAAGTAATATAAAGAAGAAAAGCATGTCGCTTGCTGAAATAACATCGAAACGCTTCCATTGCTTTTGAAGGAAATTATAGACAATAGAATACTTGCGCTTCTCATTGGGATGAGGAGCGGCATAGTCGCAAGGACTCGGGGCATACAAGTCTGCAAACTCCCCGCTAAGAAGTCTTGCAATAGTAGAACAACCAGAACCTGTACGGCCCGTAAGTCCAACTATTAGGAATGATTGCCTCAGTTTATAAATCGAATCAACAATATTGTTGGCCATATATTACAACTATTCTATCATTATTGCTTTATATACATTGTCCCCAACAGCGAAGTCTTTGCCACGGACAAGCTCCATAAAGTCATCGACAAAAACTAGTTACTTCTCGTTGTTTCGTCTTATCTATTTTTTGAAAATCACTACTGCAGGTTACACCTGCTATCTTTATTATCTCTTGCCAAACCTAGTCGTCTGAAAGACGCAAGCGAGGACGTTCTTTGTCGTTGACTAAACAGCGTCCAGTTATTCTTTTTTTAATGTTAATTGTTAACTTGTTAATTGTTAATTCGCATTGTTACTTCGACACGCTCAGTATAAATTGCTTAAATTATCCACAGCCGGTGGCGGAGTTTACGGAGCCACGGGCTGTACCGCTTCCTATAGCGGAAGGCTCTAATGGCTGCTTGCAGACATTTGTGCCTGGAGCGGTTGCTCATCGGCCATCGGCTACCTTATCTTATAATTACCTTATTTTATTCTCTCTCGCTCATCGGCCCCTTCTACCCCCCTTCTTACCTACTTCTACCCTCGTTCTACCCTAAAGCTTACCACTACGTTATTTAGAAGACAGAGGGGACAGGTCAGCGTCCTGCGCACCAAATGCGATGAATCACTCCTTTAACATTGTTGACTTCTGTCGCGACTCGGCAAAGTTTAAACGCGCTTAGCATTGTACTCGCAGCTCCAGAAGTTGCCCTATACCTGTCAGGCGCTCCAGTTGACCGATGAACCTTCTATATCCAAACAATACACATCATCGTCCAGCGGGTTGTTCTTGCGTCTCTACGATAGCAAGCGAGCGGGGCATTATGCTTCACTCATATTTCTGGATGGCAAGAGTCAGATCCTGACATCTATCCCTTTTAACACAATTCTGATCAGGCCGTCAATCCGCTCATTACCAATAGCCTCTATCGAATTGCCCACAGCTTCAATAACCGGAGTCAAACTAGTTGATCTGGTCTTACTATCACGAACAATTCTGTCAATGGTAATCTTACTCATTGCTGAAACAATTATGCTTTTTCAAGACTGTCGCTGTTCGCGGCTTCGTTGCTTATTTAATGCACAGCCGAATGCTCATATAGCGACCATTAGCTCATGGCACTTTTCGGCTTAAATATCGGCCTCTTACAATTCAAGTGCATAATTTATCGTCAGCATCAACCCAGATACATCCGTTTTTGATTATAAGTACTCGGCCGGCAACTAGTCAAGTCCGCGACGCGGTGGTCTTTCATTCTCCTGCACAATGAATGTGTATCGGCCCTCCAGTGAAAAGCAAAACATTGCGAGATGATGTATTCCACAACAAGGTTTGCAAGTTCCAGGTGGGAATAGAGTGTATCATTTTCGTGATACTATTGCTTCTAATTGAACATTTAACAATTTGTTCAGTTCTTGTATATCATCGTACGCGGAAGTGAATCTACCACAGTACTTATAAGATAATAGTCATTTGCCATATTTTTATCATATTCAAAGACGAACAAATAAAGGAGATTTATGAGCAAAAGAATACTTATAATAAATCCATTAACACACGAGTATGTAGCTGATGGTAGTCTGGCAATACCATATAGTTATCTTCATCAAAAGACATTTCATCATATCCCTTTGTGGTCATTTTGTTGCAAGTCGTTTTAATACCTATTTGACCATAGTGAATAACTTTAGGGAAATCCTTTTCACCCCTAACTACTCGAATTCTATTCAAAATAAACTCTGCAAATACTTTTGCTCTTGATGTTTGTTTTTTGGGACCGTTGGAAGAATCTTTCAAATCTATGGAGAATACATATAGATCGGCAACATCTTCCACAAAAAGGATATAATCACACATACTGACCATTCCTTCAACCTGCTGGAAGTATGGAAAGTGTCTGTAATTATTCGCTCTTTCGTCAAAAGAGCACAGTAATATTTCCTCCGTATGGGTACATATTTTACAAGCCATTTTCCCCTTTCTCCCATTAGTATTTCTCTCCACCATCTGGGTTTGATCAGCTGGGATATATTTATCCTTAATGACACTCCTAATGACATCAAGCATCAATCGAGGATTTGATTTTACGTTCCTTGCCATAACGAAGTTCGTAATAGATGGCCTGTGAAATCTCGTTTTGCCTACTTATCGTCTCATCAATTGTACTGGCCTTAAACCCTGTTTCTGAAACCAAAACAGGCTTCACCTCAACTTTTCCTCTTGAATTGTAAGAGAACAAATATGCAGCGACTCTGTCAAAATGCAATTCCATATCTGCAGAATAACCCCATTGGGACAGTTTCTCGTCACTACCATCCGGAAGACCACCTAACATAATGAGGTTATTAAGCTCTCTTATAATATAATCGCTATGGGTACTAACGATAAGACTTAGTCCCCGGTTGACCATTTTGGCAAAAACTCGAGAAATAATAAGTTGATTATCAGGATGTAAATTTAGCTCAGGTTCATCTACGATTAATTTGGACATTTTAAGCGCACGATGTCGAATATAAAACACCAATTCAGCAAGAGCTTTTATTGAAGACGATGATAAAGCCAGGTCTAGTTTATTTCCATCTTCGTTTAGTAACAATTCTCCCTCTGAAGAAACCTCTATTTGCCCCTTAATAATATAATTCTCAATCTCGTCTGCCAAATCGGCGTACAACGACATATGCTTTCTATGATAAGCCCGATCTTCCGCATCAGCCAAAGCAAGAGAGATAGGGCGAGGATATCTTGGCACTCTTGGATTACTATCTTTTAGGCGACCCACAGATATTTCTTTGCTAAAAAGCGTGATACCACTTCTCTCCGCTGTAAACATAGTTGTAGCTGATGAGCCTGACATAAAAACAGAATTCATGAATAGCGCGAACTCGAAAACATCATCCCTGGCGTTATCCATCCTTTCCCTGGCATCTTTTAAATCAGTTGCCGTGAAACTATATGTCCCCGGTTTCTTTTCCAAATGAAGAAAGTAACCACAGTCTAACTTCATATCCAACAGTTCCTTACGCCATGCTTCTTTAGACGACTGTATCTCTATCTTGAAACCATTATTCTCGTCCTTTAGATTCAGAACAGTTAATAAACTCTTTGAAATGGCTTTTACAGCTCGCTGAAACAAATCATATAAAGCATCGGGATCTAGAGCTCCTTCCAAGATAGAGTCATTCTTTAAAAGGGAAGGATCAAAAATGCTTTTAAGCTTTTCCTTTTCTTCCTCTTTTCGGGCCAAAGCCATAAAGAATCCGCCAAATGAATTAGGCAATTCCGAAAGGACATAGGATAAATATGTCTTTCCTGTTCCATTTGGACCAGTGAAAACAATAAAAGGTTTGGAAATATTAATATCCGCTTTCTCAATAATTCCCAGATTTCGAAAACGTAGTATCATTATTATAGAAAATTAGTGTTATATTGCTCGATTTCGATTCTATGCTTTTTTGCGAATCGTCAATGGGTTCCAGCAAATTGCAGGACCAGTACAAACTGGAACTGAAATACTTGGTCTGGCTTATCTTATCTTTTCGATTATTTTGAATTATCTTGCCTTAATAATACCTTGGATAGCCCCTTATGACAGCCCAATAACTCGTGGTATATTATCACATGCGGCACCTCATGCCCAGTTAATACGCGACTAAAAGCCTCTAAATCCTACTATTATACGACTTAGCTACTTTTGTCATCTCAAATGAATACCGTTTCTGAACTTCCTCATCCAAACTAATCTGAAGATGGAGATTAACCTCTGACCCTTTTAATACTTTCCCATTCTTAAGACCTTGAAGAGTCGTATCAATTATTGTAAGTGACTTGGTTGGATACTCTTCAATCTGGGATATTACCTTTAATGGTAACTCAGCGAAAGCATCATTCATTGCCTTGCATTCGTCACACACATCAGCGCTTCTTACGTCAATCACCCACTTTAAAAGGTAACTGTACAGTTCACCATATCGGACAGCCACATAATAAAGGCCTTTTATGTCTGATGGGACACCTGGTTCTCCGTAATAATGACTATAGGCGGAGAAGAGGTTATTTAACATATCGACGCTATTATGCAGTTCATTCAACTTTGCACTATGCCATGAAAGACAACTCTGAATATCTTCCAAAGATTCACCCCTTTTGATATAAATGGAGTATGTACAATCGTTTTTCTCAAAAGCATGCTTCCCTATCTCATCTGCCATCATCTGCAAAAACAAACGAGTCTCGTAACTCTCCGGCTTTTTAAGCAAAAGCTCCAACGCCTTTCCGGACAAATGGTCTTGTAATTCCTTATCTAATGAAGTATTAAGCTTGAGACAATCTGATAAAGATCCGTTCAATAAAATTGACAACTGCGGCTTAAGAATCTCAATTATATCCTGGGCTGTTTCAAACTCAAAGTTCCACAATCCCTTATTTGAACGGACCTGCTCAATAAACTCAAATACCTTTGTATCATCCACATATTCAGTGAAGTCGGAGGTGGGATTCTTCTTCCAAAGTGGAAGGACATGAATCATGCTTTTCAACGAAAACGTGTAGATAGGAATCCCTTTTTGAACTGCAGTAAGGAATTCCAGATTGGTAATTGACTGACCAGACTCAACTTTGTAACCGTATCGATTCCCAATAATTAGAACAAATACATCAGCTTCCTGTTTAACTGCCTCAATGCAACTCTCCTGAGTCGAGGCCATTGGGTTGACCGGGAAGTCTTTGTTCTCAGACATAATTGGTTCATGTCCTATAGCCAACAAACTCTCTTTCAGATCCTGACGAATCTGAGAAAGATCATAACAAGTTGAACTTATGAATATTCTTGTTTTGGGCATTATGACCTGATTACGTTAATTGTGTCAAGTAAAAATATCTTCGCTTCGTTAAGAATAATCCGGATGAAATAAAGGGGAAACCGATATCTCTCCAGAATTACGAAAGATATTCTTTAAGCCTTCTATTAAGCAACTTGATCACTTTCCTGAATTCACCAACATCATCCCATTTTGAGGAATATACACCCATGGCGACCTCCATGTCTGCCCATGTTTTATAGTCGGATTCTATTTCAGACATCACCCGAGCCTCTAAATCGGACTCTGGCTTAAGTGTCATGTATTTATTATAAAAGTCTGAATAACAAGTATCCAACCCTTGAGCTTTGTCAAATCCGTTTCCGATTATGTATAGAATGTTCATATGCTGCTATTCATTATCCTCATATCTCGAATACTCTTATCATTTGTGATAAGTAGAATGAGTAAAGACACTATATAAATACATCCTTTTCAATGCGCTTCCACTCATCTTCGGACATATTAGGAAATCGTTGTATCAGTTCCGAATACACCTGGTCTTTCCAACGATGACAAATCAAAACGGACCAACCCTCCTTCTCTAGGTACTTTAGATAATTGCTAATATGGTTCTCAAACTCGCCCATTATTCTTTATCTAAAGATTCTTCGCTTCGTTCAGAATGACAGTTCTATATAATACTCAAACACATAGCTCTCCCCTACCTTCAAGCTATGGTTAAGTTCTCTCTCTGAGATGTCGCCAGCAAAGCCCACGGGGTCCGCAATGCCACACCAGGGTTCGATGCAAACAAAGGGGCAACCGGGCTTATTGGGAGCCCAAAGGCCAAAGGCTTGGGCCCCAAGGCAGTGGACCGAGAGGACTTTGTTCCGGTCCTTGTCTAAGAGTGCCACAGAGGTCACCTGGCTATCTTCAATCAAGATAGCGTCATCGGCAAAAGCATCTTCCGTGATGGGGATGATGGCGTCCATCTGCCTTGGCTCTGCTAATAGATGCCTTAGGCCGCCATTTACGGAGTTCTTGATAACGGGGTTAACCAGCTTGCCATCCTTGTCCAAGCACTGAAAGAAGCCGTGACACTTGTCATCTGCGTTGTAGCCCGGCAGGTTTAACGCGGGGTGGGCGCCAATCTGGAAGTGCAAGTCCTTTGTTCCAGGGTTGCGTACCATCCAGCGGCAGGTAAGGCTGTTGCCTTCCGGGATGTACTCCGCATACAACTCAAAGTCAAAAGGATAGTTTGGGTGCTCCCCTGCTGCCATCTTGTATCGGCCATCGGCCTGAAGTTCAAACTCGGCATCCCTCGCGAACCCGTGCTGACCCATCTTATACTCCTGGCCGTCATAGCGGAACACACCGCCTGCCACCTGCCCCACTATGGGGAACAGGATGGGCGCCCTGCGGCCCCAGTATTCAGGATTCCCCTGCCAAAGGTACTCTCTCCCATCCTTTCGCAGACTCTGCAGTTCTGCTCCATGGGTGCTGACTTTGAAATCTATCATAGATTCTTCGCTTCGCTCAGAATGAAAACTACTCCACCGGCACCTTCAACACCACTTTCTTCACCAGCTGGGGACCGGCAGGGGTGCAGAGCAGGGGTTCGTGGGCATCATCGGGCCATACCACCACAAAATAACCTTCGCCAATCACTGCGTCCAGGCCGGGTTCATCGGCATAACGGGCGGCATCCTTTTCTTCGTTGTAGGGAATGGTTTCCTTCACCTGCGCCAGGGGCTTGCAGCGGATGAGTTCGCAGCCGCGAAGTGCCAGCTGAACATCAATGAACCGACGATGTGCCTCGAAACCCTTTTCGTTCACCGCTTTGGTCATAGACTCGCTCACAATGGCCTTTACCCCATTGTCCAGCATATAAGTGCCCAGTTCCACACCGGCGTCCAGTGTCCTGATGTATTCCAGCGCAGTGTCAAGCGCCGGCGTGAGGCCCTTGTACAAACCTATGTTCTTAATGTGATCGTATATCATAAGTATAATCGGTTTTGCCGTTTCACAGATAAGACAATAGCTCCCTGTATATCAATTATTTACTCAACCTTCTTGCTTAAAAACAGCCTATTTAACGGTAAGAAACAGATGACAGAGATGATGGCGGCACCCATCCTCATTTGTGATGATTCCTTTATTTGCGTCGTGGTGGTTATCTACAATCTGAAGGAACGTCGCTTGTACCTTCACGAGACCTTCTTAACAGAAAAAATCCCGGAGATTGCTGCATCTAGCTTGGTTCGTGGCAGCAGTGCTGCGTCACCGCAATCTCAGGGAAACATCGCAAAGATACTTCAGAGATTGCTAAATTCCAAATAACCCTTTAAAATTCTGCTATCCTCAACAAATACTGTCCATACTGGTTCTTGGCCATCGGTGCGGCGAGTTGCCGGAGCTTTTCGGCATCTATCCAGCCTTGCTGAAAGGCTATCTCTTCCAGGCAGGCCACCTTGAGGCCCTGGCGCTTTTCTACGGTCTCTATATAAATGGAGGCCTCGGCCAGAGAGTCGTGGGTACCGGTATCCAGCCAGGCGAAGCCGCGGCCCAGAACTTGGACCTTGAGCTCTCCATCCTGCAGGAAGCGCTGGTTCACACTGGTGATTTCCAGTTCTCCGCGGGCAGAAGGTTTGATGGTTTTGGCAACTTCCACCACCTTGTTGGGGTAGAAGTACAGGCCGGTTACCGCATAGTTGCTCTTGGGTTTTGCCGGCTTCTCCTCAATGGAGAGGCAGTTGCCAGCCTTGTCAAACTCTGCTACGCCGTAGCGCTGGGGGTCGGAGACCCAGTAGCCAAAGACGGTGGCTTTACCGGCATCGGCGTCCTTCACGGCTTCTTCCAGCATCGGCATAAAGCCGGCCCCGTGGAAGATGTTGTCTCCCAGTACCAGGCACACGGAATCGTCCCCTATGAACTCCTCCCCTATTAGGAAGGCCTGCGCCAGTCCGTCCGGAGAGGGCTGCTCGGCATACTCAAAGTGCACACCATAATCACTCCCGTCTCCCAGCAGCCGCCGGAAGCTCGGCAAGTCCTGGGGCGTGGAGATGATGAGGATATCCCGGATCCCCGCCAGCATCAATACGCTGATGGGATAGTACACCATCGGCTTATCATAGATGGGCAGAAGCTGCTTGCTCACGCCCTTGGTTATGGGATATAATCGGGTGCCGGAGCCTCCGGCCAGGACAATTCCTTTCATCTATTGGTACCGTTGTTCAATTACATCCCAATCCACAATCCCCCACAGCTCTTTGAGGTGCGCGGCACGGCGGTTCTGGTAATCCAGATAATATGCGTGTTCCCACACGTCGAAGGTGAGAAGAGGCCTGAGTCCGTGGGCAACAGGGTTATCTGCACCGGCATACTGGCCGACGGACAGCTCCCCGTCGGCGTTGGCCTGCAGCCACACCCAGCCGGAGCCGAAGAGGCCAAC
>JAEEGJ010017948.1_pt1 | contig 15894 bp, 13 predicted proteins | sample 8958761 | NCBI WGS metagenome assembly JAEEGJ01 (sample SAMN16246546, study PRJNA631951) | gut metagenome | biome: gut microbiome; feature: rumen; material: RS-attached | host: Bos | place: Iran: Karaj | collected 2018-10
TTATGGTATCCACAGGCCACAGCGTAATGCTCCTGATCTTGCCCGAAGGATAAAAATAGATACATTGAGGGCGTATTGAAATATTCTGACCGTTTATCGCAAAGACATATTCAGGAGCGTCTTCTATCTCGTCCTCCACATTCCAGTAACTGCTGAGCTGACCATAAAGAGGAAAGAGTCTTTTGATAGTTCCGTCTTCATAAAATGTCATCAGTTCGGCCTGGAATTTTCCTTCAGGAAGCTTCACCTCTTCAACGTTCTGGAGATAGATGCTCCTGACAGTTCCGTCAGGGTAGTATTCCACCGGTGTGCGATACTTCTTTCGAAGATCTGAAGCATCGCTGCACGCGGTGAAAAAACCATATTTTGTCTTTACTATGTCTGACATTTATCAGCCAAGCTTTACAACCGGAATAACTGCACCGTTGTAATTATCCTGGATCCACTGCTGTGTCTCTTCGGAGAGGAGAGCATCAACGAGCGCCTTAACTGCAGGGTTATTAAGATCTTCTTCTCTTACTGCGATGATATTTGCATAAGGGCTGTCCTCGCCTTCGCTGAAGAGCTTATTGGATGTGATACCTGCTTCAAGAGCCTTGTTTGTATTGGTGATAAAGAAATCATAGTCATCCTTTGTAGGAATGATCTGTGCTGAGTCGATCTCAACGATCTCGATGGGCTTTACATATGATGTGATATCACCGACGGAAGCAGAAAGTGAATCTCTTGCTGCATCGTCAAGTTTGATGAAGCCGTTTAATTCAAGGATTCTTAATGCTCTGTATTCGTTTGTACCGTCATTGGGAATTGCAACTACCGCATTATCAGGGATCTGGTCAACAGAAGAATACTTATCTGAATAAGCTGTGATAGGCTCAATGTGAATTCCGCCTGCGCTTACGAGCTTATAACCGTTTGTCTCAACTTCGCTCTCAAGATAAGGAAGATGCTGGAAGTAGTTAAAATCGATCTCTCCTGAATTAAGTCTCTCGTTGGTTGTTGAGTCAGCAGATGTTGAAACGAGTTCAATGATGATGCCCTGTTCCTCGAGCTGGGGTTTAACGTGTTCGATGATCTCCGAATGGGGAACGAGATCTACGATACCCTTCAGAACGATGGGTTCTGAGCTGTTTGCCTCAGATGATTCTCCCTGTGTCTGCTGTTCCTGTGAAGTTGTTGTTACTTCATCAGCATTGAGTGAAGTTCCTGTGCCCTGGGCAGCGCAGCCTGCGAGGCTGAATGCGAATGCAACGAGTGTTGCAAGTGATAAAAGTTTTGTTGTAATTGTCTTATTCATAATGATTTACTCCTTGTGTTTAGATAAGATTTCTTGTTTTAAGAATTTGTTTTGATATAAGGTTTCCTATTCCCTGGATCAGCTGTACCAGGATGATCAGGATGTATACGCAGGCGAAGAGTTTGTCATGCTGGAATCTCTGGTATCCATATCTGACAGCGATGTCTCCGATACCTCCGGCTCCGAACATTCCCGCGAGAGCTGTCATGGACAGAACCGTGATAACTGATACCGTAAAACCTCTGATAAGAGAAGGCAATGTCTCAGGGAGAATGATCCTGAAAATGATATTCAGATTTGAGCTTCCCATGGCCTTTGCAGCTTCGATCTTTCCTTTGTTGATCTCAAGAAGACTGCTCTCTACGATCCTCGCATACATCGGAATGCAGCTTGCTGCAATTGCGATTATGCATGCATTTGTTCCATATGCCTTACCGAAGATAAGTCTTGCTACGGGAATCATGAGAATGATCATGATCATCTGCGGCAGTGATCTCAGGCAGTTGATGAGCCATCCCGAAACCGAATAGGATATCTTGAGCGGTATAAGTCCGTCAGGGTTTGTTACCGTAAGAAAGATTCCTAACAGAAGACCGAGGACCAGCATGATCACGGATGAGATCGAAGTCATGTACAAGGTCTCTCCGATCGGTTTCCACAGGTCTTTCCAGATCTCCGGGGAGAAGGATGCGATTATCACATCCCATAAAGATGAATCCAATAAACTCATTTTTACCTCCTCAGATACCGCCACCGTGAGTGAGCTCGACATTCTGCATCAGCATGAATACTCTTGCAAACAGTTCACCGGTCTTGCTGTGCGGATTCTCAAAAATATCTCTTACATAACCGTTCTCAGTTATCTTGCCTTCTTCAAGAACCGCCATCCGGTTACATGTATATCTGATGGCATCCAGTTCATGGGTGATCATAAGGATCGTTATTCCATGTTTCTGATTGATTTCCTTGAGAAGATCCAGGATCTGGATAGTAGTCTGCGGATCAAGTGCAGATGTTGCTTCATCCGAAATAATAAAATCCGGATTGGTGACAAGAGCTCTTGCTATTCCGACTCTTTGTTTCTGTCCTCCGGAGAGTGCTCCCGGATGAGCCTTTAACTTATCGCTAAGTCCGACGAGTTCAGCTGTTTCCAGTACTCTCTTATTGATCTCTTTTTTTGGTACTCCGGCAATCTCAAGCGGATAGGAAATATTCTTATATACCGTCATGCAATCGAACAGATTGAAATTCTGAAATATCATTCCGATCTTATGACGCCTCTTCAGCAATTCATTTTTCGGCAGTGATAATATATCGATTCCGCCAAGTTCGACTGATCCGCTGTCAGGTTTCTCAAGGCCGTTTATGCATCTGGCAAGAGTTGATTTACCGGCACCGGAAAAACCGATGATCCCAAAAATTTCGCCCTTCTCTATCTCAAGATCTATACCTTCAAGAACTTTCAAAACTTCGCCGTGCGGATAAAATGTTTTGTGCAGATCATTTATCTTAAGATATGTGCTCATATTTTTATCCGTGACTGAAAGTGTCAGCGGCCCTTTCTTTGCGATCTTTATATAGTTCGTTATGAAGATCCTTACCTTTACCGGGAATTCCCAGACTGTCTGCACGGCAATGCTGACAGTGACGGAAGACTTCAAGATATTTGCCTGCTTCCTGTCTGACTTCTTCTAAGTCAGCACAGGTAGGGGCCTTGATGTCTTTCATCTCGTTCTGTGGAATCAGCGGAATAATATTCAGTATTGATGCACCGAGTTCTGCGGTCTTTTTTGCTACTTCGGGAATATGTTTATCGTTTATACCCGGTACAAGAACACTGTTGATCTTAACGACTATTCCTTTTTGTGCGGCAAGGCGGATGCCTTCCAATTGTCTCTCAATGAGAAGTTTTGCACCTTCAATACCGTCGTGTCTTTTCCCTTCGGAATCGATTACAAAATTGTTTATCTGTGCTTCGATCTCAGGGTCAATTGCGTTAACTGTGACCGTGAGAGTCTCGATTCCGATCTCAGCAATCTCGTCAACCCTGTCAGGAAGACAATAGCCGTTTGTGGAGAGACATGCTATGAGTTCGGGGAAGTTCTGTTTAACCAGTCTGAAAGTTTCAAGAGCGCTGTCTGTTGCGAGCGTATCACCCGGACCGGCAATTCCGACCACCGTGAGTTCAGGACAGATCTCTTTTGCCTTTCTGACTGTTTCCACAGCTTCTTCAGGTTTAAGCACCAGTGATGTTACACCCGGTCTTATCACCGATTTGTCATAGCCTCTGCTGCAGAATTTACAGCCGATGTTACATACGGGACTTACGGGAAGGTGCAGCCTTCCGGCCGTCACATTCGAATGGCCTCCCAGGCATGGATGTCTTTTTTGAAGGTTTTCAAAAGAATGGTTTTTGTTGTCGTCTTCATTGTATGTTTTTCTCTCTTTTTCCTCTTTATAACGGGGATCGATTATGTCGACTCTGGCGGTAAAGAGTTTATTGATTACGAACTCAACTTCGCGCTCTATGTCGACACTCTGGATCTTTCTGTCATAAAGGATCTTTCTTGCGTGCTCTCCTGATCTTGCAGAAAAGACGATATTGCAGTCATCAATGCTGTCAGCGAGTCTTGCAAGAAGTGAATCATCATGCTGCAGACTTACACCGAGACTGTCGATCCTTCTGGTATCTACTTTCTCGAAAGTCTTTTTTTCTCTGTCGATCTCATAGATATCGAATCTGTCAGCCACACCGAAGTGGCGGTTGATTTTGATTCCGTCTCCTGTTGCAAATGCTGCTCTGATCATGTTTCTTCCTTATATATGCTTAAATGTGATAATTGTCTTTAATGCTGTCCATCAATCCGAATTCCACGAGGATCTCTTCAAGTCTTTCCTGTGTCATAGGCTTCGGGATTACAAACTGTGTATTGTTCTCTATCGCTTCCGCGAGCTTTCTGTATTCTCTTGCCTGAGGATGATTGGGATCGTGATCGATAACGGTTTTCTTGTTGATCTCAGCTCTCTGCACTTCATTATCTCTGGGTACGAAATAGATCAGCTGGCTTCCCAATTCCTTGGCGAATTCTCTTAAGAGTTCTTCTTCTCTGTCTACCTTACGGCTGTTGCAGATGATTCCGCCGAGTCTTACGCCGCCCTTGAGAGCATATTTCTGAATACCCTTACAAATGTTGTTTGCTGCGTAGAGGGCCATCATCTCGCCTGAAGCTACGATGTAGATCTCCTGTGCTTTTCCTTCACGGATAGGCATCGCGAATCCGCCGCAGACTACGTCTCCCAAAACGTCGTAGAAAACATAGTCAAGATCATCTGTGTAAGCACCAAGATCTTCAAGCATTCCGATGGAAGTAATGATTCCTCTTCCCGCGCATCCTACACCGGGTTCAGGTCCGCCTGACTCAACGCATCTGATGCCTCCGAAACCGACCTTCTCGATCTGTGACAGATCATCAACTTCACCTTCTTCGCGAAGTGTATCGAGAACCGTACGCTGTGCTAATCCGTTAAGCAGAAGTCTTGTTGAATCTGCTTTGGGGTCGCATCCAACGACCATTATCTTTTTACCTAATTCTGCAAGTCCTGCAGTGAGGTTTTGTGTTGTTGTGGATTTTCCTATTCCGCCTTTTCCGTAAATTGCTACCTGTCTCATTTTTGTGTTTCTTCTTTCCTAAAGTTTATCTGTATGTTGTGAGGACTCTGTCGTAGATATCCTCAATGGCCCTGAGGCCTCCTTCGTAACCTAAGTAACCGCAGTTCATTACGAGTCTGTGCTGCACCGGTACCGATATGATCAGAAGATCAGCATGGAGTTCATCAGCTATGTGCTTATCCCATGAGCTTCCGAGAATGAGAAGTCTCTTATCCGAGTAGTCCTTCGCATCTTCAAGAAGCTTTTTCTGTGCCAGACCTGCATCCGGATCGAAAACAACCTCTACTGTTCTCTTCTGCAGATCGGATATCTTCGAGAATTCTTCCAAAATGCGTTCCTGATATTTCTCGGGAACGTCGTCAACGATAAACTGGATTCCGGGAATGATTCCCAGTTCGTTTAACAGGAACTTGGAAAACCCCAATGTGTATGAACTGTCAGCGATCGAATAGAATCTTCTTGGGATACCGTATCTGAACTCAAGCATGAAGCTTGCCATCTTATCGATATGTGTGTAGAACTTTTTCTCTTCTCGGTCGACGTATGCTTCAACTATATCTTTATCGAGTCCTGCAAATTCTCCGACTTCTCTTAAGAACCTGGATGTCTCCTTTGCTCCGATCGGGGTGTATGGGAAATGGAGATAAGGCGTTCCGTACTTTCTCTTAAGGTGCTTTACGATATCAAGTCCTGCCCATGATCCTACAAAGAGGTTGAACTGTGCCTGAGGAATGGACTTCCACTCGGATACGCCTTCTGATTCATTGCCGAAAAGAATGTTTACCTTAAGTCCAATGCCTGTAAGGATCCGCTTGAGCTGCTCGAGGTTTCCGTTCCAGAATGGATCCTGATAAGGGATATTGGCGAAAACATTTACGAGCCCCGGAATGACTTCACGATCTTCGTTGAACTTATCAACATACTGATCGATTATCGCCTTTACAAGTCTTGAATGGCTTGCGTAGTTATTGGACTTGAATCCGCCTTCCTCGACATAAACGATCGGCTTGTCATCGAGCTGGAATTCGCCGACAACGGCTGCAACATCGTCTCCTGTGATCGCTGCGGTGCATCCTGTTATAACCACATAAAGATCACCGTCAATTACCTTGAATGAATTCTCGATAACGTTACGAAGTTTCTTCTCTCCGCCGAAAACAACATCAGCTTCTTCAGCGTTTGTACACGGCATTGTGGAACCGCCTGCATAACCTTCACCCTGTCCGATGAGTCTCTCTACCTGTACACCGCATCCCGGGCCTGAATGAAGTATCGGAACTCCTTTTTTTATTGCTACGACACTCTGACATGAGCCAAGTGCACATGTAAATCTTGGTTGTTCAATTGTCTGTGACATCTTAGAATCCTCCGTCTCTTATCTAGCGCATCCTCTGCCGGAACCGTCTCCCTGAAAGTAACCGGGATCCTGTTCGAGCCACCATTTGGTGTACGGGTTCGATGCGTGCTTGGAGTAATTCTTGATGAACTCGATAGAGTCCAAAGTGTCTTCTATTCTTCTTGCGTAATTAAGTGCTCCCTGATATCCGATTCCGAACTGCTCGTCACCGATGAGCAGAGAAGGTATACCGAACTTTGCACCCCAGAGTGTCATTCCGCCGTGTCTTGCAAGAATGAAATCAGGCTTGATCCTGTTAAGAGCATTTACGAGTTCGCATGCCTGTTTGTTACATACTCTGTAGTCGGGAACGTCACCATAGTTTTTAACTGCCTGACCCAGGATATCGAGCTTGTCATCACCGCTGTCGTATACCGGATCGTGGTGGAATACTGCTGCACCGACAACTTCAAATCCAAGTTCGTTAAGGAGTGTGATCAATGCCTGTCCGTGAGCTGCACCTGCAGTAACATATGCTCTCTTGCCATTGAATTTTTCCTTCAACTTCTCGATCTCGGGAACGTATTTCTCGTGGCCTTCCTTGATTATCTCTTTTGCAATATCTTCCTTGCCGAGAACCTTACCAAGTGCTCTGAGCCATCTGTCTGTTCCTGCTACGCCATATGCCGGAGGCACAAGAACTTCAGGCACTCCATGGAACTGGTTCAGTCCGGCACCCATGTATGTTGAGAGCGAGGGGCAGATGTGGATCGTAGCTGCAGCTTCACTTGCGTGTGAGAGCTGTTCAACTGTTGAGAACGGTACGATATACTGTGCTTCATAACCGAACCTCTCGATGATCTCATCGAAAACATGGCTGCCCCAGAAGTTAATGATATTTATCTTATTTGTTTTCTTCTCGGCCGGCTTTACTATTCCTCTTAATACTGTGTGATATGCGGCATCGAATCCTGTTGTCCAGATCTTGGATCTGAAGCCTTCGCAGTTGCATGTAACTACAGGAATTCCGAGTTCCTTGGATGCAGCTTCTACAACTGCTTCAATATCTTCACCGATGATTCCTGATGCACAGGAAGTAGTAACGAAGATTGCATTGGGATGAACTCTCTCGTATGCGAGCTTGATCGTATCTTCAAGTTTCTTGGCAGCACCAAATACAGTGTCCTTTTCAAGGATATTTGTTGAGAAGTATCTTCCGAGTTCCGGCGGAAGACCTCTTCTGGCCTGCTCAACTCTGTATGTGAAATTGAAATCTGCGAATTCACCGGAGCATCCGATAGGAGCGTGGTTGATAACTGCTGCGTCTCTGATCATTGCGAGCTGGCAGAAAGCCTGCTGCTGGTTGCATCCGAGACACTGGGAAAATTTCCTCTTGCAGTCTCTAAGTTCGCCCTTTGCAGACTTCTCGACGATCTCAGAAGCTGTTCCGGTGAACGCATTGATCGTTCCAAGTCTTTTCTCACGAATGACTACGCTGGGTTCATTAATGTTAATTGTTGACATGATGTTTCTCCTTATTGTCCGTGCATTCATTGCTAATCTGCAATGTGTGCGTTTTGACAATGAGGAGATAATAACCTACTTATTCGATAGGTGTTAATACGTGAAAACGATACTAGGTTATAGGTACAGACTATATCGTATAAAAAACGTTTTAGAAGTCAGATGAAAAGATGATCAGGCCTTCCTGGCAAGCTCCAGATCCATGGTATCGCTGATCGTGATCTTGCCGCCGTGACGGTTGATCGCATCTTCGATCTTGGCGAAAAATACATTTCTGATACTTTCTTCAATTGCGATATGGTCAGAATATGTGCCGAGGAGCTGAGTATATTCTGATGCAGAGAAAACCCTTTCGCGATAGAAAAGATGCAACTGAATATCAGTAAAACCATACTTCTCAGGAATCAGTGAAATAGCTTTTGCATCATCTTCCGAGAACCACTTCTTTGTGCCGGACTTAATATTATTCTGCTTATTGTAATACTCGTTGTATAACTCCTGTATCTCTTCGCCCAGTTCAGGATCGTTCTTGCAGTTCTGGGGACGGTTAGCAAAACGCGCGAAAGCACCGCCCGGCTTCAACATATCAAAAACTTTCTTATATCCTATCTCTTCAGGCACCCAGTGGAACGCGGTTGCAGAGAATATGAGATCAAAAGAATCGGAAGGAAAATCGATCTCTTCGAACTTACCTGTCTTAACCGAGAACTTCGGATAGTCCTTAAACTTCTCCATCAGGAATTTGGAAAAATTCTCACCATACTCTGCAGCAATGAGTTCGCATCCTGTCTTCAGTACAGGTGCAGTTGCCTGACCGCTGCCGCTGCCGACTTCGACAACTCTGGAATTCTCACCGATCGAAACATAATCGAAAATTGCATTAAAAAGTTCCGGTGCATATCCCGGTCTCATCTTGTCGTACTTTGAAACAACTGTATCGAAAGTTCCGCCTAAATTCTTAGTATCCGCCATACAAAATAAACCTCCTGTTTATCCCATCAGAAAACCAATACGTTCAGTCAGCGAACGTTCTTACACAAAATCAGGATGGTCTCCCCTGCTGTCAGCAACATGGAAACCGATACGGTTAACTCTGCCTCTGAGGCAGGCATTACATTCTGCAGCTTCTTCACCTGTGCAGATCTTACCGTCGTAGAGAAGATACTTCTCCCTTACATTCGAAGGTGAGAGATTGGGCATCATGACATTTGCGCCTGCAAGGATTCCTTTCTCCCTTCCCATCGCATCTGCCGTACCGAGAGCGGTTGTCGCAGGGAGCAGCACCTTCGGGAACAACAATCTTAAAATGGCGAGCAAACGCAAAGTACGGTCAACACTTCCTTCAGGTTCATCCTTAAACGGCGTGTCCTGATGAGGAATGAACGGACCTATGCCGATCATGTGCGGCTCTAGTTCCTGCATGAAAAGAATATCCTCATAGATATGTTCAACCGTCTGGTAAGGCGTTCCGACCATGATCCCGCAGCCGACCTGAAATCCGATCTCTTTTAAATCGAACAGGCACTGCTTGCGGTATGCGCCAGACATCGATTCAGGATGAAGCATTGAATAGTGTTCTTCATTCGCAGTCTCGTGACGCAGCAGATATCTGTCCGCGCCGGCATCGTAATACTTCTGATAACTTTCTTTTGTTTTCTCACCGATCGAGAGCGTGACAGCACAATCAGGATGAGCCTCCTTGATGGCACGAACAATGTCGCAGATCCTGTCATCAGTAAAATACGGATCCTCACCGCTCTGCAGTACAAAAGTCTTAAATCCGATCTTCTCACCTATATCACAGCATGAGAGGATCTCTTCTTTTGTAAGTCTGTATCTGTCTGCCTTCCTGTTGCCGCAGCGTATGCCGCAATAGTAACAGTCGTTCTTGCAGTAATTTGAAAATTCAATAAGTCCTCTTAAGTAGACTTCCTTATGGAAAACCTGTTCGGAAACATCTCTCGCGGCGGCATACAGATACTCGAGATCATCCTTGTCACCACATTCCAAAAGATACGCGAACTGATCTTGTGTAAGGCTTCGCGTATTCTTCAATTCATCTGTGATGCTCTTAAATCTGTTATCCATATACCAATCCTCAGAGTAGGTATTATATCAGATTCTGTTCCTTTTCAAAGAAGGCTTTTTTGAGCTGCTCATATTCCTCTTCGGTACAGACCTTCCTGCACATCGGCTCGAAAGACTTTGTCACCGCAAAGCATTCCTTGATGTTCCCGCACGGATATTCTTCGCACTGGCCGCAATTATCTTCCCCGTCTCAAGCCAGTCTTCCTTTGTCATGAGATTAACGTTCTCTACTCTCTTCTCATTCATGAGAGGAACATCGACATCTGCCTGGCGGTACTGGTACTTAAATCCCATTTTCTCCTGGGCACGCATTGACTTAGAATTACCTTCGTAATAACCGCACCATATCTTAGTCATTCCGAGATCTTCAAATCCGTGCCTTATAAGTTCGCGGGAAGCCTCCGGCATTATTCCTCTGCCCCAGAAGGGTTTGCCCAGCCAGAATCCGAGCTCACATTCGTCATCGTTCTGGCAGAATTTTGAATAGCCTTTAAGCCTCAGTTCGATCGCGCCGATAGCCAGATTATCTTCCTTCAGGCAGATCGCATACGCTTCTTTGCCGTTTAACACATTGGCTATGACATACCTGCTCTCATCAATACTTTTATGCGGCGGCCAGCCGGTTATGGGACCGACGTCCGGATCTTGTGCATACTTGAACAGCTGCTCCGCATCGGACTCTTCCCAACGTCTTAAAATGAGCCTTTTTGTGTACAGTAACATTGTTACATCCCTTATTACATCTGATGTCTGACGGTTTTGTACTCATCACCGTCTTTGTAGAAAGGACACTCTTTACTCCTGCTCTGGGACAGCCTTATGAGCTCATCCTCGTCCAGATCCAGGTCGCAAACTGCCTCTCCTGTCACCTCATCCATATATGCATATGCACATGTCTCACAACTTGCCATTTTCCATCTCCTCTGAAATTTCCTTATTCTTTTCCAACAGATTATAAATCCCGTCTTCCGACAATACACCCCTTTTCAGATCCTCAGGAAGTTCACCTGCTTCATCAAGCGCAAGATCCTCTTTCCACTCTGCACCCGTATAGTATTCTTCTAGTTTTTTAATTTCACTCTGAAACGACTTGTATCTTTCCAGGTCTTCTGTGGCCTTATCCAATATCTCCTGTGCCTTATCGAAGATCTCTTCCATGCGGCTGATCCGTTTTTCGGGCGATTCATTAGCCAATATTTCGTATGTCTCCGGTCTTCTGTACTTATCACCCATAACTTCGTGCTCACGGTATTCCCTGAGCAGATCGAGATCAAGTTCAGCAATATAGACACCCGGTTCTCCCGGTGCCTCAAAGACGCACATATCCCTAACTCCGGGTTCATCTCTCAGCCATGCCACGCCGTCGAACAAAGTGGAATGACCGTTGCAGTCAGGCTGACCTGCAGGATAGTTACATGTGGCAATCGCTACCTTATTCTCATATGCTCTTGTCCGCAATGCCGACAGACGGTTTATCTCCATCGGACATGCATTAGGGGCAAGGATAACTTCAGCGCCCTTCAGCATCAGGATCCTCGCACTCTCCGGGAACTCCCTGTCAAAACAGATCATTGAACCGAATGTGATCTTTCCTCTGCCATAATCCAGTTCGGCAATATAAAAATCCTCACCGGCAGACAGGACTTTCTCGTCTGCAAATGCGCATATGTGAATCTTTGAATAATGAAGCGCCTCGTTGCCGTTTACATCAAAGAAAACAACTGAATTAAGAGGCTTAACATTTCCCTTTTCAAGGAAAGTTATTCCGATTGCCATCTTCAGTTCTTTTGCAAGATCACGGAAAGAATTCACAAAGCCACTTTCTTTATTTATCGCAAGTTTCCCGAGTTCTTCTGCATCTTGCGGAAGATAATAACCGTCACTCCACATCTCAGGGAAAAGAGCTACATCCGCACCCTTTTCCTTCGCCTCTCTGCAGGCTCTTATTCCGATCTCTTTCTGTTCTTCAAGATCCTTACCCGGAAGGAGCTGAAGCAACGCTATTCTTAATTTCATATATGACTCCGTTATGTATTTGCTGTTCTTTTTTATTATTTAAACTCCATGTATTATAACATTTGAGCGCTGGTGACCATGATACAGAGGCTATTGACAAACAGCCTCTCCCTCGTTAAAATGAAACCACTTTCATTAAATGAATGTTGTTTCATTTTTGCCAAAGGAGATATGAAAATGCCTAAGGTTACCGAAGAATATTTAGAGAGCAAACGCCAGATGATCGTGGATGCCTGCTATCAGGTGTGCCTTCGAAAACCTGTCGGGATGGTAACGATATCCGACGTAATAACAGAGACCGGAATGAGCCAGGGTGCCATCTACCGCTACTACAACGGTCTTGACGAGATACTGGCCGACATGTCATCTAAAATACGTGCCGACTACAACATCATTGAACAATTCGAGAAGATTCTTACGAACAAAGATGCAACGTTCGAAGAAATAACCTATCAGGTCTGTGACTGCCTTGGCGAGACCATGGAAAAACATCTCTCGGATATCCAGAAGATAAATTTCGATTTCGGTGTTCTTGCGATCAATGAGCCTGAACGCGCAGCGAAGATAATGGCTGACATAAAATCTCCCGGCAACCTGGATTACCTTGGCAAAAAGGCGATACCCATGCTCATCGAGGGAGCATGCAAAAGCGGTTATCACCCTGCTGCCTCACCGGAAGACATCGGAATCTTTATCTCATCTTCTTATGCCGGCATAGAGAAATACTGCATACTGACCCACTGCTACGGCACCGGTGATCTGAAGATCAAGGTTGAACCCAGAAAGCTTTTCAGAACTCTTGCAGACTCGATAATTCTTTTACTCGGAGGGAAAACAAATGTCCAATAAACCAATGCCCACAGGCGAATATGCGGTGGGAACATTCACACATACGATCTACACTGACAGAGAAGAAGCACTTGCTCCCGGAACCCAAAGGAATATTCCGGTAAGGGTCTACTACCCTGTATTAAAAGAATCCGTCGAAGGTATGGACAAAGCAAAATACATGTCCAGGGAAATGGCACAGTCTCTGAAAAAACTCATGCACGCTCCGATCAACATAGACAAAGCTGAAGCTCAGGGAGATAACTACAGCGAATGCTACGAAAATGCTCCTAGGATAGAAGGGGCTAAGTTCCCGCTCATCACTTTCAGCCACGGCTTCGGTTCGTACATGGAAGCGAATTCATTTCTGTGTCTTGAACTTGCATCGCACGGATATGTCGTTATCTCCGTGGGACACCCTTACGATGCCGCATTATGCGAATTCGGTGACGGAACGAAGATCCCACTTTACAAAGATGCAATGAAGAGGCAGTATGAACCGATGCTGCCCGGCATGTGTGCAGTTTTGAAAATGACAAAAACGAAGGGTACAGACAGGGAATTGGCCGATAAACTGGATATCGTGCAGAACAAGTATTGCATATTCATTCAGTCAAGGATCGAAGAGTGGATTAAGGATACAATGAATGCCGTGGATTACGCCAAAGAGGAGCTTCCGGACATGATTGATTTCTCCAAAGGCATTGGTGCAACGGGACATTCACTCGGTGGAATAACTTCATATCTGCTGTGTCTCGATAACGATGAATTCGCATGCGGCGCAAACCTTGACGGCGCATCATTCGGTAAACACAAAGGCAAGATCTTAAGTAAGCCGTTTGCCCAAATGAGCTGCAAGGCAAATCTCAGTGTCGAGACGAGGGTTTACGTAGATCACACTAAACCCGTGTTCCAGGCAGTTTTCCAAAAGATGCAGCACATAGCTTTCTCCGACATGAAACATCTGATCCCTTCAAAAATGATAGTCGGAGGCCTTGATCCTGACCTTGCGCATGAGTATGTCTGCAAGATCCATCTGGAACTTTTCGATTCCTATCTGAAGAAAACAAAAGACCATCCCGAGCTTAAGAGCTGTGAGATGATCCGCATAAAAGAATATGAGCCGGATATAAACGGTTAATGATTGTCGGGTAAGAACTCCATTACCTCTTCATTAAATTGACCTGATGAATCACTGTCAGATGATACGACAGAATAGATCGCCTCAACGGTGTCATCGTATCTGTCCATCATGGACTCATGTTCTTCACGGATAAATGCCTCATCATTTGAATTGGCGGCAGCCTCAAGTTTTGCAGCCATCCCGGACAGTTCAACAGCACCTATCAGTCTGGCAGTGCTCTTCAGGGAGTGTGCATATATCGCATAATTCTTCCAGTCTGCTCTGTCAAAACTCATGTTAAGGACCGCACTGTTCTCCGCATGATTGCCGGCAAATTCAGCGAGCATTGATCTGTAGAAAGCCATATCATTCTGACAATACGGAAGTCCCGTATCAGGGTCGATACCTGCCTCCCGAAGCACTTCAAATCCGGAGGTCAGCGGCTCAGCATCCCCGGCATCTCCGGCGGCTGAATCAGCGATCCTCTCGACCTTGTCCTCAGGCAGGTATTTAATGATCATCTTTTCTAATGCATAACTGTCGATAGGCTTGGTAAGAAAATCGGTAAAGCCCTCGTTCAGGTACCGGTCTCTGGCTCCAACAACAGCATCCGCAGTAAGACAGATCACCGGTGAACCTTTGCTCAATCCGTTCTCGGAATCGCGAATGGAATGGAGCGCTTCGGTTCCGTCCATCTCAGGCATTCTCTGATCCATCAGGATGAGGTCATAACGGTTTATCTCTGCGAGCGCGACGGCACCTGCACCGCTGTATGCAGTATCAATATTCATCTTAGTATTCTTCAGAAGATTTACCACTACAGTCAGATTCATCTTCGTATCATCAACGATCAGGATGTGAGCCTCAGGCGCACGGAATGATTCCCTGTATACTCCTGCACCGAGAACCGTGTCCTCAAATCTCTTCTGGAAATCACCTACAGGAACATCATGTACTATCTTCTGCGGAATCGTTACGGTAAACAATGAACCCTTGCCGTATTCACTCTCAACATTGATGGTTCCGCCCATCATGTCGAGCAGACGCTTGGTGATGGCAAGACCCAGTCCGGAACCTTCGATCGTGCTGTTGCGTTTGATCTCAAGACGTTCAAAATCATTGAACAGTTTGTCTATGTCATCTTTTTTGATGCCGATTCCCGTATCGCGGACGGAAGCGACAAGGGTTATCATGCCGTCATCACCTTTCTCTCCGCGCAGCTTGAATCTTACGTTGCCGGTCTCGGTATATTTGACAGCGTTACTTAAGACGTTAGTGAAGATCTGCTTTATCCTGAGTTCGTCACCGAAGAGTTCATCGGGCATGGTTTCATCCACATCGATAACGAATTCAAGATCCTTGTCACGCGCCTTGTACAATGTCATGTTGCTCAGATCGTTAAGCAGTGAACTTAACTGATAAGTTGATTCCATCAGTTCCATACGGCCCGCTTCGATCTTGGAGAAATCCAGAATGTCATTTACGATCGCAAGAAGGTTTCTGCCCGCATTCTCCACATCACCTGCATAAACAACAATGTTTCTCACAGCCTCCTGGCGTGACTCCTCTTCGTCATCAGTAAGCTCCTGGGCATGACGACCTTCACGAAGGATCATCTCATTCATTCCGAGAACCGCATTGATAGGAGTCCTTATCTCATGGGACATATTCGCAAGGAAATCGCTTTTGGCAGCATTGGCACTCTCTGCCCTGACCTTCTCTTCCAAAAGATCGCTCTGCTGTTTTACATAAGGTCTTGCAACGAGGAAGATCAGGAGAGCGGCAATGATCTGCGAGATGATCAGGATTATCAGGATGGCGCTGACATTTGAACGGGTCTGCTCAAACAGCTGGCTCTCAAACCATCTTACCGAGAAGTCAACTACAACGATTCCCGAGATCCTTCCGTATGAATCGTAGACGGGACTGTATGCGCTGTAGAATTCTCCCCACTGATCCTTATAAGGAACATTATCAACTGCTGCGGTTCCATATCCTGCCGTATTGAGAGC
>JAEEGJ010017950.1_pt1 | contig 15893 bp, 14 predicted proteins | sample 8958761 | NCBI WGS metagenome assembly JAEEGJ01 (sample SAMN16246546, study PRJNA631951) | gut metagenome | biome: gut microbiome; feature: rumen; material: RS-attached | host: Bos | place: Iran: Karaj | collected 2018-10
AGTAGAAGAACCTGTTATAGTAGCACCAATGGATGAACAAGCATGGTACGAATGGCTTTGGGAAAAAGCAGATGAATTAAAGTATGATTGCTATGCATTTGCTGATTACATTGTGGATAATGCACCTGATTTTGGATTGACTCCTTCACAGGTCGATGAGATAAGAGACATACTCCGAACAGCTGCATTTGTTGGCGCAATAATCGTAATTGTAATTATAGTTGCATATGTTATTGCACATTTACCTGTAGCTGCTTTAGCATTGGCGTAGTATTCAACAATAAATATCAGCATGCTCCCTTAATGGGAGCAGACTAACATTTATATATTGATCTGAGGTGGTAAAGTGTTTTTTTCATCGATATTTAAAAAGTGCTTTCAGCATGGTTTAGAGTCTTACGGCTTCAAACCTATGAAGGGTACAAATGCTTTGGGAAAGCTTGTAAATGATGAGATACTACTATATGTATTTTACGATAAGCGCAGTGCTTTTCAGCGTGGTAATAAAGCATTTACGATTATTTCAGGAGTTCAGACTATATACAGTTATGAACTCTCGATGCATCAGCTTCAGATTTCAGGTTCTGAGCTTATAAACTATGCTAAACCGGACAGCGAAAATGTTCCTGATTATCTGTTTGAATACAATAGCAATAATGTTTCTGAAATACTAAACAAAGCCCTCAAGCAAACACTTGCTTATGCAATACCTGAGCTTATGAAGGTCACAGATCTTAAATCATGCGTTGAATACCTCGGCAATCATAGAAGTGATATGCTTTATAATGCGGATAAGTGTTATCGTGACTCAGTCCTCTTGATAATGACAGAGGATCATAGTGATTATAATGAAACAGTAAAGACTGCGGAGCTTTCTATTCTTAAAGCATTCAGAAATAATGAAAACGATCCATATTATCAATCGAGTATCAAAGAATTGCACAAAAGATTTGAGGAGGAACTAATTAACAGTAGAGAAAGAACTTTGAATAGTCCAGTACTTCGTGATGCTGCATTAAAGGAAGCACAACGTAGAGCTGAATACAATATTATCCTTCTTAAAAACTATGGGTTACTGTAAGAATCATTTTCAAAGATGAATATATTATTTAGGACGGCTCGAAGTCGTCCTTTCTTTTTTAATAAGCAACCATTTAAAACACGATATGTTTCGCCAAATATTAAAAATCTTACAAATCGCAATAATCACTCAAGTATGTGAAACTTCTTTCTTATAGAAGAGGCACTTCTGAATTTTCAGAAGTGCCTCTTCATAGTTTCCCTTAATTGAATATCTGCCTTGGCTTATTCATCATCTCCTATATTTAAAAGAGTTGAAAATAAACCATTTAACTTCACAATTTATATTCCGACCTGCATATAGTATGTATACACCACCTTGTACCCCATTGATCTCACGCTATTTCGCGGAATTTTCCATTGCTGTTCCGGACACATCATATTGACCATGCTGCCGCCGATAGAACCTGCCTCACGGGAGGTAAGATCGCCGTTATAGCCCTGCTTGAGGTTGATACCGAGCTCGTTTGCAGACTCCATCTTGAATCTTTCGAGAGCCTCTCTGCCCTTTTCTGTCATTACGCCCTTATTATTATTGCTGTTATTGCTCATTTCTGTTATCTCCTTAAAAAAGTTTTTGATGCCGTGGTAGTATTATGGCTCTTCAAGGATTATTTATAACAGGGAAAATAATGCACAAATTTATTAAAATCAGCGCAATAATAAAGTATAAACGTATTTATTGAACCGTTTTACTCTCAGCTGGCGTCTATATAAGCTGATTTTTTGCAAAAAGCTCTCATTTCTTTACATCATCATATTTATCGGTGAAACGATGTACTCCCTCGTTATCCTTATAAGCGATGACTGTATTCACATTGACGTTTTCCACACTTCGGAAGATATTCTTCTCCACCTGCGGATTCACCTTTTTAAGCTCCGCGATGAGGTTCTTTATCTCCAGACGCTTTGACACGGAACGGCTGTCGGGTTCGCAGGTAGTGCAGGTATCGGTGAACTTGCAGGCGCACTGTATGAAATGCAGGTCGTTGTAGTCGCGCCAGTGCTTTATCTCAGCCTCTCGGACAAGATACAGCGGACGTATCAGCTCCATGCCCTCAAAGTTGGTGCTGTGGAGCTTCGGCATCATGGTCTGTACCTGACCGCCGTAGAGCATACCCATGAGGATAGTCTCGATAACGTCGTCGAAATGATGTCCCAGAGCTATCTTGTTGCAGCCCAGAGCCTTTGCGTGGCTGTAGAGGTAGCCTCTCCTCATTCTCGCGCATAAGTAGCAGGGGTTCTTCTCGATATTGTATACCGAGTCGAAGATATCCGACTCGAAAATATGGACGGGTATGGACATTGAACGAGCGTTTTCTTCAATAACACGGCGGTTCTCGAGACTGTAACCCGGATCCATAACGAGGAACACTACCTCGAAGGGGAACTTGTCGTGGCGTTTCAGCTCCTGAAAGAGCTTCGCCATGAGCATTGAGTCCTTGCCGCCCGAGATACAGACGGCTATCTTATCGTTTGGCTGCACCAGCTCATACTCGTTTATAGCCTTTGTGAACTTGCACCATATGGACTTCTTGAACTTCTTACGCAGGCTCAGCTCCACTGCTTCTGTGACGTCGCGCTGCTCCATTTTGCCGCGGAGCCATTCCACATAGCCCCCTGCCAGCTCATAGGCGTCATAGCCCTTGTCGCAGAGCTGTTCGGCGATATCGCCGCTGATGATACCGCCCTTGCAGTATATCACTATTTTTTTATCACGGGGAAGCTCCGCTGTAAGCACCTGCTCCTGCGGAATATTCACGGCTCCGCTGATATGTCCGTACTCAAAGGCGGAGCTGTCGCGGATATCCACAAGCATTTCGTCCCCGAAGTCTTTCAGCTCCTGGGCAGTAATAGTCCTGCTCATATATTTTCTCCTTGTTCGTTGGTTTTCTTCTCAATAGGCAGCTCAATGGTAAACGTAGTTCCCTTGCCCGATTCGCTGTCCACATGGACAGTGCCGTTGTGGTACATTACGCCGTGCTTTACAATGGAAAGTCCCAGACCTGTGCCCTTTATCTTACGTGAGCGGCTCTTGTCCACGCGGTAGAAGCGCTCGAAGATTCGCCCGATGTGCTGCTTGGGTATACCGATACCGGTATCGCTGACGGTGATTATAGCACGTTTTGGCGCATGGGATATCTTCACGTCCAGTCTGCCGCCGCTGACGTTGTACTTTATGCCGTTGTCGCAGAGATTGTACAGCACCTCGCTGAGGATAGTCCTGCTGCCCAGCAGCGAGACCTTCTCTCCCGTAAGCGACACAGCTACGCCCTTTTCCTTGGCGCTGAGCTTCAGACGTCCAAGCACTTCCTCTGCCAGACTGTAGAGCTCAACGCTCTCATTCTCATGGGGAGCGGAGTCCTCGTCCAGCTTGGACAGGGAGATGATATCGTTGATAAGATTGATGAGCCTTTCGGCTTCGCCGCGGATATTGCCGCCGAACTGCGCAACGTCCTCGGGCTGCACCATACCGCCTGCAAGCATATCCGCCGTTCCGTAGATAGTAGTCAGCGGAGTTTTCAGCTCGTGGGACACATTCGACGTAAATTCGCGGCGCATGGTCTCAAGCTCCTGCTTTTCGGTAACGTCCATGATGAATACCACCAGTCCGCAGACCATGTCTATGCTGTTGGCAGGGCTTGCGATGACCTCACGCTGACCGCCGCCTGTTCGGAGTATGCACTCTGAGCGCCTGCCGCCCAGTGCGTTCAGCAGGCAGCGGCGGAAAATATCGGAGTTATTGAGAGCGTAAATGCTCTGCCCCATAGTGAAGCTGCCTGTGCCAAGAAGCTTCAGCGCCGCAGTATTGCAGGCAAGCACCATTAGCTTGGGATCTGCGATTATTAGTCCCTCGCTCATGCTCTCGGTCATAAGGCTGAACTGCTCTCGCCTGCTCTGTATCTCGTCCATTTGTCGGCTGACCTTGTGATTCTGAGTGCGGAGCTTTTCCAGCAGGGGCGCAAGCTCCTTGTAGTTCTTCTGCGCGTCGGGGTGTTCAAGGTCGATATCGTTGATAGGCTTGACGATATTGCGCGATACGGCACTTGCGGAAAGTGCCGAAAACAGCGCAGCTGCCGCAAGTATGAGCAGTATGGGGTTTATCAGCTTCAGAAGCTGTGCGGTAAAGGAGCTGTGAGCTCCCGAAACTCTTATAACAGAGCCGTCACTTAGCCTTACTGCATGGTTGACGGTCTTTTTCATTATAGTCTCGGAATAGCGTGAGGAGCTGCCCTCCCCTGTTTCCAGAGCCTGTGCTATCTCCTCGCGGTCAGCATGGTTTTCAAGAGACTCGGCGTCCTTATCGGTGTCGAATTTTACCGTACCGCCGCTGTCTATCCATGTCACGCGGATATTTTCGGAAAAGTCGGTATCGAAGAGATAATCGCTGCCGCCCTTTTCCACAGCCGATGCAATGAGCCTCGCCTCATTGCCAGTCTGCTCGGAGGCGCTGTCGGCAGCCTTATTATACATCAGAGCCGTAATGAGCAGCATTACCGAAATCACCGATATACCGCAGATAGACACGATACTGAGAAATATTTTCTTAGTCATCGCTGCCGTCACCTGCCTTGTAGCCAACGCCGCGGATAGTCTGTATCAGCTCGCCGCAGTTTCCCAGCTTTGAGCGGAGAGTCCTTATATGAACGTCAACAGTGCGGCTCTCTCCCGAGAAGTCGTAGCCCCATATCTCGCGGAGAAGCCTGTCACGGGAGAAAACCTCCCCCTTGTTCTTCACTAAAAGCAGCAGCATATCGTACTCCTTGAGGGTGAGGGCGACCTTTTCGCCGTCGGCAAACACCTCATGCTTTGAGGGATAGATACACAGCCCCGCAAGCTCCAGTCTTTCGCTCTCTGAGGGAATATCAGCTGTGCGGCGCAGAAGCGCCTTTATACGGGACATAAGCTCCCTCATGCCAAATGGCTTGGCGATGTAGTCGTCAGCACCGCTGTCAAGCCCCTCCACCTTGTCAAGCTCGGTATCCTTTGCAGTCAGAATTATAACAGGGAGCTTTCTTGTTTCGGGAGCGCTGCGGAGCTTTTTCAGCACCGTCAGACCGTCCTCCTCGGGCAGCATTCTGTCAAGGAGCAGCAGCTCGGGGAGCTGTTTTTCCATAGCCTCGCGGAGAGCGCCGGGCGTCTCGAAGCCCTCTGCCTCCATACCGCTGTTTCTCAGGGCATACAGCACGAAATCGCGGATACCCTGTTCATCTTCAAGCATATATATCATAAATTGCCCCCTTGTAAATTCAGATTCAGTTGAGAGTTGAGAGTGAAGAGTTGAGAGTTTATGATTTCGCTTCGCTCACACTATTTAAATAATATCGCCGCAGGCGATACCACAACTTTCAACTCTCAATTCTCAACTCTCAACTTTATAATTTCAAAAAATCACTAAATACCATTATACGTTAAATATGCGGCAAATTCAACCCCTATGTTAAAAACAGCCGAAAATCTGAGACTGTGCGCCATAAAATTTTTGTGTATTTTTTAAAAGAATAGTTGAATTTTTCAGCCGTTTGTGTTATACTGTAATGTGCAGACTTATGCAACTTTTAATATATCCGCCCTGCGCAAAGGCGCTTTTTCGGACGGAAGAACGGAGTAATCATGGAACTTTTAAATATGCTCAACTCTATTGCACAGATATCCGACACGGAGCACCCCTCCATATTCCCATTCGGTTTTTCTATGCATATCGCACTCGCTATAATATCGGTCATTTTCTTTGCTTACAGATTCGCAACTCAGAAAAGACCTTTCCAGCTCATTTTCGCTATCGCTCCGCCTATTTCCCTTGCTCTCTGGATATCCGACAATAAAACTCTTTTCTACGCTGTCGGACTCATCGAGTTCATTCTCATTCTCGCAGCACTGATATCCACTTTCATCTGCAAGCCGAAAAAGGCTGAGGAAGCTGCTGACGCTAAGAAAAACGAGGAGAAATAAGCCGTGAAAATAGCTGTTCTCGACTGGTATACCGTAAATATCAGCGGCGATATCCCCACCACTCAGCTTGAAGAACTGGGCGACGTGAAGATAATCCCCCTCACCAAGCCCGAGGAGACTGCCGCTAATATCGGCGACGCAGACATAGTCCTCTGCAACAAGGTGCTCATCACCAAGGAAGTAATGGACGCCTGCCCAAACATAAAATATGTAGGTCTTTTCGCTACAGGCTTCAATAACGTGGATATAGACTATGCCGCACAGAAGGGCATAGCTGTCTGCAATGCAGGTCAGTATTCCACAAACGCCGTAGCTCAGCAGACCTTCGCATACATACTTGACCGTTTCAGCCGCGTAAGAGACTATGATACTGCCGTTAAAAACGGCGAGTGGGAGCGCTCTCCTGCTTTCTCTTACTTCCCTGTCCCCACCTCGGAGCTTGCAGGCAAGACTCTCTCCATAGTGGGCTTCGGCTCTATCGGCAGAAAAGTAGCCGAGATAGGCTCGGCTTTCGGCATGAATATCGTCATAAGCACAAGAACTCAGCCAAAGGACTGCCCATACGAGGTCACTGACCTTTTCACAGCCGCAGAAAAGGCTGATGTTCTTACATTCCACTGTCCTCTCACGGACAAGACCGCAGGCATCATCAACAAGGAGCTTCTCTCGCATATGAAGCCCTCTGCTATGCTGGTGAATACCTCACGCGGCGGAGTTGTGAACGAGGCAGACCTTGCAGAAGCTCTCAACAGCGGAAAGATAGCCGCCGCATACCTTGACGTGCTGGTAAAGGAGCCGATGTCTCCCGATACGCCGTTAAAGGGCGCTAAGAACTGCGTTATCACTCCCCATACCGCATGGGCTCCGCTGGAGACAAGACAGCGCCTTGTGGATATCGTATGCGATAACATCAGGGCTTGGCAGAACGGCTCACCGAAAAACAAAGTCAACTGAAAGAAGTCAGAACTATGAGAAATATATCCGAAAAACAGCGTATCGTCATAAAGCTGGGCACATCTACCCTCGCCCACAAGACGGGCAAGCTCAATATACGCCGCATGACCAATCTGGTCCGCGTTATTTCCGACCTCCACAACTCCGGACGTGAGATAATCATGGTATCCTCGGGAGCTGTAGGTCTGGGCGCAGGAAAACTGGGACTTCCCGAAAAGCCAAAGGATACCAAGACCAAGCAGGCTGTAGCCGCTATCGGTCAGTGCGAGCTCATGCACGTTTACGACGATATGTTCGCTAAATACAGCGTTACCGTGGCGCAGATACTGCTCACAAAGGCGATAATCAACAATCCAAGCCACTGCGAGAACTTCCGCACTACCGTAGAATCGCTGGTAGGCATGGACGTTATCCCCATAGTCAACGAAAACGATACCATTGCTATAGATGAGCTGGAGCTTGAAATTGGCGAGAACGACTCCCTTTCCGCTCTGGTCGCAGAGCTTTCGGGAGCTGACCTGCTTCTGATACTCTCCGACATCGACGCTCTCTACGACGGCGATCCCCGTGAAAATTCCGACGCAAAGCCAATACCTCTCGTTGAAAAGATAACTCCCGAGATAGAGGCTATGGCAGGCGGCGCAGGTACAAGTCTTGGCACAGGCGGTATGTCCACCAAGATAAACGCCGCTAAGATAGCTACAAATGCAGGCATCGACATGATAATAATGAACGGAAGAGATCCCGAAAAGCTCTACGACCTCTTTGAGGACAAGGAGATAGGTACTCTTTTCAAGTCGCAATACTAAGTAACAGAGGTGTAAATATGAGTTATACAGAGGAACTGGGCAAAAGAGCCAAGGCTGCCGAGGCAGCTGCGGCAAGCGCTTCAACTTCGCTTAAAAATAACGCTCTCGCAGCTATATCAAAGGCTCTCCTTGCAAACAAGGAGCTCATCATAGCCGAGAATGCCAAGGATATCGCCAACGCAAAGGCTAACGGCATGACCGAAGCCAAGCAGGACAGACTCAAGCTTGACGAAAAGCGTATCGAGGGCATTGCCAAGGGCGTTGACGAGCTTATCGCTCTTGCTGATCCTATCGGCGAGATCATCGGCGGCGGAAACCGTCCCAACGGCTTGCAGATAATCAAGACAAGAGTACCTCTCGGAGTTATCGGTATCATCTTCGAGTCACGCCCGAATGTTACAGTTGACGCTGCTGCTCTCTGCCTGAAGGCAGGCAACGTTGTTATCCTCAAGGGCGGCAAGGAGGCTATAAACTCCAATATCTGTCTCGGAAACATCATGCGCAAGGCTATCGAGGAGGCAGGTCTCCCTGCTGATATGATACAGGTCATCGAAAAGACAGACCGCGAGACTACCACAGAGCTCATGCGTCTCAACGGCTATGTTGACGTTATTATCCCAAGAGGAAGTGCGAACCTCATACAGGCTGTAGTCAAGAACGCTACCGTACCTGTTATCGAGACAGGCGCAGGCAACTGTCACGTTTACGTTGACGCCTCCGCAGACCTTGATATGGCTGTGGAGATAACAGACAACGCCAAGACTCAGCGTCCTTCCGTATGCAACGCTATCGAGAGCCTTCTCGTTCACAAGGATATCGCGGACAAGTTCCTGCCAATGATCGCAGAGCGCTTCAAGGCACATAACGTAAAGCTCTACGGCTGCGATAAAACAATAGCTATCCTCGGTGACAGCGTTGAAAAGGCTACAGAGACCGAGTACGCTACAGAGTTCAACGATTTCATCATCGCAATAAAGGTCGTTGACGATATCGACGAGGCTATCGCTCATATAAGAAAATACAGCACCCGTCATTCCGAGTGCATAGTTACAAGCTCACTGGAAAGCGCTCAGAAATTCCAGAAGCAGGTAGACGCTGCGGCTGTTTACGTCAACGCTTCTACACGCTTTACCGACGGCGGTGAATTCGGCTTCGGAGCAGAAATAGGCATTTCTACACAGAAGCTCCACGCAAGAGGTCCTATGGGGCTTACAGAACTTACTACAGTAAAATATCTGATAAACGGTAACGGTCAGATAAGATAAATACAGCATTTTATTTGATTTTTGGAGGTCGAAATGGCTATTAGAAAAGATCTTGACGATATGCTCAACAGCCTTATGGACGGCGGCGGAAGCAGCGGAAGCACTCCTGCAAGAAGCCATAATACTCCGAGAGCTGCAAGAAAAAGCAAATTCGACGATATGTCCGTCGATGACCTGCTCCACGCTCTCGAGGAGGAAAAGCACCATATAGAGGAACAGCCTGTTGTCCACGATGACACGCCGCCTGCTGTATGGGAATTTGCTCCGCCGTCACAGGATATACCTGTCCCCGAGCCTGTTTCCGAAGCAGAGCCCGAGGAGGTCCCCAACATCATCGACGAGGTGATGCATACCGAGGCTTCTGCCGAGGTAACAAGGGTGTTCGACACAGTTCCCATGAACGAGGAGCTGCCAAAGCCCGTCAAGAAAAAGAAAATAGTTATAACAGGCGAACTGCCCGACTACGAAGCGCTCCGCCGCGAGGAACAGGAACGCGAAAGACAGGCAAGAATTGCTGCCGAGAACGCTGCCGAGGAGCAGAGAGCCGCTGAAAGAGCCCGCAGAGCTGCCGAGGCTGCCGCAGAGAGACAGCGCCTTGCAGAAGAAGCAGAGCAGCGCCGTCTGGCACGCGAGGCTGAAGAAGCCGAGCGCCAGCGCAGACTCGCAGAGGCTGCCGAGCAGGCACGACTTGAGGAAGAAGCCGAAAGACAGCGCCGTATCGCTCAGATAGAGGCTGAAAAGCAGCGCAAGGCTGAGGAAATGGCAATGCAGGCTCGTTTCGCAGAAGAAGCAGAACAGCGCAGACTTGCCGAAGAAGCTGAAAAACAGCGTCAGGCTGAGGAAATGCGCCGTCTTGCCGAGGAGGCAGAAAAAAGCGCTCCCGTTTCTCTTGCAGAGGAAATAATCGTTAATTCCTCCGCTGCCGAAAATGAAGTGGATTCCGCAATAGAAGCTCTCGGTGAAGCTGCAGAAGCTCCTGCCGAGACAGCAGAAGAAGCTGCTCCCGAAGCTGAAAAGACCAGCAAGATAGGCGGTTTCTTCAAAAAGCTCAAAAATAAGGGCAAGGACGATGAAAAGCCAGAGACCGAAGCTGAAACTGCTCCCGAGGAGGGACTTTTCGAGAGCGATGACAGCGCAGTTTCCGCTACAGACCTCATTGACGCCGCTATTGCAGCTATAAATCACCCCGAGGACGCTGCTCCCGATAATTACAGCGATCCCGTAGGCAGTATGCTGGACAATATCCGCGAGGACGCTGCCGAAGCTATTGCCGATATAAATACTCCAAAGTCCGCTGAACCACTGGTTCTCACAGACGAGGACATCATCAACGGTCTCACTCCCGACCTCAAGGAGCGCTTTGACGCCCTTTCTCCCGACAAGCAGAGACAGGTCATAGACATGAGACGCTCCCAGATGGGCGCTGTAGCTCCCGAAGCCGCAGAAGAAGCTGTTCCCGAGGAATCGGCTCCTGCTGTTGACGAATACGAGGAGGCTATCAACGAAGCTACCAGCACCGAGGGCTTCTTCGAGATAGAGGAGACTGCCGAGGAAACAGCCGCAGAACCCGAAAAGACTGAGGCTCCTGCTGAAAAGGCAGAAAAAGAGCCCTCCACATTCAAGAAGATACTCGACGAGGATCCTGCCGAGCTCATCGCTCAGAGAAGCGAGCACGTTGAGAGCTCAGAAGCAGATACAGTCACAGACACTCCAAAGAAAAAGCGCCTGTATACCGTGCTTGGCGTGGTGCTCACAGTCTTTGCTGTGATAGGTATCATCGCTACTATCGCAAAGGGTATCGGCTTTGCAAAGAGCTTCACATCGGGCGAGGTAAAGAAGGACAGCTTCACACAGATGATATACCCTGCCGCAATCATGGATATAGAGCCGTTCAGCGATCCGTCACAGCTCACCTCCGAGCAGGTCATAACCGCTACAATATGGTCTATAATCATGGACGAAAGCAAGGTCTCAAAGTACGACCTCACCCTTGATACAGTCAGCATACCCGATGTTGACGTTGAAAAGTACGCAGTAGAGCTCTTCGGCGAGAATATCCCTGCCTTTGAACACGCTACCGTTGGTCCTGTGGAGTCCAGATTCTACTACTCCGACGGCGCATACAACGTCAAGGTCAAGACTATCACACATACCTACGCTCCCGAGATAAAGTCTATCACCAAGAACGGCAATGAGTATACTCTCAATGTTGACTATATCGCGGAGCTCCCACAGTGGATGGAAAAGACCGTTGCAAAGCAGGCTGAGTACAAGCTTATCGAAAAAGACGACGGTACGTTCCAGTACAGCTCAATGAAGATACTCTCAGTAAACAGCGGTAATCTGTAATATCAAAGCCACAGTACAATGTACTGTGGCTTTTTTAATACATGATGCATAATTTCGGGCGGATAATATCCGCCCCTACCATAATAAAAAGCCCGAAAGCGTATGCTTTCGGGCTTTGTTTCATTATGCTCCGCCGCCTTCGGCTGGCTGTTCAGCAGGCTGCTCAACCGGCTCTGGTGGGTTGGTTACAGGCTCTGGCGGATTTGTTATCGGCTCAGGCGGTGTTGTAGGTGCTTCCGTAGTCGGAACAGGTGCCTGAGTTGTTACTGCAACAGTTGTTGTAGGTGCTGCTGTAGTAGGAGCAGCTGTTGTTGTCTGCGCAGCAGTAACTGTATTTGCAGAAACATAGAATACGGTGAGCTTCTTGCCGCTCTTATTGTTGAAAGTCGAGTTAGGTGTAACGGTCTTGCCGTCTACCTGCAAGCCAACGATAGAATTTGCCTTGCCGTTGGAATCCTTTGACTCTACGAACTGGTAATTATGGTCGTGGATACCTGCCTTATCGAGAGCGTTCTTGTACTGCTCCATGGTAAGTCCCTGATAATCCGGGATAGTAGCGGTTTCCTTGCCCTTGCTGACCTTGACCTTTACAACGTCGCCCTGTGCTATCTTGTCACCCGGCTCTACGCTCTGCTCAAAGATAACGTCGTTGTCGTAATCGTTGTTATACTCATAGTCGGCGTCGAGAGCGAAGTCTTCCTTGTATTTGTCCTTGGTAAGCGAATAGAACTGCTTTACCAGATTCGGCATTACGATGTTCTTTTCCTTGGTGGACTCCTTGTTGTCGTCAACGACCTTATCCGAAACTGACGATGAACGTCTGCTGCTGGATACGGTGGATTCCTGCTCGGGCGGAACGATGAGCTTGTAGAAGATAACGCCCAGTATCATCATAATAGCGAGGAACAGGAGAGCAACGATTATCGGTACCTTTATCCTGTCCACGGTATTTATCTTTTCGTAGCTGTAGCTGTCATCGCGGCGGGGCTTCTTGTATACAGGAGCGCTGCGCTCGTGAATGACGTTCTGGGGATTTTCGTGCTGATATACAGGCTGCTGAGGAGCTTCGTGCATTGCAGAAGCGGCTGTATTGCCTATACCGCTGCCCAGAAGAACAGTGCTTGTATTGTCGAGAAGCTCTTCCTCGTCCTCGGCAGGCTGCTCAAAGAGCTTTGTAACCAGCTCGGTGATAGTCTGTATACGGTCTCTGCCGTTGAGATTCATGCCCTCCATGATAACTCTTGAAACATGGCGCGGAATGCGTGAATCCAGCATATGAGGCTCGTGGAGGTCATCGTGGTTCTGACGGCTCATAGAATCAACAGGCATACAGCCTGTGAGAGCTCTGTAGAGGAGTGCGCAGACTCCGTAAACGTCAGTCCATGAACCCTGACGGCTGCTGCTGCTTGCAGAATACTGCTCTGGAGCCGCATAGCCCTTGAAGAGCTCATATTCCAGACCTGCATTTGCAGTTCTGACAGCTGATACGCAGAAGCCGAAGAGCTTCAGCTCGCCCTTGTCGGTGATGTAGACTGTATCGGGGCTGATAGCGCGGTGGATTATGCCTGCGTTATGGAGAATGCCGATAGTGGTGAACAGCGGCGGGAATATCTTTGAGACCTGCTCCCAGCTTAGCTCGCCTGCATTTTCCTTGAGGTAATCCAGTATCTTAACGCCCTCGATGTATTCAAAAATGGTATATGTGGTGTTGTTCTCGGCGAACATATCCAGAACAGGCGGTATATTCGAGTTGTTGCGGAGTCTCGCAAGAGACTTGTTGAGCTCGGTATACTCAGCCATAAAAGCCTTGTACTTGGCAAGGTTATTGTAATTTACGCTGATTATAGCCTTATTCTTGACACGGGTGCAGAGGTTTATAGGCATATACTCTCTTATGAGCACCTTTTTGCCTGTAGTTGTATCAGCGCCGATATAGGTCGCACCCTCGCCGTTGTATTCCAGAAGAACACCGCAGAGGTATTTGCTATGGAGTATCGTACCTGGTGGGACATACATGGGGTTATGCTCGTCTGACTCCACGTATCCGCAGGACGGACAAACGTGCATAGACTGGTCATACTGTGCCATGCATCTGTTGCAAAACTTACTATCTCCCAAAGCAGTTCCTCCTCCTAAAAGTAGTCAATGCACAAAATAGGCATCATATCTATTTTATCAAGAAAAACAGAAATTGTCAACTGTTTGGAGGCGAATAATCTGCGATACTGTGAATTTGTATTTTTTTTGTAATAATTTCACAGTGTAATTTTTCTTATTTGTAATAATTATAGGTCATAACTAAGATGCAGGCGGTACAGGCTCGACGAGTGCGCTCCCCCGAATCTTTTCACGACAGGCGCAGGTCATGGGCTTCTGAACAGCAAAAAGCTCCCTTTCGGGAGCTTTTTTAGCTTATTTAAGGTCTGATTTCTTGAAGATAAGTATTCCGCCTATTGTTGATATCAAAGTGATGCCAAACATAAACAGTATCATTCTCAGCCAGTGCTCGGGTATAGGTCCATTGCCGATAAGGTCCATCTGATAGGACGGAACGGCTTCCTTTACTATCTCCATTATCTTCGGGTGCTTATGAAGAAGCAGAAGTGCCAGCGAGAACATTGACACGATGTAATGCATACTGATTGAGAGCACGAAGCCGCCTACGTTCTTCATAGATGTGCAGAGGAACACTATCAGCGAGGTCATCGCCATTTCAATAGGCAGTACAAGGAGCATATTCACTATTATATCCGTGTTCGGGAAATCCCTGAAGCCCAGTAAAAGTCCGCCGAAAGCGAGGGCAACAACAAGATATACTGCCTCGTATATCATCATGACCGTCAGTGAAACGATGAGATTTGCAAGGTATATTTCAGTCCTTGAATGACCGACGATTATCTTGTTTCTTATGGTATTGTTCCTGAAATCCTGAACAATAAGCATACCTGCGGTGATTCCCACAAGAAGCACCATTACGCCTGTATGGCTGAAGAGCAGGTCATCTGCGTAGCTTCTCATATCTGCGAATATCTCAGCCGCCTCGCCGTCCTGTCTTGAAGCCGCTTCCATAAAGCTGTTGGAAGCACTGTAAAGCAAGGCAAACAGCGCTGGGATAGCCGCCATGACCGCCATTACGATATAGAATCTCTTTCCCTTGAAAAGTCTTCTGTAGCCTTCTGCCAGTAAATTACACATTGCGAACACCTCCTACAAGTCCCATGAAGTAGTTTTCGAGGCTCTCATGGTGCTCTGTCATGGCATTTACAAAGCACTTCTTCTCGTTCAGTGCAAGAACAAGGGGAGTTACCTGCATCGGAGTGAAAATATCCGCCTCAGTCGGCGAGTATATCCTGTATTCAGCCTTCATACCGTCAAGAACCTGTGCAAGCAGCTGAGTATCGTTGACATTTATATGAAGCGTACGGCGGCTAACCTTTTCAAGCTCTTCGGCGCTCATTTCCTTTATACAGCGTCCCTGCTCGATGAAGCCGTAATGTGTGGCAAGACGGGAGAGCTCGTCAAGGATATGGCTGGAGATAAGGATAGTGATACCCTTTTCGCGGTTGAGCTTGAGTATCATCTCACGGACCTCCATGATACCCTGCGGATCGAGACCGTTGATAGGCTCGTCAAGAACGAGGAAATCGGGATCACCCACCAGTGAAAAGGCGATGCCAAGTCTCTGACGCATACCGAGAGAGAAGTGCTTAGCCTTTTTCTTTCCTGTATTGGGAAGTCCCACCAGATTCAATATCTCGTCCAGCTTTTCATCTGAGATACCCAGTGCCTTAGTCTGCTGGATAAGGTTGTCCTTTGCGGACATTTCGGGGTGAAGTGACGGAGTTTCAACAACAGCGCCTATTTTTCGGCGCTTTGCAAGTATATCAGCGTCGGTATTCTTTGTCCCGAAGAGAGTGAACTCTCCCGAGGACGGATTATTCAGCCCCGTAACTATACGGATAAGGGTAGTTTTGCCTGCGCCGTTTCTTCCGACCATACCGTAGATAGAACCCTTGGGAACATTTATGGTAAAATCGGTGAGAGCGTTGAATTTTCCGTATTTTTTACAAAGCTGCTGAGTCTGAAGAACATATTCCATGTTTGTACCCTGCCTTTTGTATTGATATTATGTAAAAAGGCGGTCATGCCAACTGGCACGACCGCCTAAAGTCGTTGATAATTAAAGTATCAAAGATTATTCGTTGATCTTTGTAACAACGCCTGAACCAACTGTTCTACCACCCTCACGGATAGCGAAACGGAGTCCCTCTTCGATAGCGATAGGAGTGATGAGCTCAACGTCCATAGCAACGTTATCGCCAGGCATACACATTTCCTTGTCAGCAGGAAGAGTTACAACACCAGTAACGTCAGTTGTTCTGAAGTAGAACTGAGGTCTGTAGTTGTTGAAGAAAGGAGTATGACGGCCGCCCTCTTCCTTCTTCAGTACGTAAACCTGACCGCTGAACTTTGTGTGTGGATG
>JAEEGJ010017953.1_pt1 | contig 15890 bp, 8 predicted proteins | sample 8958761 | NCBI WGS metagenome assembly JAEEGJ01 (sample SAMN16246546, study PRJNA631951) | gut metagenome | biome: gut microbiome; feature: rumen; material: RS-attached | host: Bos | place: Iran: Karaj | collected 2018-10
ATGGACAACAATGCTGAAAGGCGTTCATTGGCTTATATGGAAGACCGTTATCTGACCCAACAGAGCAGGCCTCAGATTTATGGGACTCAACTATGTACAATTGATTCGGTGACTTACTTCTTCCCGATCATCGACCCGAAGCGAGTCAATCAACGCAGGCTCTCAATGGACATGGGACCTATAGAAGACTATCTCAAAGCGTTTTCAGATAAAGGTCTTGATTCTTTGAAGATTTCACCTCTCTCTTTGGATTATTTGAATAACTATTACATCAACAACTCAAACATGTATGCTTTTATTGAGGCATATTATCAGAACAAGGATGTTTCGCAACTTCCTACTTTTTATTGGGATGGAGGCCCTTATCCATTTCCAAGGGATTTGGAGGTTTTGGCTGGTTATGTTTTTGAGGGCAATACCACGGAAGCTGTCAAAATTGCCAAGAAGATGGTGCTTTGTGGGAAACGATTGGACGAGGAATGGCATCTGCCTCAACCGTTGATGGATTCAGTGGTTGCCTGCTATGATGAATTACGGGCTGATTACGAAAGGATGATAACCAAGGATGACGACCAGATGCTTAATGCCATCACTTCATTTGACACATTGGTGAAGGTGCTTGACAACGGCTTCTATCCGCGCTACACCATCGATGCCTGGAACGGACATATCAAGGATCTGATTGCCGAAAAGGCAAAGACATTGACGGCGGACGACTATGAAGCCTTCTTTGAATGGCTGTATGGACAGGTTGCCGTGGGCAATTATCACCTTTTTGATTATAATGAGTTGTATGAGGAGGTTAAGAGGCGATTATAGTGGGGATAGGGGTTTCGTTATGCGTGCTTACGTGCTAACGTGCTAACGATAGACTCCCCTGCCGCTGTGTGGCACCCCTTTTTGAAAGGGGGGAATTTTTTGATTGAATTTGATGGATTTTGAGTAATTTTGTGGCGTGAAACGGATTTTTTACATAGGGCTTCTGATTTTGGTTGGGATGATGGCTGCTTGTGCCAAGCATGAGGTGCCTCCGCAGGAGGAGGACATGCTCTATCGCGTGGAGTGCTTCTACCAACAGAACCCGGACAGCGCGATGCGGATCCTCGACACGCTGAATGTGGAGGCGCTTTCGGAAAAGGAACGGGCGCATTACTGTCTGCTGAAGGCCCTGCTCATCGGTAACGATAAAAGATATGATGCAGAGTTCGACTCGCTGCTGCAAGTGGCTGAAGCGCAGTTTGTCGGCGGCAGGGACAAATACCATGAGGCTTGGACCTATTGGCTCATGGGAAACAAGACAACGAATCAGCAACAGCCCAAACAGATTGCCCTGGATGCCATGCTGAAAGCCCGCAGCAGCATTGAAAAATGTCGTCGTGTGGACAAACGCTTAGTTGCATTCTCCCCAACGCCCACCAATGAGCAAGAGGTCATCGAGAAAAGCAAGTATTTCATCTATCTCGAACTCGGCATGATTTACGGAGCCTCGGTCTACATCGCTGATGCCATTCCCCCTTTGACGCAGGCAGATGCGTATTTCGCCAAGACGGGCGACCATTACAACCGCCTGAGCTCGGCCTACATGCTTGGCTACGCCTATCTTGGCACCAATGAATACGACAGCTGTCTGGCCTATTTCCAAAAAGGCCTGCAATCTGCCGAAGCTCTCGGCTACGCCAACGAATGTGCCGTATTCCACGACAACCTTGCTTTTTATTACAACTATTGTGTCGACCAAAACCATTATGAGACCGAGGAGGAACGGCAGCAACTGCTCAGCCATGCCGTCGAGGAAGCCAAAGCCGGACTGGAAGGCTTGACCGACACAGCGGACTATGCGTATGGCTATCATCAGCAGTCCTTGCTCGAAACGCTCTCTGACACATATTTCCACATGCAGCAATACGACTCCTGTATCTATTATGGCGAGCAATCCATCGCTGTGGGCCAGTCCATTGACAGGTTTTTTGAGAACTATGAATTGTATCGGTATCTCTACGAGTCATACAAGGCATTGGGCGACGAAAAGAACGCCATCGAGTATTCCGAACGTCTGCTGACTATGGAGCATCCCGAAGCCAACATGAAGGATATGGTGATGGTACAGGAGGAGTTCGACAAGCAAGAGGAGCTGCAACAGCAGGAAGAGGCGCATCAACGGAAAAGCACGAGGCTGTATGTGCTGTTGACTCTGCTGTTGGTCGTGTTGGCCCTCTTGGCACTATTCGTCTATTTCTACAGACGACGCAAGGAAGCCGAAGCTTCACGCCTTCGCGAGGCACAAAGCCTACTACATACCGAATTGGAGCAACTCACGGCACAGCAGAAGGAGATGCTGCAGCAACAGGCCAATGCCATCTACCAGTCTGGACAGAAAGATCGGCTGCAGCGCATCATGGAGGCGTTTGAATCGGCTTATCCCAAAGGCATCGAGAAGATGAAGTCGGCCTACCCCGACCTCAGCAAGACGGAGCGCAAACTTGTCGTTTTGACGTTTCTCGGTTTCCGCATCAAGGAAGAGGCCGACCTGCTCGGCCTGAGCGAAAACACGGTGGCAAAATACCGTTCCTACCTTAAAAACAAGGGTGATTTTGACCCTAATTCCACGGCTTTGGAGTAAGAAAAATATGTACTTTTTTATTGTAACTCGTTGATTATCAAGATGGGTTTCAAGAAAAAATATGTACTTGGCCATAGCCGTTGATTTTTCCCGTAATTTTTTATATAATTTTGGAGGCACGAACAAAAAAGTACCATCAAAAACATTTTATGCCATGAAGAAAAGTTTGGTTTTTGCATTTTGGATGGCCTTGCTGACGGCTCCGCTTGCAGCACAGACCATCGAGGTGTCGGGAGAATACCACGGCCAAGTGCTTTGGGATGCCGACACGGTAAGACTCATAGGTGATGTCGTCATCGAGCCAGATGAAGGCGGCTCAGCTTGCCTTACCATTGAACGCGGGACTTGGGTGATTGCGGAGGGCTATTACCGCATCACCGTACACAATGGCTCGTTTTATGCTTTGGGTGCGGACAAGTATCCAGTCGTCTTCACCGCCCGCGACACTACCGATTTCTACAATCCTACAATGGAAACGGGTTGGCACGGCATCCACTTGCTTTCCGACCAGAGCAGCGCCCAAGACAGTGTGGTCATGGAGTATTGCGAGGTGAAGTTCGGAAAGATTATCTCGGGCGCACCCGAGGGGGAGAGGTTTGGTGCTGGCGTTGAGGTAAGAAACAAGAAATACTGTTATTTTGCCCATTGTCATTTCTCACAGAATCGTAATGAACACAACACCAGTTCGCCAAGCGGTTGTGGCGGAGGCGGAATATATGTGCTCAATCCCGGGACAATTCTTGTAGAGCATTGCATTTTCCACGACAATTATGCATGGTGGGGTGCAAGCATTTCGATGGGCGGCTTGCGGCATTTCACGGTGAGGAATTGCGAGTTTTACAACAACACTGGCACGTATGGCACAGCCTTGGACATGCATGTCGGCGAACTGTCGCTGTATGCTTCAGGGCCTCAGGTCTATAACAACTACATCCACGGCAACCACGGCAGTACGGCGTATCTCGGCTGGGAAGGCGTGGGGCGTTTCCACGACAACATTATCGTCAACAACGAAGGCTATTCGCCCGTGCTGGGTACTACGGCCCCTAACTATTCTCATTATTATAACAACACGATCGTAAACAACCAAAGTGAGGGTTTCATGAACGACAATGGCTCTGGCATCTGGACTAACGGGCAGCAGAAAATCTACAACAACATCGTCTATGGCAACGACCGATACGATTTTTATCCACAAACCCCACCCCAGATCCACTTTGAGCGCATGGACCCTTCCCATCCCGACCCCACCATTTTCAACAATTGTGTTAGTTGTCCAGATGGGTACGAAGGTACAATTTGCGAAGACCCGCAATTCCTCCATCCTACTTTAGGCATCGGTTCCGAGTATGACCATTCAACCGTGCCTTTCAACTGGTCCCTCACCGAGACTTCGCCCTGCCTCAATGTGGGTGCCACTAATATGAGCCAATACTATCCCGACACTGACTTTTCAGGCAATCCGCGTGTCATTAACGGTCGCATCGACCTTGGCGCCATCGAGGCTCCCGATTGGGACGCAGTGGAGGAACAAATCGCCTCGAATACCATTTATCCCAATCCTGGCAGGGATGTGCTGCATGTCTTGACCGACTGGGAGGATGCTTTTGTGGTGGTCTATGACCTGAATGGCAGGAAAATGTTTGAGCAGCAGATTGAGGGCTATTCGATAAGCATTGCTACCGAAGATTGGCCCTCTAGTATGTATTTTTGGAGGGTGGTCGGCTCTTCGACAGGCTCAGGGACCTTAACAGAATCAGGAAAGTGGATTAAAGAATAAACCTATTAAAACACAATACAATGAAAAACTACAGATTCTTCAACTTATTGGCAATCCTGCTGCTGGCATCGGCTTCTGCCTTTGCAGGAACCGTGGATGCACAACGCGCTAAGGCTTTGGGTATGAAATTCGTCGAGGCCAACTTTGCCGAGAGCACCCAGTTGGAATGGGTCGGCACAACGCTCACCGAGAAGGGCTTCCCTTCGTATCATGTCTTCAACGGCATCCCTGACGGCTTCGTCATCATCTCTGCCTGTGACCTTACCAGCCCCATTCTCGGCTATTCCGAAACGGGAGCTTTTGACACGGAAAACATCCCTGATGGCTTGAGGTACTTCCTCGACGGTTACGGCCAATCCGTTGACTTTGCGGAAGAAAACCTCAAAAAAGCCGACTTTGTGATCGCCCAGGAATGGGAAAACCTTGAACGTTGCGGCAAGACGCAAAGCTCGAAAACGGTAGTCGTCCAACCTTTGATTGCCACACATTGGGACCAAGACTGCTACTACAACTCATGCTGTCCAAAAGACGTGAACGGGCCTTGTGGCCAAGCTTATGCAGGTTGCGTAGCCACCTCGATGGCACAGGTGATGAAGTATTGGAACTATCCCCAGCAAGGCACCGGCTCGCATTCATACAACAGCTACCTCTATGGCACTCTCAACGCCAATTTCGGTGAAACTATCTATCATTGGGACGAGATGCCAGAGTCGTTGCACGAGAACGAACCTTATGTGGGCACCCTGATATTCCATTGCGGGGTAAGCGTTGATATGAACTACGGTTCCTCGGCCAGCGGCGCCTTGCACCAAAGCATCCCTTCAGCGATGACTGCCTATTTCGGCTACGGCACTTCGCACAACCTGCTACGGGACGATTACCCCTACGACGAATGGGTGGGTATGATGCGCGATGCCTTGGACATGGGCATTCCCATCTTGTATGCCGGTACTGATGGCGGAAGCATGGGGCATTCTTTTATCTGCGACGGCTACGACGACAACGGCCTGTTTCACATCAACTGGAGCTGGGGCGGTGCCCTTGACGGCTGGTTTAGCATCGACAATCTGCAAACCTATAACCAGACATGGAATATGGCACAAAAGATGATAGCAGATGCCCTACCGCTCGGAGTCTACAACGCCACGCCTAAAGAACCCACCAATCTGAGTGTGCAACCGCTTTCCGATGACTCCTATATCTGCACCGTGCATTGGGACAACCCCACGAAGGCCTTAAACAACAGCAACTTGACGCATATCGACCAGATAGTCGTCAAACGTGATGGCAGGGTGGTTTACACCCAAGATAACGTCACTCCTGGAGCGGCTATGGAAATCACCGACGAGGTGCCGTTTTACGGTTTGCACGATTATCAGGTGTATGCGGTGAACGACGGTCACCATGGCAGGATTGCCACCGAAAGCGGCGTGCGTTTCGGGCCTTCCTGCAACTGGACCATTGTGACAGGCACTACCTTCTTCAACGGCTGGCAAGGGGCTTCCATACAAGTGATTAACAACGCGATGCAATTGATGGAATCGGTAACGGCCCATTCCAGCAGTGAGACGCTGACCGTCGCGGTGCCTTTAGGCCACGTCTCGTTCGCCTGGGCCAAAGGAAGCAGCTCGGTCAGCGACGTGAGTTTCGTCATCAAGGACGCTGAGCAACAGGTTGTCTATTCCTATTCTGGTCCTTTAGACGGCATCGAGGAAGGCATTTTTCTTCAGACCAACAACAGTTGCGGCAACGGTATGGATTGTGGAATGCCTATCGACTTGTATGCCTTTGCAGAAGGCGACCATATCGTGTTAGATTGGTTCGATTCAGCCGAAGCAGAGAAATACAATGTGTATCGAGACGGAACTATGTTGGCCACGATATTGGGACAGGAAACAGGGTTTATAGACGAAGAGCCAAGCTATGGCGGTAATTGCTATTTTGTGACGGCCTTCTGTGAAGGCGGCGAAAGCGACCCGACCAATGAGGCTTGTGCCACCGTGGGCGACGATTGCCAGCCAGCCTCCAACCTTTGGTTTGAGATGACCAACAACAACAAGGTGAAACTGACTTGGGTAACGCCGCAGCCGCATGACGGCCTCTCAGGGTATTACATCTACCGCACCAAGGAAGCCGACATGAACTGGCAGAAAATCAAGACGCTCAGTGCCAGTGCCACTTCTTATACAGATAACACCACTCTGGAGGACGAGACTTTCTATCTGTATAAGGTGGTGGCCTACTACCAAGCCATCGACTGCTACTCGGCACCAGCACGCTCGAAGTACAACGAGTTTGAGTATTTCGTGAGGGTTTATTGGTCAGTGGATGGAGTGGGTGAAGCAAGTGCAAGCGAGGTGACTGTCTATCCCAATCCCGCGAGGGAAAGGGTGACGATTGAAGGCATTGAACCCGCTGTGATTCAAGTGTATAACACCTTAGGTCAGTTGGTGAGAAGCGCAGAGAACGCAGATTGTATCTCTGTGGAAAGCTTGGTGGATGGTTTGTATCTGTTCAGGATTGTAGATGCGGAAGGGAAAAATTATACGTTGCGAGTGACGGTGATGAAATAAAGATTTTGACTATCTTTGCGGCGATGAATCTTTATCGTCTCATAGTATTGTATTTTGTCTCACTTGTCTTTTCCGCTTGCAGCCAACGGCAGAATTCCCTTGCTCCCGAGGCCATGCAACAAGCGCAAACGCAATATGATAGTGGTTATGTCTGTCTTCAAAACGACAGCTTGATGGAGGCACTTCCACATTTCTTTGAGGTGGCCGAATGTTTGGAAAGGTTGCCCGAAGACATGACCGATGAAGAGATGCTGCTCACCTCACGAGCCTATTATCAAATGGCGCATGTATTTCGTCGGAAGATAGAGAACAATGCCCAAATTGATGCGCTGCGCCGTGCATTGTATTACCAAAAGATGATTCCTGACACCACATGGATGATATGGACTGGCAGAGCTTTAGCCACCGCTTTCGAAGTCGTCAAAGAAAACGACTCCGCAAGATACTATTTGGACAAGGTGATGCCTTACATCGACTCGGTTTCCGATGTTTGGGAATACATCGCCGCACGACACCTTTTATCGAGTTTGTATTATGACAGTCGGCAGATTGACTCTTGCGTGATGGTGCAGAAACAGATTATCGGTTATAAGGCACGGCGCGGTATGGACACCAAAAACGATTCGGTAAGCATCGGAATGAACTTGTATTTTTCTAGTAGGCTTGCGGACGCGAAACCTTACCTGCTGAAGGTTTTGGAGGCGGATTTGGGCGATGTGGAACGAGGTGCCCTTATGTCGTTATTAGTAGATATTTATCAAGAGGAGAACAATGCTGACAGCGCGGCTTTGTTCCATACTTTATGCACCGACTATGTGCAGGCCGAATCGGAGCGGGTGAGTGATGGGATGTTGGCTGTGAAGCAATACGAGCAGTTCAAAGCGGAACGCGATGCAAGACTGCAAACTTTGCGCGAGCAAAAAGAAACCCAAACGGCACAAAGGAAAAAACTCATTGTGGGCTGCATCGCCGTGTTGCTTGTGTTGGCTTTGTTGGCTTTCATGGCCTATCATCGCCATTACAAAAGAATAGCGGTCGAACAAAGCGAGAGAATCAGCCGCGACTTGCAAGAGGCGCGCGGCACATTGGAGGCTAAGGAAATGGAAACGCTGCGCCTGAAAGCGGTGGCCATTTATAACGACCGCCTCAACAACACGGGCAAGCGCATCATCGAAGTGTTCAATGGGGCTTATCCCGAAGCTTTGGCCCAACTGAAAGCCACCTATCCCGACTTGAACGAAACTGAACTCGACATCTGTGTTTTTTCTTTCTTTGGCTTCCGCGTGAAGGAGATGGCAGACATCCTCGACCTGCGCGAGAACACTGTGGCGAAATACCGCTCCAACATCAAGAAAAAGACCCAAAACGAAGCCATTGAAGGCTTGATTGGGCCATTTTTGGGTTAAATCTTATGGATATGCCCTAACTTTTTTATGGATAAAAATTTCGTAATCCACTGATTACCAATACTTGTTTTCAAGAAAAATCTGTACTGACAGTTGGAATTGACTTTTTTGGCAATTTTTTGCTATAGTTTTGTGCCTTATTGATTAAGGTACAAAACCATGAGAGCAAAAGTACAACTTATGCTGCTTCTTTTGTTGGGAGCATCGCAGCTTTTTGCCCAAAGCACGGTGGGCACGGATTTCTGGGTAACCATCCTGCCGATTGGCGATGATGAGCATTCACAGTCGACGGTGGAACCTTTCATCAAAATCACAGGCGACAGGGCTTGCTCGGGAACGGTGACCAACCCATACACGAGCTGGACGGAGGCGTTTGAGGTTACGGAAGGGCAAGCTACCGTCATCAACATCCCGATTGAACAGGCTTACGCACAGGACAGCTCGGATTGCGTCCTTGAAACCGCGCTTCATGTGGAGACCACAGATTCCGTATCTGTGTTTGTCGCCGACTACAGGAGAGGCTCTATTGACGTTTCTTGCGCCTTGCCCCTTTCATCGTTGGGGAGCGACTATCTAGTGCAGACTTTCAAATCCACGGGCGACCAGGAAGGTGAACGGGCGGTGCTTACGGTCATCGCAGTGGAGAACAACACCATGGTTGACTTTCTGCTCAGTTGCAACACCAAGCACGGACATCATGCCAACGAGCCTTTTTCGGTGACTTTGCAGACCGGACAATGCTACCAGTTGCAATCCGTCAATTACCAGAATTTCACGGGAAGCCGCGTGTCGGTGCGCAACAAGAAACAAAAGGTGGCCGTCTTTGCTGGAAACCGCGACACTTCTGTTCCCGACATTTCCGTCAGTTACCTTGACCATGCCGTAGAGCAACTGATGCCTGTGACCGCATTGGGACGGCGTTTCGTGGTGACGCAAACCCTGGAGCGCTCCGCCGATTGGGTTCGCATCACGACGTTGAAAGAGCATTGCAAAATCTGGAGAGACGGTACCTTGATAGGCACCATCAACCCGAACCAACCTTACGACATTGTCATCACAGCAGACGAACCGGCCATGTATCTCGAGACTTCGGAACCTGCCATGGTCGGATTGTATCTTTGGGGTTGCGGCGACCCGTGGTCGGTGGGCGACCCGGCCATGGTCCTCATCCCACCCGTGGAGCAGCAGATTGAGCATACGACTTTCTGCACTTTCCACACCTATTATTCACACCAGCACTATACCAACGTCGTTTGCGAGACCAGCCATGTTTCGGGCATGATGTTGGACAGCATCGAGATTGCGACGGAATTCGATTTGGTGCCAGGCAACACCGCGTATTCTTTCGCCAGGATTCAGCTCACGAACGGAGTGCATCGCCTGTCGAACAGCGAAGGAGGCTTTTTGTCGCATGTGTACGGCTTTGGCGTATATGAAGGCTATGCCTTCTTGCCCGCGTCGATGGCCTTGACTTCGGAATTGACAGTGAACAATGTTTCGGAATTGGAGCATCCCGAAGGGTTTGAGGCCGCCATAGACGAAACGCTGACCTTGAAACTGCTGACTAATTACAGCCTCAGCGAAGCCCATTGGGATTTCGGTGACGGCAGCTCGGCGGTTGAGACAGACGTTTCGACGCAACATAGTTATTCTACTGAAGGGGACTTTCCTTTGTCGTGCGACATCTATCGACTTGGCCATCAGGGGCAGCATGTTTTGGCAGGCCGGGTGAGTACCATTATTCATATCCAGCCGGATGATGTTGAAGAAATGAATGATGAAGGGCTGAAAGTGGCCATCGCCTATCCCAATCCAGGCGGCAACACACTCAACATCCGCACGGCTCTGCCAAATGCTCATGTCGAGGTGTATGATTTGAATGGAAAACTAATTCACAGTCAAGAAATTACCGATACTTTAACTTCAATAAATGCTGAGGATTGGGCTTCGGGAAGTTATGTTTGGAAGGTTTACACGGGCGGCCCTTCGACCCTTCGACAGGCTCAGGGACCTCAGGGCTCAAGGACCTTAGCTGAATCTGGAAAATGGATAAAACAATAATACCATGAACACAAAACACAGAATTTCAATCGTTTTTGCCCTCGCGCTGGTTTTCGGGGGCAAGGCTTTGGGGCAGGAGTGGGAATACTTGCTGCCTTATCTCTCATCGGATTTCGCGAAAAACCGTCAGTATTGCGCCTATGAAATGTCGGACGGGCGAATTTATGTCAGTTCTTCGTTTCTTTACGAAGACGGAATGAACAATGTCATAACTCCGCCGCATAATTCTTTGGTCGTTTTGTCGGCTGATGGACAAGAACTGGCGATAATGGACTATTTCAAAGACGGCTATTGGGGCTCGTCCTATAATCCATACGTATTTGAAAACGAGAACGGTGAAGTGTTTATGCTGGCTACCTATAGTCCCGACCACAATCCCTACTATTTCAACTACTTCTTAAACTATGCCAACCCGCCAACCGATGCCATTCTCGGACTTTACAAACTCGGCGATGACTATGAAATAGCGGAGAGTTACGAGTACAGTTTTCCCGTCGATACAGCACAAGGCCAAGATAGTTTTGACCCATGCGGTTCGAGCGGCAGTATACACCTCCATTCCGCGATTCTTGATGAGGGCTTTATCGTGGGTGCATACACGAAAAATGTCAGTTTGGATCGCGACAGCATCCATGGCTATGATTCCTTGTTCTTTTTTAGGATGAACTTTGATGGTGAGTTGTTGGCTAATGTCGGTTATGAATTGCCTCATTCCGGGGTGGCTTGGCAAATGATTTTCTGGCGTGAGCAGTTGGTGGCGACGGATTTCGGTTATATCTATTACAATTGTTACTCCGATGTGCCGCCTGCGCCCGAACCCGACAAAGGAACAGAGGCTTATTTGGGAGGAACGGTTTGCTATTTAGACAAGGATTTCAACCACTTGAAGAACAGGCATTTCAAGCATCCTGGTCCAGGATTTACCGACTGGTGTCCGTTTGACGACATATCCATCATGCGGAGCCGACACAACACGACCTATTTGTCCACAAGGTCAAACAGGCACTACGAACAGACACATGATGACTGTTATTTATACGAATATGACGACGACATTGAAGGCACTTCGGAGCTTGTGCCGCTCGTTCACGAAGCCCACAGAGGCGTTTATGATTTTGACTTTGTGGCCGAAAACAGGGCCGTGGAGGTTGGCGACGACTATTCCGTGTATTGGTGCTATTCGTTGAATGTCGGCGTGTCGCTGTCTAACGATTCTTGGGTGGTGGTTGAGCGGCTCGACAACGATTTCAACACCCTCACGGAGGTGTATTATAGCACCAATTCCGACCGACTTTGGTATTGCGCCGAAAGCATCACCTTCACGAGAGAAGGCGGCGTTTTGATGACTGCCCATATGAAGGACCTTGATAACCAAGGCCACCATGGTTCTGTGGTCGTAAAATTCCCCGCCGAGGCCTTCGAAGGCATCGAGGAAGCGCACAACAGCGGCCTGAAAGTGGCGATTGCCTATCCCAACCCGGGCGGCAACACGCTCAACATCCGCACGGCCTTGCAGAACGCCCGCGTGGAAGTGTATGATGTGAATGGGAGGCTTATTCACAGCCAAGCCATTACGGAGAATGTGACGGCAATTGGTGCTGAGGATTGGGCTAAGGGAGTGTATGTTTGGAAAGTGATGGCCAATAGCAAAGAAGCGGAATGCGGGAAATGGATAAAGGAATAACAAATCAAAACAATAGTACAATGAAAGCAACAAGATTTTACACCCTGCTTGCGCTCCTGCTAATGGCGGGAGAGGTGACGATGCAAGCGCAAGAGTATTTACCTATCGCCCAGAAAGGAAATGAATGGCATACCCTTTCTACTACGTTGTTTGGTTATTCAAACTATGTCAATTGGTGCTCGGGAGACACAATCATTGGAAATGTCCGATATATGAAAATCATGGGCATCTTGAATAATGGTGACCCTCATCTGTTCACAGTACTTAGGGAAGAGGACGGAAAGGTATGGAAACGCCATTTGAATACTTCTGTGGAAACATTACTTTATGACTTCACTGCCAGCGTTGGCGACACTTTGTGTTTTGGTGAGCCGGGAGCTTCTTTTGTCCTTGATTCCATTAGCATGGTGCAGATTGGTGATGTTGACAGGAGAAAGTTTTGGTTTGGATTAGAATATGACGGTTTGGGAAACCCTCGCGCCAAGGAAACATGGGTTGAAGGTATCGGCAGCGATTTTGGATTGCTATGGAGCGGATATTACGGTGTTTATGACGGATGGCATTGCTTGCTGTGCTTCCATCAATACGGAGAACTTGTTTGGCAGAACCCTGAATACAACACATGCACTTATCCCTATGATGCCGTTGAGGGAAACAAAGATTCTGAAATATTCATTTTCCCCAATCCAGCAAAGGAAAAGGTGACGATAGAAGGCATTGAGGCTGCCGAAGTACAAGTGTTCAATGCTTTTGGGCAGCTGGTGAAGACTGTGCGTGACACGAATGAAATCCCCGTTGTAGACTTGCCGCAAGGCGTTTATCTGGTGCGGATTGCGGATGCAGAGGGCAGGATTTATACAAACCGTATTACGATACAGTAAGTACAACAGGCCGTGACGACGGATGATGTGGGCCGAGACGGAATAAAGGAGCAAACGATCCGACTGTAAAGAATCTTTACAAAAAGTGTAAAATGGTGTAAAAGAATTTGACAATGTGGAAACAAAAGAAAATGCGCATATAGTTGGCATTTAAGTGCTTATGATTTTTGGCATGGTTATAGCAAATGCCCGAGTACATTGTCTTTAAACTATAGCATGATGACACACAACAACACAATGAAACCTTAAATGAAAAAATAATCATTGATAACCTGTAACTTTTTCGGCACGAGCACGTATTACGGAGAGCAAACACTAAATTTCATCAACAATATGAATAAGAAAACCTATTTAACCGCACTGCTCGTTTGCATGGCAGTGCTTGGCGCAGAGGCGCAAAAGAACAATGTGTACATGTCGGATACCGTTATTGACGGAAACGGCAACAAAATCATCACCGTGTACTCGCAGGGAACATTCGCTGAAGGCAACGGCAACGTCGTTTCGCGGGACTTCGATATGGCGGCGTTCGACGAAATCAGCATCGCGCTGCCGGCTTCGGTGACCTACGCGGTGGCGGACAAGTGTTCCTGCCGCGTGACCCTCGATGAGAACCTATTCGAGTGCCTCGACATCTATCAGAAAGGCGATTGTTTGAGGGTTGAGATGGTCAAGACGCTCCAGCAACCCGACTTGAAGCCGACGAAGTTTCTCATCGAACTCACCGCCCCGACGTTGGAGGAAATCAGTCTTGTGGGCGGCGGCGACTTCAGTTTCGTCACGCCGTTTGAGGCTCATAAATTAGAAATCAGCACGGCGGGTGCGTATGGCGTGTTTTTCGATGAAACCGCTACTATCCAAGACTTTAAGATGAGCCTTGCTGGAGCAGGAAAGTTAGTATGCGAGGATCTCCATTCTGACCGTGTGGATTTGAGTGTCGCAGGCGTGGGTAAGTTGGTGTGCAAGAATCTCCATGTCGACCATGCGAATTTGAGTGTGGCCGGTTCGGGTGACATCGTCATCAAGGCTGGTACGGTGAAAAGCGCGGACATTTCTGTGGCTGGCACGGGTTCGGTGGAAACCCGCTGCGAGTTGGAATCGATGGATTACAACATTTCAGGATGGGGCCATATCTATTACTATGGTGGTGTCAAGGTGAAAGGCACCTGCATGCTTGGAAAAATCAGTCGGATTGATTCGGAAAATGAGAAAACCAACAAAAAGTGTTGCCATGAAAAACCGTAATAAGTTGGAAATCAAATTTGTGGTTTTTGAGAAGCCGGTGAGGTTCTTTGGGCTTTAAAAGCGGTAAGAATCTTCAAAATATTCAATTGTAAATCATCAAAATAATAGTACTATGACTAAAAAAACAATTTTGACGGCAATATTTGTTTACTTTGCATTGCTTGGCGCGAAGGCTCAAAACATCAGTGGCCGCGTAGTGGACGAAACTGATGTGCCTATTCCTTACGCAACGGTTGTGGCGATGCAACTGCCCGACAGCACTTTCCTCGGTGGTGTGACTACCGATAACGATGGCCGCTTTACCCTTGAAATGGTTTGCGACCTGCTGAAAATCAGTTTCGTGGGCTATGAAACGAAGTTCGTCAGCCAGCCCAAAGGCAATTTGGGAACGTTGAAAATGAATGTCGCCGCATCGCAACTGCAAGAGGTGACCATTGCGGCCAAGCGGCCTGAAATCACCAACTTGCCCGATAGGACGGTGGTCGGGGTGGAAAGCACCCTGCTCTCGTCGAGCGCGGACGGCTTGGACATGCTGAAGAAAACGCCTGGCCTCTTGGTGGACGGACAGAACAACCTCTCCGTCATCGGGCAAGGGTCGCCCATCGTTTACATCAACAACCGGCGCGTGTATTCGATGGACGAGGTCTATAACCTGAACCCGCAAAACATCAAGTCCATCGAAATCATCCATAACCCGTCGTCGCAATACGAGGCCGACGCCACCGCCATCGTGAAGATCGTCACGCTACAGCGGCATGACAACTTCTCGGTGCGTTTAGGCGGCACGGTGACCAAGGCGCGGCGTTGGAGCGAGAGTGCTTTCGCTGATGTCACCCTGTCGAAAAACAAGTTTTCGGCCAACATCTATTACGGCTTCAACGGACGCAACACGCATACCTTCAACAACGAGGATGTGATGGGCTACTCGATGATTGAGCACCGCGCCTACAACCTCTCGGAAAACCAAGGCCACAACGCGAAACTGATGCTGGAATACGCCCTGACCCCGAAAATGACCATCGGCTTGCAGAGCAACAACAACTTGAGCAACGGGACGAGCCTGCGCGAGCAAAAGACCCATTTCGAGGGGCTTGGCCACACGGATTTCAAGACCGTGACCAATACCCATGACAAGGGGCTGCGAACCAACAACACGCTGTTTTTCAACTACGACCTCGACAGCCTCGGCCAGAACCTCAACGTGACTTTGGACTACACCTACAACCGCTATGACGACTTGGACACTTTCCGCAACATTGTTGACGGAAGCGAAAGCCAAGGCATCCTGAACTCGAACAGAGGCTATGGCAACACAGGCATTTATGTGGGCAAGGCCGACTACACCCTGCCGCTCCGAAACGGCAAGACCACCTTCACGGCGGGCGTGAAATACTCCTTGATTCAGACCGACAACCACGTTGACCTGAACGGAAGCAACAACCTCTTGCAGCACTACCATTCCGACGAGTCGAACGCTGCCGCCTACGCCAGCGTTGCGCACAACTTCTCTGACAAGTGGTCGGCCACGGCTGGACTGCGTTTTGAGTATGTGGACCGCAAGAACTTCTTGAACGGCGAGCCCCAAGTGAAATACACGAATCCCGGGCTTTTCCCGAATGCCACCGTGCAATACAAGCCCG
>JAEEGJ010017958.1_pt1 | contig 15885 bp, 19 predicted proteins | sample 8958761 | NCBI WGS metagenome assembly JAEEGJ01 (sample SAMN16246546, study PRJNA631951) | gut metagenome | biome: gut microbiome; feature: rumen; material: RS-attached | host: Bos | place: Iran: Karaj | collected 2018-10
AAAAGAAATAATGCTTTTAGTTGTAAATCAATATTTGTAAATCAACTTTATATAACATCTTGTATTTTACCAGAAAAAATTAATAACTATCAACAAGCTTGTCAAGGTTGTAGTTCCTTACTTGAATTAACTTGTTTATCTATAGAGCCTATAACTAATGCAAGTAATATGTTTATCAATGTTACAAGTACAGGTGTTCTTAAATATCCTTCTGGTGCTGATTATTCTGCTATGATTGCTGTTCTTCCTGCAACTTGGACTTATCAAGAAATTTAAATTATGTATAAACTTAAAAATATTGTATATGCTGATGGTGGTAAAATTCTAACATCAGGTAACTTCAAGGGTTATCATAAAGAAGGTAATATTGAAGATTTTGAAGAAATAACTATCGATTTATCAACAATAGTTATAGTAGATAACATAATTAAATTTAATGATGGTTTTGTAGAGATTTATTTACTTGAACATCGTAAGAATTTAGATTATGCTGGTTGGAAAAAAGAAATAATATCTTGGTTATTTAATAACGATGATCAAATTGCAATTATTCTTAATAAAGATTCAGGTGAAGAAGAAGATTTACTTAGATATAATAAAATGCAAGAATGGCGTGAATGGGCAGGACAACTTGCTCATAAGATATTAGAAATTCTTAATATTAACAACAATTAACATTAATAATTTGATAGTCTGAAGATAGTAACATATCTTTGGACTATCATTTATTAATAATAGTTATATGTTAATTAAAATAAAGTTTTTATTACTACTCCTTTTGGATGTATAACTATAAAAGATGTACATACTAATAATAATTCAAATATGAAAAGAAATAGAGAAATTGATTTTGATGATTTTGAAGGTTAAATTATGACTGCTGATGAAGAAAAAGAACTACTTAGATTAACTAAAGAAAATAACTTTATGTTAAAACAAATGTATGGTTATCTTTCTCATCATATAGCAAATATTAATCAAGAGAATATGGATGATTTTATTAGAAATATTATTGCTAATGTTATTTCAAACTCCCCTATAAAAGGAAAGTAGTATAATAAATAATAATTTTAATTTAAATTTATGGAAAATATTATTAATGAGATTATTCAATCAATTCTTAGTAGTTTTGATTTTGCTTTTTGTCTTATAGTTAATTTAGCAACCTATTTTGTTATTCAAGGTTTAAGTGCTTGTAAACTTAAACTTGGTACTTGGGCAAAAAGAGGTATTCTAGTACTCATCATTCTTCTTACGGGGGTGCTTTACAAGATTACTGCTGCTGATGATATAAGAGTTCTTATTAATAGTGCAATACTTGCACCTGTTAGTTGGAGTTGGATATTTAAGCCTATACTTAAATATTTAGGTCTTGATTATAAAAAGAAAGAAGATGGCAAAGAGTAATTCAAGTAAAAGTTCCAATAGTAAATCCAATAGTTCTAGACGACCTCAACCTAAATCTCCTCCTGGTGGCTATAGTGGTAAAAGAACTAGATATGATGAAGGAGGAGAAATTGATTGGTAAAGCGTTGTATAAGATAAGTTTGTATCTGCTAGAGAAGATACCAATGGTAACTGCGGTATTGTATCTAGCAGATACTATTTTGTCTTATTTTACAGATAAAACTAATCCTATTGTTTCTGTAATATGTGGAATGTCTATTCTTCCTATTATTTTCTTTTATGTTACTTCAGTAACTTTTGGATTTTGTAAATGGCATAGAATGTTTATTCATTATATTGTAGTAAATGAAGCATTAGCATGGTATGATCATCTTGTAGGTATTCCACTAAATAATGAAAATTTATTTATGTTAAACTTAATAATAGCAGGATTATTTTTATTTTTAATAATATATTTCAAGTTTAAAGTATGCGTGAAGGATTAAGAATGTTATTAGGTGATGAACTAATAAGAATTGGAAATGATATAAAATTAAATAGATGTCCAATAACAGATGAACAAGGTCTTGATATATTAGATGTTGTTCGTCATAAACCTTTATATAAAGAACAATCTTGTGAATATATCGGATTAGCTAGAAGTAGATTTGATGATTTAGTTTGTGATGGTATTCTACCAAAAGGTAAAAAAGATAAAGGTGGAAAACTTTATTGGTATCAAGATGAACTAGATAAAGCAATAAGAGATTATAAAGTAAAGTAAAATTCAGTGCCGTAAATCGGTAATGTTTGCAGTCGCTAAATAGTTGATATTTAGCGACTTTCTTTGTTTTGTCGGCAATATTTTGTTCTGCCTGATATGCTCACTACCTTAGTGCCGTAAATCAATTACGCGCGAAATTGAAATATTAAATTTAATCAACTTTAAAAACTTAAATGAAACGATTATGGCACAAGATGGTGTATTTATTTATCCAGACGCAGCAAGACCTGCTAGTTCTAGTATTGACCCTAATCTTATGTTGGCTCTTAGTAACAATGGTGGTTTTGGTGGTAACAACGCTTGGTATTGGATAATATTCTTATGGATGATGTGGCAGAACAATGGTAGTAGAGGAAACTTTAATGATTATGTTGCCTCAATGAATGGTAATGAAGGTCGTCAGTATCTTGCAGAAATAATGAATGGCAGATTTGATAATATTAATACTTTAGCTCAGATTGTTAATACAGGTGTAGAAACTGTTAAGAATGGTATATTCACTCTTCAGACTTCTATTCAGCAGGTTGGTGCTCAAGTTGGTATGTCAGGTCTTGAAGTTCAGAACGCTATTGCTCTTGGTAATGCTGGTCTTGCTAAACAATTATGTGAGTGCTGCTGCGAAAATAGACTTGCTATTGCTAATCAGACTGCTGCTCTTCAGAGTAGTCTTGCTGCTCACGATGCTAGTGTTCGTCTGCAACTTGCTCAGAATGAAGCTGCTGATCAATTAGCTGTATGTCAGCAAACTAATGCTTTATCAACTCAGGCTGATAGAAATGCTAATAGTATTCTTAATGCTATTGCTGGTCAGAATACTCTTATTACTAAGGAGTTCTGTGATTTGAAAGAACGTGAACTTCAGAATAAGATTAATACACAAGGTGATATTATTACTCAGTTACGCAATCAGATTAGTAACGATAAGCAGAGTGAAATGTTTAATGCTGCTATAAATGCTCTTAATGATAAGATTACTTTACTTGCAGCTAAACAGCCTAATACTGTTCCTGTTCAGTATCCTAATCTTGTAGCAGCTAATGCTACTCCTTATGTAGGAGGTTATGGTTACGGATATGGTAACGGCTTTGGTGGCGGTATTGTATTATAATTAATGGATAAAGGAGGTAAAAGTATGAATTGTTGTAATCAAGTTATAGCAACTAATGCAGGTGGTATTCCATATATTGTATCTACAAATACTGTTATTGGTGCAGAAAATATTAATATTGCTTTAGGTTTTCGTAGAGTTCAGCCTATAGGTTATATGTCAATTATTATATCTGATGTAATTCCTGCTGATGCTACTACTACTCTTCCTGTAGTTCTTACTATGAATGATACCACTAGAGCTTTAACATTGCCTAATGGTACTCCAGTAACTGCTGCAGAATTATTAAATGTTAGTAACATACTTATATTTAATGATAGAAGTAAAGGCTTATTAACATTAATGTCCCGTACAACTGCTTAATATAATAATTTAAAAAGTTAATAACTATGTTTTCAAATTTAACGCAAGGAAGTATTCTTTATGGATATGATGCTAAAGAAACTTTTAAATATTTTACAGCTCCTATTGTTAGTGTAAGTTTACCTAGACTTAAAAATAAACCTAATGGATTTTATCCACTTACAGAAATGGTTGTGGATATAGTAGCAACAGTAAATGGTGAAAGACGTGAGTTCCAACAAGTGCCCAGCAACACAAGTATTGCTGATTTTGGAGAAAACGCTTTTGTTATTGCTGATAGTAAAGAAGCTCTTAATGCTTTTATAGATTCTCAACTTATGAATGTTGATAACAGACTTAATAATATTGAGAAAGATAAACATCTAAAAGTTGAATATGAATCTTTACAAAAACAAATTAATCCTAATTTACGGCAATCAGTAAATGACAATGAAGTTAAAGAATTAAGAGATAAAGTTAATTCAATGGAAGGTTCTTTAAAAGAAATACTATCCTTGCTTAAACCTGGAAACAATAAAAATGAATAAGTTATGATGATAGTTAAATTTCGTGCTTCTGAAAGTAAAGATACTTTAAAGAAGTTAAAGAAAATGCACAAGTTTACTAAAGAACTTATTGAGTGCTTTGAAGATAAAATGAATGAAGAAGAAGATGATGACTATGATGAGGATTTTCGCGGAGGTAGTTATCGCGAAGATGAAGATTGGCGTGAAGAAGATCCTCGTATGAGAAGTCGTTATCGTAGAGGTGGTATGCGTTAAATTACTAATTAAGAGCAACGATTTCTAATACTTGATTTCGTTGCTCTTTTAATTTATAAAGCTATGAAAAGAAGAGAGAATTTTACAGCTTACGAAGTATTACCTGATGATTTATATACTTATATGAGTCATTATGGTCCTCATTTCACTAAAGAACTTTGTGATTATGCAGTAAGTTTAATGTTTGCTGATGATGAAACAGGAAAGAAGAAAGCTATTAAACCTTATACTAAAGAAGAGGTTGAAAACATACTTAATAGTTATGGTATAAAAGTTAAATATGCTAAGCTTTACGATTGTTGCTATGTAGCAAATATGTGTAAGTTTGATTATCTAAATAGTAGTATTCCTAATGAACAATATCTTGCTAAATATATTAAAGATACTTTAGACGATCCTGATGGTGCAGAAGGTCTTATGTTTAATAGATGGATTGCAGATATGAAATGGTTAGGAGAACCTATTGATTGGTCTGAATTTATATGATTAAACAAGTATTTAATGTAGAACATTATTGGAAGGTTATAATTTACTATAATGTAAATTATAGCCTTTTCAATATTATAGTTGATACTTTGAAAGAAATACAATGTCCTAATTATATCATAAATGAAATATATTATTACATGAAAACACATAGAGCTAAAGCTGTAACAATAAGTAATTGTAAATATAAAACTAGCATTTTACTTTTTAATAAACATTCTGACTATTATGATTATATTAATTCAGCAGTACATGAGGCTGAACATATAAAACAAGCTCTTTTAAAATGTTATAAAATAGATGATGAAGGAGAAGCTCCAGCATATACTATAGGGTTCTTAGCATCAAAGATGATAAAGAAAATGATGAATGTATTATAATGGCTGTCTATATCTAAATGTTTTATAATAATTTAATTTTAGGTCTGAAAGCGTTAATTTTCAGGCAGTTAGATAGTCAATTTGACTATAAATATGCCGTCAGAACATATCCCAGAGGTCTTGCGGGCTTGTTTTTACTATTTATATATTATATATTTGCAATACATATTATATATAATATTATACATAATAATATTATATATTATATAGTTATTAATAATATAAATAATAGTAATATAGATAATATAAGCACCCCTGTAAAAGAAGAATAATATTGTATGATAATGATTTTGACATTAGTTTTCTTTCATAGGATAATACTTCAGAGGTTAGTAATTAGGTTGATATTAAACAAGTAGTTAGTGATAATAACTTTTTTATGCTATTCTTTCTTTACAGGGGTGCTTTAATTAAACAATAATATTCATATTTTTATGGCTAGTATAAATCAACTTGTATCTGAATTTGCTCATAGTTTAGGACAACCGAATAATAAGGCACTTCGTGAAAATCTTAAACTATTAATTGTACAAACTCGTAATGAGGTTGTTAGACGTAGTTATGAAAATCATGGTTATGTTGATAAAATTTTAACTCAAAGATTTGAGGTTTCATTAACAAATGTTAATGATGGAGATGTTAAACTTCCTGAAGGAGTTGAAATAGATATAGCTCAAATAAAAAGAACTACTCAAAAAGTTCCTAGACCTATAAGATTAACAAATAATCTTCCTTTTGATAGAGTAAGCTCTGTTGGTTTTTCAACTAGCAGAGTTTTTCCTTATATCAAAGAAACAAGTGCTAGATTTAGAAATGCTGTTCCAGGTCTTAAAGGAATGATTTGTTATGATTATATTAATGAATATATTTATTTATTTCCTACTAATTGCAATAGTATAAAATTAGATAAGATTGTAATAGAATCTGCTTTTGAACATCCTAACGAAATTGCAGTAATGCAAGGTGAGGATGAAATGACTATTGCTATGGATAATAATGAATGGTTATTATCTGAAGATATGATTGGACAAATAAAAGAATTAATATATAAGAGAGATTTACTTTCAACAATTAGGCAGACTAATGAAATACCTAATGAAGTAAAATTTAATAATTAATAAGTTATGGCTATTAAAGAAATACCTACAAAGCTGACAGAATATAAGACTGCTTGTATGAGAGCATATTCTGCAAAGAAAGAGAAATTTGTAGATACTCTAAAAGAAAAAGAAGAAGAATCTACTAAACTACATAATAAATGTGTTGAATATGTAGATCAAATAAAGAAAGAATATAATGTAGATTTAAATTCTTATGAAGAATTTGTTGATAATAAATATACAACAGGTAAATTTGTAAGAACTGCAAAAGGAATGTATCTTAAAGGTGGTGGTGAATTTGAAGTTATTGCTGAACTTTATGAGATATATAAATATTCACTTTTGTTAGAAGAAATACATGATATTCAGAAAGAAATAGAACTTTGTGATAAAGTACTTTCTCTTTCAGCTAAACAATATGTTGAATTTATGGAAAGTTATTTCCTTAAAGTTCATGAAAAACTTATATTAGATGGATATGGTTATGTATTTGGTCATAATATAGGTTGTGTATGTGTTAATAGAGTAAAACAATACTCTAGAAAAAAGCTAATAGATTATAAGAAAACAAAAGAAAGAAAAGAACAACTATTAGCAGAAGGTAAAAAACTCTACAATAAAGAAGAAGAAGCTCAATATCATAGAATGGGTATGGAGTATGATGGAGTTGATTATAGAGTTTATAAAGATAATGAATATAATTACGAAGTTTGCTTATTTGATTGTAAGTTTGAAAATGCAAATAGCTATGAATTTGTAGCTAGTGATTGGAGAAATAAAGAACTTAGAGGAAAAACTAATGACGATTTGATTAAAGAATGTCATTATAATACTGAAGAAATTGCAAAACTTAAAGTTGATGTTAAAACTAAAGCAACACTTTGTACTCAAGTTGATGATATTTTTTATACTAAATTTATAAGAAATGAAGATCAAAAATCATATAGGTTTGGAAAGGCTGATAGGAAAAATTGATAATGATTTTAATATCAGTGAAAGTGATTGGATACCTAGAGTAGCAGCATGGACTATTGATGCTTTATCTCAAATGAAAGTTTTACCTATGGAAAAAAAGGTTAGAACTTTAGCTGTTTCTGAGAGAGTTGCAAAATTTCCTTGTGCATTAAATTCAAAAGAATTAAAGGTATTTTATAATCATGCTGAAGTTCCTGTTTATGATAGAAACAAAGTATATGGTTGTACTGAAGGTCAAGATTTAAAAGGATACTATTTTGTATTAGATAAAAATGATAATATAATTTTAGGCTTTGATGCTGATGAAATTGAAGTAGAAAGCTATGAAGTAGTTACATACTATGATGAATATTATCAGTGTGATTGTCCTTATATTTATGATGATGGTAATCTTCTTGAGGCTCTTGCTTGGTATTGTATGTTTAAATATCTTAGTAGAGGTTCTAAACATCCTGTATATAGTTTAACATCACCTAATCCTATATTAAATCCTGCTATTCAATGGAATATTATTAAATCTAAAGCTGCTGCTTCAGTTAGAAATAGTATTGCTAAAGATAACTGTGGCTGGAATAACTTTTTCTATAATGCTACGTTTTTACCTAGAAGTTAAGTTATGGATATTATAAAAAGATTACAACTAAATAAAAATCCTAAAGATATTAAAAGTGGAAGTGTAATAGGAGCTAAAAATATAATTTTAGATCCTATTAGTTCTACTATTACTAATGAGTATGGATTTAAATGTGCATATAATGCACCTGATGGATATGAAATAGTAGGTGTTATTCCTTGTAATGAAGAACTAGTTATATTTTTATCTACACCTAATAAAAGTAGGTCTAAAATAGAAAGACTTAAAGACGGAAACGTAATAGGTGAACCTGTTAGTTGTAATTGGAAATATGAAGGAGGTAAAATAACAGGTACATTTGCTTATAATTATAAGAAACAACTTATAATTGCTATATCTGAATATGATGCAAATCATGATGTTCCTTTAAAGATTTTAAATTTAGATGATAATAATTTAAATCTAGATAATAATTTGGAAGAAAATATACCTTCTGTAAATTGTAATTATAATATATCTAATACAGGTTCTTTAGTTTGCGGAACTTATACTTTTTTTATAAGATTTAAAATTGATGAACAAACTTATACTAAATGGTTTCAATTAACAGATGATATAATTATAACTAATTTTATAGTTAAAGAGTCACCAGTTCATACATATAGTAATAATAATATGAGTGATATTATTAATGTAAATGCTGGTGAATTTACACAAATGTATGTAAATGAAAATATTACATCACCTTGTTCTATAGAATTTAATATAAATTTCAATAATAATAATTTTGAAAAATATCAATTAGGATATATAATTAAAAGAAATAATGAAACATTAGGAAGATTATTTAAAGAATTTGATGTTTCAGATTTAAATATATCTGTTATTGATAATAATTTTTTAGAAGAAGTTAATTTAAATGATTTTTTAGAAATTCCTACACAATTTTATAATTGTAAAAATTTAATTAATTACAATAATAGACTTTATATAAGTAATTATAATACTTATAAAAAAGAAAATAAAGATATTAGTAATTTAGTTTCAGTTAATATAAGATTATTAGAAGTAAATGATGAAGTACATTTAAATGATACAAGTCTTGTATTTTCTAGAGGAAATCTTTATAGAGGTGATTTTAGACCTGCTCCTAGTGCACCTATAGAACATTTTGTTCCTAGACAATTTAATCATTCAGATTCTGTTAATTTTGTTAGAGATTATATATATCCATATATAAAAGGTAATCATCCTGCAAAAGCTGTATTTATATTTAAACCTGGAAATACTAATTTATCTGAGGCTGTATGTATATATTCAGAAATGAATAATATTCCTATTGATTCTTCATATTATATTACTTGTGAAGAAGGACATATTTGTATAAATACAACAAATTATAAATACATATTAAATGGTTCTGAATGTTTAAATGTTGTAGAAGATACTAAAGCTTGGGCTTATAAACAAGGATATAGTTATGAAACTTTGTATTATCCTAATAATCCAAAATATGTAACTGTATTTAATAGTAATTATACAACAGTTCAAAATGTAATATCAGAATTAGATATTAATTATAATAATAATAGAACTTTAATTCCTGGTCAAGTATATAATTTTTTCATTCATTTTATAAGAAAAGATGGTTCATATACTGAAGGATATAATTTTAAAAATCCTGGAATTCATAAAGTAAAAATTCCTGGTATTACACCTCATTATATTGATGTAGAAAATTTTGAAGTTTGTTCTGTAGATAATACTAATATAACTGATAAGTTTTATTTTTATAAAAAGGATACATTTTTTCAATGTCCTAGATTTATAAATAAAACAACTATAGATGGTACTAATAATAGAAAAGAATTTATTATTGTTCCTGAATTTTCAGTTGATAATTCTTTATTTGGAGATGAATTTGTAGGTTATTTTATATCTTATGAAAGATTAGAAATAACTAGTTTGCCTGTTGTTGCTTTAAATTATTCTAATAATCCAAATAAACAATATGAATACACTAATACAGATTTACTTTATAATAATAAAGTAATAAAAGGAACTAAATTATCAAGTGCTTTTTCTGCTATTAAAAATAACGTTGAAGAACAAGATATTAATATTGAATCTACAAGTATTTCTACTGATCCTTATCAAGAGAAGAAACTTATAATTAAAACAGAAAATCCTTTTATATTAGAAAATGAAGGAACTATAAATAATAATTATAATGACTATAAAACTATTGTAAAAATAAATAGAACAAATTTATATAATTCTAAATATAAAACTTTATATAGATTAACTTCTAATATTTACAAGAATGATACATATGATTATACTAAATCTTATATGTATCTTCCTGGTTTTTATAATAAAGAAAAAGTAATTTATTATAATAATGCTCTTATATTTAATGCTACTAGTACTTTTGTTTATAAGAAAACTAATAATAATAATCAAATATTAAATGAACCTTATGTTATTAAAAGTATTTGTTATAGAAATTATTCTCATGTTTGTTTAAATGCTTTTTCTATAAAACAAGATTATGAACAAGCTGCAAATGTTTTAACTATAAACAATGTTACTAAAACATATATAAATAGAGTTTTAGCACCTAATAAATTATCTGATTTTCTTGAATTACAACAAGCTTATAAATCTGAACCTGTTTTATCATATACTAATTATAATGAAAATACACAAGATAGATTTGATAAAACTATTTATAGAAGTGATGTAATTTCTGATGAAAGTTTAACAAATGGATTTAGACATTTCAATATTGAAAATTATAAAAATATAATTGAAAATAAAGGAAATATTGTTAATATTGTAGGTATTGGACTTTATCTTTTAGTTCATACTGAATATTCTTTATTTATTTTTGATAGAAATAATCAACTTACAAATGAAGCACAACTTCAAATACCTGATGTATTTGATATTGATTATAAAGAATTAACTCCTAGTGGAGAAGGTTTTGGTGGTCTTAAAGATAAAGAAGAATCTATTCTTACAAAACATGGTTATATTTGGTTTGATCATATAACTAAATCTATATTTATATTTGATGGTCAACAAATTAAACCTATATCTGCCGATATACATATTCTTCTTAAACAATATATGAGAGATGATAATTATGCTTATATAAGATTTGCAGAAGATTACATTTCAAATAGATTGTTAATAACTATTAAGAGTGATTATAATGTATCAACTTATATAACATTAAGTTATAGTTTTGATACTAATACATTTATAAGTTTACATGATTATACATTTGATAATAATTATAAAACTTATAATAATAGTTATTTGTTTTCAAAAGAATATAATAATAAATTATTTATTTGGGATAATAAAACTTTAGAATTTAATAATTTTAAAACAAATAAACATCCGTTATTTGAAACTATAAAATATAATGATAAAATATGTTCTTATGTAGATATAATATTTAATGATAAATATGAATTACCTAAAACATTAAATTCTATATCTTATATACTAAGTAGAAATAATTATTATGGTTATAGTACAAATATAATTGATAAATATTTTAATACTGATTTTGATAATAAACAACATCAAGATAAAGAAAAACTTTATAGTGGATTTAGACTTTTTATATGTACTGATTTAACTTTTAGTGGAGAACTTGATATTTCTCAAGATGAAGAAGTTAATAAATTAAATAGTAAAAAACCAAAATGGAATAATGGTGTATGGAATTTTAATTGGTTCAGAGAAAATATAAAGAAAGATGTAACTAATGCTGAACTTGAACAACAAAATGTTAATCAGCAAATGAAAGAAGTTTATCAAGAACATGATAATTTATATCCATCTGGACTTGAAAAATCAGATATGAGAAGTTTAATAAATGGTAAATATTTTATTTTTAGATTTGTATTTGAAAGAAATGAAGAAGATTTAGATCTTAGATTTGAAACTTTAGACGCAAATATTAGTAGATTATGAATAAATATAGTTTAAAACGTGGAGGTCAAAGACCTCAAGCTTGGATTGGAGCAGTTATTAGTTTAGCTAGTACAGCTGCTAGTTTATATAGCAATTGGAAAAATAGACAAGCTCAAGTTCAAATGAACAATGATAATATTGCAGCACAAAATGCTGAAATAGAAAGACAAAATCAATTAGCTTTAGCTAATAATCAAGCTAATAGTTTAAATAATTATTATGCTGCTGAAGAAATGAGAAGAAGAAATCTTGGACAAGATTTAATTTACGCTTGTGGTGGTAGAAAAAGTCTTAGAGCTGCTACAGGTGCTAAAGTTAAAATAACTGATGGAGGAGTAGCCATACCGATTGGTAATGGCAATTTCCTTTTACGGGGGAGTTCTCATAATCAAGTTAATGAGAGTGGACATACTGGAATAGGTATGAAAGTTGGCAAACGAACTATTGAGGCTGAAGGAGGTGAAGTAATTAGACCTACTAGAAAGAGTCTTTTAATCTATAGTAGACGTTTACCATTAGCCAATGGTTTAACACCTGCTCAATCAGTTCTTGCAGGATATAATCCTCAAGATGTGTTTGCTGCTCAACAACAAGAAAATGGGAATAATAGCACCCCCGTAAAAGGAAATAGAAAGAAAGCAGCTTTAGGAGATATTACTCCTTATGATTGGGTTAATCTTGGTGCTGATGTAGGTACTGCTTTAGGTGTAGGTCTTGGTAATTATATTGGTTATAAAAGACTTAATACTAAATTAGCTAGACCTACATATTATGAAGAAACACCTGTAGTTTTAGATACTCGTTATCATAATGCAGCACAACTTGCTAATTTAGATAGAATGAGATTAGCAGGTAATAGAAGTATAGGTCAAAATACTGCTAGTTCTCAAGTTGCTCAGCATAGAATGAGATTAAATAATCTTGATTATCTTGGTAGACAAAATGAGTTGCTTGATTATGCTGCTAATCAAGAAGCAGCACTTAGAAATACACAAGCTCAAATTGAGCAAGGTGTAAGACAAAGAAACATAGCTGCTAAAAACGCATGGTCAGCACAAGTAGCAGATATTACTAATCGTGAAAGAGAATTAGAGAATAATCGTAGATTAATGCTTACTCAAAATCATGCTAATACTTTAGCAGGTATTAATAGAGGATTAAGTAATTTTACAGGTTCTATATTACAAAGAGAACAAGATAAAGATAAATTAAATACTTATATAGCATTAGGAGGTGAAGGAACTGCTGAAAGAATGGCATTAGCTGGAGTTAATTTACCTTTTGAACAAAGATATGCTTTATATAATAAATATATAAATAAACCAGAAAGTGATAGAACACCTGATGAAAATCAATTAATTGATGTTTTATTATCTAGTTTTAGTGATAGAGAAAAAAGAAAAATGAATGGATAATAATTAAGAATTTTTATAGGAATATATTTGCGTATATTCCTATAATCGTTATATTTGCAATTAATTAAATAGACAATAAATATGCCTGCTCTTGATGAAATAAATGGAGTTGCAGTTAGACCTAGTATAGCTAGAGATTTTACTGCTATAGAACAATTAGCTTTAGCTAATAAACAAGATAGTTTACAAGCTAGACAAAGACAAGCTGAAATAAATGCTGGTCTTTCTAATATAAAAGCTAATTTAAATGAAGCTGATTATGATTGGTTTGATGAATATGTAAATAATATAAATGATCAAATAAATCAAGCTGCTAGTTTTGGTGATTATGCAATGGCTTTAAATAAAGCTACAGAATTAGGAAGTACATATGGTCAAGATTCTGAATTATTAGCTAGAATACAAGCAAATCAAGATTATAAAAAATTTGTTAATGAAGTTGAACAAAAAGCTTCTAAAGGTGAAATTAGTCCTTTAAGAAAACAAAGATTATTAGCTGAAAATCCTTATAGTTTTAATGGTATTTATAATGATAATGGAGTTTATTTATCTCGTGATACCAATAATTATCCTGCTATATTAGAGGATATTGATTTAAGTGCAGTAGCTAAAGAGGCAGCTAATAGAGTTCATGAAAAAGTTGATAATAATTTTGTTTATGATCCAGAAACAGGTATAAGTTTTACTGAACAACTTGCACAAAAGAGAGAACAAGCTATTAGAGAAGATTTTAATGATATTATAGCAAATCATCCAGAATATTATAAAGCGATAGAAGAAGAAATGGATGATATGCGTTATCAAATAAGAAAATGGGAAGAAGAACAAGCACAATATCCTGAAAATTCAGAAGAATATAAAAGATTAGATGATTTTATAAACACAATGAGATCTGATTTAGCAGATGGTACTGTAGAAGGAGTATTTGCTAAACGAGCAGGAAATACTATAAGAAATGCATCTTATAGTGTTCAAAAAACAAATATAAGAAAAGTTGGAGGTTCAGGAAGTAACAAAAATGGTGTTAATATTGGAAGTTATTATTCATATGCTACTGAAGGTGCATCTACAATATTACAAAGAACAAATAGTCAAATAACAGCTGGTAGTTACTATGGAAATAAAGTAACTGTAGATGATAAAGCTCAACAAATAGGTAGTAAATTACAAGCTCATGCCAATTCAAAAAAGTAAATAATTATGATTAGAGATATAAAAGAATATAATCAAAAAACTTATGATGATTATTTAAAAGCTAAAAATTATACAGGTTTAGCTGACTATCTTGATAGTTTTGATATAGATGACGAAGAACTTAGAAATGAAGTTCATAGTACAATTATACAACTTAGGGAACAAGGTCGTATTAGAGATGCTATGATGTCTAAGGCTGGAACTAACAAAGATGCTGTTAATTTTACAGAAAATATAATAAGTGGTAATTTTTCTAATGATAATGTTTATGGAAGACGTTTTAATAGAAGAATAAATAGAATAGGTTCAAAAGATAATAGAGAAGCTTCAGAATTAGAAATTGAATTTAAAAATATAGATGATTATAATTCTTTTGTTAAAAATATAGGTTTATCTGAAAATGAACTTTCAGAAAATAATATAAAATTTAACAGTAAAGACGGTGTAAATTCTATAAGATTTAATAAACAAAATCCTTTAATTTCTAGTATTTTAAGTTCTATTAATTTTGATGGAAATTATAGACCTGTAAATACTAATGATGCTTTATTAGAATTTAATGATATTAGAGGTTTAAATACACAATATAAAAGACAATATAATATAAATGTAAAATCCTATGATAATAAAGGATTGATAGATAATAATGTTGATCCTGTATCTTTATTAAGACTTAGAAATTTTAAAGATAGAATATCAAATAAAGCTATAGAAGCTTTTGATGATGTTATGTCAAATCCTGAAGTTACAAGTAGAACTACAACAACTATTTTAACAGGATTTACTAGTGCAGGAAGAACACAATTACAATATGATTTTGATCATGGTAAAATAAATAGAGAAACTTATAATGCTTTAAAAGATGATATAGAAAAACATGATTATGCATTATTAGACGGAGTTTCTTTATTAAATTCAGATGAAGTTTATGTTAAAACTCCAAAAAGTAAAACTGCTGAATTAACTATTGAACACGATCCTGAAGAATTAGATAGACTTACAACATTATTACATCAAGCTTTAGATGAAGGTAGAGTTAGAATGCAAGCTGCATTAGTTGGTAATAAAACAGGAACTTATTTAACAATACATGCTACTAAAGCTGATAAATATAATACTGCAGATGAAACATCATCTGGTAAAAGAACAGGGGAAACTGTTATATTTGTTCCTAATTTGTTACAAGGTGAATGTGAAGATGCTTTTAATAGAGATACAAAAACTAGAGCTACAAAAGAAAAATGGAATTTACAAACTTATGAATATCCTTATTATTTTGATGATGGTAGTTCTATTAGATATATATATCAGCAAAATCCTAATACTGGAGATACAAAACAAATAGGTTTATATAAAGATAAAGGAGGAA
>JAEEGJ010017959.1_pt1 | contig 15885 bp, 16 predicted proteins | sample 8958761 | NCBI WGS metagenome assembly JAEEGJ01 (sample SAMN16246546, study PRJNA631951) | gut metagenome | biome: gut microbiome; feature: rumen; material: RS-attached | host: Bos | place: Iran: Karaj | collected 2018-10
AGAGATTCGCAACAATTATGTCTCAAGGCGCCTGAATGAGGAGAAAATAACGGTTGCCGGCATGGGAGAATACGGAGAATTAATAGAAGATGACAATGTTGTCATTAATTATGCGAAAACCGTATACAATAACTTGAAATTCGTAGAGCCGGTGGAGTCCGAACGTGAATTGTTTCAAAAATATGAGCAGATTATCTTTGAAAACGGACAGGGCTTATTGCTGGATTCGGAATGCAAACGATTCTATCCGAATGTAACCGGCTCACGGACAGGACTTGCAAATATAGTACTGATTCTTAAAAATGTGGGAGAAAAGCTTGATGAAGTGCTATATGTCTCCCGCAGCTACGTTACAAGACATGGTGCCGGCGAGCTTCCCTGTGAGTGTGTAGCCTCCGATATCCCCGGATTGATAACGGATGTTACCAATTTGCCCAACGAATGGCAGGGAAAACTGCGTTTTGGACTGCATGAATCGGTTGAGGAGTTTGTGAAGCCTGTTTTGGAGGATATAAAAGAGCTGGATTATCGACCAAAGTTAAGTTTTCTTTTAACACACTTGAATGAAACTGACGGCTGTGTCATGTTTAAAAACGGAACGGTTTCTTTGGATGTTTTTAGGGAGAATCTAAAAGAGACAGTGGTCTTTGAGAATATCTTTTTGTCTTACGATAAATTTGCGGAGAATATTAAAGGGTAAGCCTTAACCGGCCTACCCTTTATCCAACATCATCATTAAATTGCTGAGTACCACCATCCCGGCGGTTTCTGTTCTTAAGATTCTTTTGCCGAGGGTGATTATTTCAAAGCCTGCGTTGCTGGCTTTTTCTATTTCCGCCTGCTCGAAGCCGCCTTCCGGACCGATGAAAATCGCCACCGAATCCCCGGGCTTAACGGACTCAAAAAGTTCATATGTATGTGCCATTCCGTCGGCCATTTCGTAAGGAACCCACTTGTGGGTGCACTCGCTTGCTTTGGCCACTGCATCGCCATAAGTCATGGGCATAGAAATCTCGGGAATAATCGTGCGCTTGGACTGCTTGGCTGCCGCTTCGGAAATGGACTGCCAGCGACTTATCTTGGAAGCCGCTTTCTTGGGATCGAGCTTCATGACGCAACGCTTCATTTCGACCGGTATAACCTTGAATGCTCCCAGTTCAACTGCCTTCTGAATAATCAGTTCCATCTTGTCACTCTTGGGAAGTCCCTGAAACAGATATATCTTACAGGGAAGCTCGGTTCCTTCTTTGACAAAAGCCAGCTCGCAGGTAATTGCCTCATCCGTGAGTTCACGTACGATGCAGCGATATTCGGCATCCGACTCGCTCGTACTGACGGAGATTTCCTCGCCGGGCTTCATCCTGAGCACATTCTTTATATGATTAACATCCTTACCGGTTATAGTAATGGTCTTGTCGCATATAGCGTTTGGGTCAACAAAAAAATGATACATGGCAATCCTTTTGCTATTCAATATTTTTAAGTTTCAACACAGATTATTATAGAATAACTGAGGCATCGTATCAATACGGGGAACGAATCCGGTTTGAGAGTAAAATGCAAGGACGAGTATAACTGACACACATGTGCAAAAACCTTGACGAAATCCCTTCATATGTGGATAATGTGCTATGGCAATTATTTGCAAATTGATTTATAGTTATGTACAAGGGTGACTGTGCCCGAAGATAAAGCGCTACAAGCGCAGGACAGATTAATTATGAAGTGGATTAAATACAGAGTTAAGACTACAACCGAGGCGGAAGACATTATTATCAGCAGCCTCTACGATATAGGCCTTGAGGGCGCTCAGATAGAGGACAAGATTCCTCTTACCACACTTGAGAAAGAGCAGATGTTTGTGGACATTCTGCCTCAGACCGAGGAGGACGACGGAGTAGCTTACCTCAATTTCTTTGTGGAAGAGGGCGACGACGGCAAGCTCTTGCTGGATGACAGAAGTGAGAGCGTCAAGACCCGTGTGGGCGAAGACCTTTCCTATTCCCTCTACACCGACGACGGCACCAAGAAGATTGTCTGGGACAAAGAAGAACTTCTCGCAGCCATCCGCAACACCCTCGAAGAGGTTAAGTCCTGGATGGACATCGGCGAGGGAACCGTTGAGATAGACAAGACCGAGGACATCGACTGGATCAATAACTGGAAGAACTACTTCCATCAGTTCACCATCGACGACCTTCTCATTACCCCCTCATGGGAAGAGATTAAAGAAGAAGACAAGGACAAAAAAGTCCTTCACATAGACCCGGGCACCGCTTTCGGAACCGGTATGCACGAGACCACAAGACTCTGCATTAAGCAGCTTAAAAAATATGTAACCGACGGAGCAAAGATTCTTGACGTGGGCACCGGCAGCGGTATCCTCGGAATCATTGCGCTTCTCTACGGCGCCGGCCATGTGGTGGGCACCGACCTCGACCCTTGCGCCGAGCCCGCGGTAGCCGAGAACCTTGAGATGAACGGTCAGTCGCAGGACAGCTTCGACCTTATCTTAGGCAACATTATTACCGACAAAGCGGTTCAGAAGCAGGTCGGAACCGGCTACGACATAGTATTTGCCAATATCCTTGCTGAAGTTTTGGTACCCCTTATGCCCGCAGCTGCAGCGGCTGCAAGAGACGGCGGCATCATCATAACTTCAGGCATTTTAAAAGAAAAAAGCTCCATGGTGGCCAAAGCCATGGAAGACGCAGGCCTCACAGTCGTTGAGATTACCGAAGACGGCGAATGGGCAAGCGTAACGGGACGTAAATAGATGAAAGAAATATATCTTGATAACTCCGCCACCACCAAGGTTTATCCCGAGGTGGCGAAGCTTATGACACAAATCATGCTTGAGGATTACGGCAATCCTTCCAGCATGCATACCAAGGGCGTGGATGCGGAAAAATACGTCACCCTCGCCACCAAACAGATTTCAAAAGCGCTTAAGGTTCAGGACAAAGAAATTCTTTTTACCTCCGGCGGCACCGAATCCGACAATCTGGCGCTCATAGGAACCGCCAGAGCCAACTGCCGTGCGGGCAAACATATCATAACCACGAAGATTGAGCACCCCGCCATTCTTAAGACGGTTGAGTACCTTGCGACCGAGGGCTTTGAAATCGACTATCTCTCAGTTGACAGCATGGGACGCATAAGCCTCACCGAGCTTGAAGAGAAGCTAAGACCCGACACAATCATCGTATCCATCATGCATACGAACAACGAAGTCGGTTCACTTCAGCCCATAGCGGAAGCGGGTGCATTGATTAAAAAGAAGAATCCTAACTGCCTCTTCCACGTTGACGCAGTTCAGGGATTCGGCAAAGCAGAGATTTATCCCAAGAAAATGAATATCGACCTTCTTTCCGTAAGCGGTCACAAGATTCACGGCCCCAAGGGCATCGGTATCCTGTACGTAGGCGAGAAGGTTAAAATAAAGCCCATTTCCTACGGCGGCGGCCAGCAGAAAGGTATGCGAAACGGAACGCTGAATGTACCCGGAATCGCAGGCATCGGTCTTGCCACGGAGATGATTACAAAAGACCTTCAGGCCAATCGCGAAAGCCTCTATGAGTTAAAGGAATTCTTTTTACAAGAGGTTTCCAAACTCGACCGTGTCAGCATCAACGGCTGCGACCCGGCTAAGGTCAGGGAGACGGCACCCCACATCATCAACATTTCGGTGAAGGGCCTTCGCTCCGAAGTAATGCTTCACGCGTTGGAAGAAAAAGGTGTCTACGTATCAGCAGGAAGCGCCTGTGCTTCACACAGCAAGAAAGAATCGTCGACCCTTAAGTCCATGGGAGCTGCTCCCGAAGAAATGGACGGTGCACTCCGCATCAGCATGTCGGAGTTTACCACCCGCGAGGAGCTTGAATATGCCCTCGCATCGTTAAAAGAAGTAATAGATATGTATTCACGTTTCATCAGAAAGTAAGGTAAATATGTTCAGTTCATTTTTGATTAAGTACGCCGAAATAGGCGTAAAAGGAAAAAACAGATACATCTTCGAGGATATGCTGGTGCGCCAGATTAAGTACGCCCTCAAAAGCGTTGACGCTCACAAGGCTGTTACCAAAACCTCAGGCAGAATCTTCGTTGATTTTGAAGGCGACTTCGACTATGACGAGGTTATAAACCACCTTCAACACGTATTCGGCATCTCAGGCATCTGCCCCATGGTGCGCATCGAGGACATGGACCCCGACAATCTTTACAAAGAAGTGGTTAAGTATTTCGGCAACGTCTATCCCGACAGAAACAAGACTTTCAAGGTTAACGCAAGGCGCTCCAACAAGTCCTATCCCCTTGATTCTATGGAGCTCAACGCTACGGTTGGCGGAGCACTTTTGGATGCTTTCCCCGAACTCAAGGTTGACGTCCACAATCCTGAGATTACATTAACTGTTGAAATCAGAGAAAAAATCTTTATATACAGCGAAATCATTCCCGGTCCCGGCGGACTTCCCGTGGGCACCAACGGTAAGGCTATGCTCCTTCTTTCGGGCGGCATCGACTCACCTGTTGCGGGCTACATGATTTCCAAGCGCGGCGTTAAGATTGACGCCACATATTTCCATGCGCCTCCCTATACCAGTGAGCGCGCCAAACAGAAGGTTGTGGACCTTGCCCGTTACGTATCACGTTACAGCGGCCCCATCTACCTTCACATCATCAATTTCACGGACATTCAGTTATACATCTACGAGAAATGTCCTCACGAAGAACTTACCATCATCATGCGTCGTTTCATGATGAAGATTGCCGAGGAGATTGCCAAAGAAACCGAGTGTCAGGCCCTCATTACCGGTGAAAGCATAGGCCAGGTAGCCAGCCAGACCACACATTCTTTGGCTGTTACCAACGAAGTCTGCACCCTTCCGGTGTTCAGACCCCTCATCGGATTTGACAAAGAAGACATCGTGACCATCTCCAAAAAGATTGACACGTACGAGACCAGCATTCAGCCTTACGAAGACTGCTGTACCATCTTCGTGGCCAAACATCCCGTTACCAAACCCAATCTTTCGGTTATTAAGAAGCATGAACTTAATCTTAATGAGAAAATAGACGAACTTGTTAAGACCGCACTTGAGACAAGAGAGACGATTATTGTAAGTGCAGACGAGGAGTAAAGAATACAGGAACATTTGCACTGCATTCGCATTCTTAGCGTTAGAAGATTTCACTCGGATATTTGTGATGCAATTATATTCTTGAGCAAATGTAAGCAAATTTGGGCAAAAAAATAACCCTTAAAAGGGTTCATCGGTTGAAGTATATGTGTGATTGTTAATAGTTTCAAATACTCGGGGCGCTACAGCGCCCCGCCAAAATTCTTATTAAACCATGTATGCTTTAAGAACTTCGAGAACTTCTTCAGCACCGTCTTCAGCATGGATATTTAAGTCGATGGGCTTGGAAAGATCCAAACTGAAAATACCCATAATGGATTTAGCGTCGATTACGTATCTTCCGGATACAAGATCGAAGTCATAATCGAACTTTGTGATGTCATTAACGAATGACTTAACTCTGTCAATAGAGTTTAAAGAAATCTGAATTGTTTTCATGTTGCATAACCTCCTTGGTAGAACTTCAACCTTCGGTATAATTATCCGAAATTCAGAAGGTTTTGTCAATGATAAATGATTACCAAAATTGTAGGACAATTTAATGGATACTGTAGCATTTCATAACCTGGGCTGTAAAGTAAATTCATACGAAACTGATATAATGCAACAAAAATTCACGGAAAACGGTTTCCGAGTTGTGCCATTTGGTCAAAAAGCGGATGTTTACGTGATAAATACGTGCACGGTAACAAATATTGCCGACAGAAAGAGCCGTCAGATGTTGCATAAGGCCAAAGCCATGAACCCCGATGCAGTGGTCATAGCCACAGGCTGCTATGTTCAGACCGATACCGAAGGCGTCCTTAAAGATGCCTCCGTTGACATAGCCATCGGCAACAACGAAAAGGCCCGCATCATAGAAATTTTAAACGAATACCTTAAAAAGCATGAGAAGACCTCGAGCATTCTTGACATCATGCATACTTCCGAATACGAAACCATGACTCTTACGGATACCGCCGAACGTACCCGTGCATATATCAAGATTCAGGACGGCTGCAACCAGTTTTGCACCTACTGCCTGATTCCTTTTGCCAGAGGACCCGTAAGAAGCCGCGACAAGGACGAGATATTAAGAGAAATCGACTCTCTTTCCAAAAAGGGCTACAAAGAATTCGTCTTAACCGGCATTCACGTAAGCTCTTACGGCGTAACCCGTCCCGGTCACCTTGAGGAGAATCGCCTTGCGGAACTTTTGGAGGCCATCAACGCCCTTCCCGACGTGGAAAGAATCCGCTTAAGCTCCCTTGAGCCCAGAGTCATGACCGAGGACTTTGTCAAAAGAATCAGCGCTCTTAAAAAGCTCTGTCCGCATTTCCATTTATCGCTTCAAAGCGGATGCGACGAGACCCTTAAGCGCATGAACCGCCACTACACCTGCGAGGAATTCCTTGCGGGAGTCAAGCTGTTGAGGCAGTATTTTGATGACCCTGCCATTACCACCGACGTAATCGTAGGATTCCCCGGCGAGACCGACGAAGAGTTTGAAAAGAGCTTAAAGTTTGCTGAGACTGTAGGCTTCTACGAGATGCATATCTTCAAATATTCAAAAAGAAAGGGCACAGTCGCCGAGAAGATGCCCGGCCAGGTGGAGGGTACCGTCAAGGACCTTCGCTCCGATAAAATGGAGGCCATCGAGCGTACCATGTCCAAGTCCTTCAGAGAGCGACACATCGGCAAGCCCGCGCAGGTTTTGTTTGAAGAAGAGAAGACCGTTTCGGGCAAAAAATACTTCATCGGCCACACCCCCGAGTACATCAAGGTTGCCAAGGCCGCCGATGAGGATTATTCAGACAGGATTCTTACCGTAACACCGGTAAGTTTTCTCGCCGACGATATTTTACTTACCGACTGAAAAACGATTTAAGGATTGTTTAATAAATTTTGATTTACAGTGTGTTCAACACCAAAGAAAGGGAGGACACAGAATTGTTTTTCAGAATTCTCAAAAAAGATCTAAAGAGAAAAAAGATCATGAACACCATACTGCTGCTGTTTGTAATCCTTTCCACGATGTTTGCAAGCAGCAGCGTCAATAACATGGTCTCCGTATACGGAGGCATCGACTACTTCTTCGAGAAGGCCAATATGCCCGACTTTGTCATATTGACTCTTAACACCGGAGGAGAGAACCCCACTGACAAGATTGTAAGCGAAGCTGAGTCTGTAACAGACTACGGTCGGGAGGACCTCATTTATTTTTCCGCCAAGGACTTAACCAAGGACGGAAAAAAATATGTGGAATTTGAGAACCCCGGTCTTATCACTTCCATAGACGACGCAGATCTTAATTACTTCGACAGAAACAATGAAAGAATTACGGATGTTCCCAAGGGCCACCTTTATTTCAGCGGTATTTTGGCGGACTCTTCCAAAACCACAATAGGTGACACCGTCACCATTAAACTGGGCGATGTTTCCCGGGACTTTGTGATTGAAGGCTACTGCAAAGACGCGCTTTTCAGCTCACCGTTTCTCGGTAACCCCAGAGTTCTTATGAACGACGAAGACGTGCAGGCTTTCTTTGCGGATGAAGAAGTAAGAAATGCGGATTGCGGCTGTGTCTACTACGTTAATACCGACAATATGAAAGAACTTAAGAAGGAATTTGCGGTTATACCGAGTGCGCTTTTTGCCAAAGAAAGCTCCGTTATCAAACTTACATACATGCTTGATATGCTTACTGCCGCAATCATTCTTGTGGTAAGCATATGCCTTATTCTTATTTCCTTCACGATGCTTTCTTTTACCATTAACTTCACACTTACCGAAGACTTCAGAGAAATCGGGGTAATGAAGGCAGTGGGACTAAGGAACCGCTCGGTGAGAGGCCTTTATCTGGTTAAGTACCTTTGCATAGCATGTGTGGGTGCGGTAATCGGATACATTTTAAGCATTCCTTTCGGAAAGATGATACTTGAGAGCGTGTCGGCAAGATTGGTGCTTGGGAACGATAACAGCATGCTTCTCGGTGTTTCCACCGCAGTAGTGGTAGTGGTAATAATTGTTGCCTTCTGCTATTCCTGCACCAAGAGGATAAAGAAACTCTCCCCCATTGACGCAGTCAGAAGCGGTGAGACCGGCGAGAGATATCACAAGAAATCGGTTCTGAGACTTACCAAGAGCAGAGGAAGCAGCAACCGATTCCTGGCAGCCAATGATGTACTCAGCAAGCCCGGTCAGTATTTGAGCATGCTTATCACATTTACCGTGTGCCTTCTTTTAATCACTATGCTTTCCACCACAGCAAACACTCTTGTAAGTGACAAGCTCGTATTCCTCTTTGGCACCACCGAAAGCGATGCATACTATTCATCAACGGAAAAAATTATGGAGACCATGGGAACAACAGACCCGGAGGCTCTTGATAAGATTATTGCCGATATAGAAAAGGAATTAAAAGATAACGGAATGCCCGGTAAAGTGCATGTAGAGCTTATGTACACGCTCCCCATCGAATATAAGGGCGAGAAGATGCAGATGACCATGCAGCAGTGTAAGACCACCAAAGCATCGGATTACGTCTACAGCGAAGGTACCGCTCCTATGTATGAAAATGAAATAGCACTTACACCCCAGGTGCTCAAAGCACTCGGAGCTTCCATAGGCGATAAGGTTACCATGGAGGTAAACGGAGAAAAGAAAGAATACATCGTAACCGCATCATTTTCTTCTTTTAACCAGATGGGTGAAGTGGGAAGACTGCACGAAGACGTTCCGGTATGTGTTAACGACGCTTCTTCGGCCCACGCCTTCCAGATAGATTTTGATGACAACCCTTCGGACGAAGTTGTAGAAGAAAGAATAACCGAGTTAAGAAGAATTTTCAAAACCGATAAGATATACAACAAAGCCGATTTCGTGGATGTTTCCACCAGTTCGGCATCCACAATTGCAAGTGTAAAGAGTCTTGTATTGATAATTGCGCTTATTATAGCAGCACTGGTTACCGTTCTTATGGAGCGTTCTTTCATCAGCAAAGAAACAGGCGAGATTGCTCTTATGAAGGCAATCGGTTTCAAGAACCGCTCCATCAGCGCACAGCATACATACAGATTCGTGTTCCTGATGATTGCGTCTACGGTTCTTACTTCGATACTGTCATATCCGTTTACGAAGCTCATCTGTGACAGAATCTTCGCCATGATGGGCGCGGTATCGGGTGTTAAATACGCAATCAAACCGCTTGAACTCTTAGTGACTTACCCCTTAATCCTCGGGGCAGTCGTAGTGACGGCGGCATTCCTTACTTCACTTTACACAAAGACCATTCATTCAGACGCAATGGGCAATATCGAATAATCGGGAGGACAAATAATGAACACAGTAATAAATGTTAAGGATCTTTGCAAGACCTACGTAGTTAATAAAAAGCAGAACAATGTTTTAAAGAACGTTAATTTTTCTATCAATGAAGGAGAAATGGTGGCTATCATGGGCCCCTCAGGCTCAGGTAAGTCCACGCTTCTTTATACTGTATCCGGCATGGACAAGATGACTGCGGGAGACGTAACCTTCTGCGGCAAAGAACTGGCTTCGCTTTCCGACAACGAAATGGCGGATGTCAGACTTGACGACATGGGTTTTATTTTTCAGCAGATGTATATGATGAAAAATCTCACGATTTTGGATAATATAATATTACCGGCAGTTAAATCCAAAAAGAACAAAGAAAACAGGGCGGCCATCGAAAAACGCGGCAGAGCCCTTATGAAGAAACTTGGCATTGAAGAAACCGCCGACAACGACATCAACGAAGTATCGGGCGGACAGCTTCAGAGGGCCTGCATTTGCAGGAGCATGATCAACAATCCCAAGGTCATCTTTGCGGATGAGCCCACAGGTGCGTTGAACCGTACCGCTTCCGACGAAGTTATGGGTGAAATGGTTAAGTTAAACAACGAAGGCACCACGGTAATGCTCGTCACCCACGATGCCAAGGTAGCGGCAAAATGCTCTCGCGTTCTTTATATAGTGGACGGCAACATTCAGGGCGAATACAAGCTGGGCAATATGAGTAAGCCCGAGGAATTAAGAGACAGAGAAAGAAAGCTTAACAACTGGCTCATGGAAATGGGCTGGTAGCATAAAGAGGGTTTTATGACCGACATTCTTGTGGTTGAAGACAATACCGAATTAAGGGAAATACTGGCAGACTTTTTAAGAAATGAAGGCTACACCGTCTCCACGGCCGGGGACGGTGACAAAGCCCTGGCTCTTTATGAAAAATACGGGGCAAGGCTCCTCATTCTTGACATAATGCTCCCCGGAGCAAGCGGCATGCGCATTCTTGACAAAGTCAGGGAAAACTCCAACACGCCCGTCATTATGGTCAGTGCGAAGCTTGGCAAGGACGACAAACTGAACGCCATCCTATCCGGTGCCGACGACTACATTGAGAAGCCCTACGACATAGACATTCTGATAGCCAAGATTAAAGGTATCTTCAAAAGGCGCCTTGCGGTGGATGAGCTTACCGACGGAAACATTACCCTCGACATAGTCCACGAACGTATACTTAAGGATGGGCAGCCCATTGAGGCCACGTCCAAAGAATTCGAACTCTTAAAACTCCTGATGGAGAATAAAGGACAGACACTTCTTAAACACTACATTTTTGATACGGTCTGGGGCTCAGATTCCGAATCGGAAGCACAGACCCTTACCGTTCACATCAGATGGTTACGGGAAAAACTTGAGGACGACCCCAAAAATCCCACGAAAATCATAACCGTCTGGGGAAAGGGGTACAGGTACGAATAATCCCAAAACCCAAAACAGCATCCTCGGAAACTATATAAGGATGTGCATAACAGCCATGATAATACTGCTCCTCGTTGCGGGACTTGCAGTATTATTTGCGCGCCGTAACGGCGAAAGAATCATCAATCTTTATAAGATAGAGATTAACCGCGTGGAGAACGAACTTCGCGCCCACGCAGGTGAGCCGGACTTCCTGCCCGACTGCTCACAGTACGAGACCGTCACCGCCGTAGTACCTTATACGGAGGAAACATCGGTTTCTTTTTACGATGCCGATACCAATTATCAGATAGCCGACATTGACGGGACTTTATATCGCATCGAATACACCATCGACCTTTCCAAAGAACGCAGCAATCTGTATAAATCCACTTTTGTCGTAATAGGGATAATCGTGGCGGCTGCCGTTCTTTTGCTGATATATATTTACTTACGCATTATTAAGACTTTCAACAAAATTTCCGGTTATCCCGCAGAACTTTCAAAGGGCAATCTGACCCTTCCCCTTACCGAGGAAAAGAACAAATACTTCGGGCAGTTCCTGTGGGGGCTTGACATGTTAAGAGAGAAGCTCGAGGATGAGAAGGCCCGGAACCTTGAACTTCAGAAGGAAAAGAATGTTTTTCTTCTTTCTTTGTCCCACGATATGAAGACGCCCATATCTGCTGTGAGACTTTATGCTGCGGCGCTTAAAAAGAACCTTTACAAGGATGAGGACAAGCTTCACGAAGTGGCGGACAAGATTGACGAAAACGTGGGCGAGATAGAGAAATATGTGTCCAAAATAACATCTTCTTCCGGCGATGATTTCCTGGATCTGAATGTCCGTGAAGGTGAGTTTTATCTCTCGGAAGCCGTTAATCCGATTAAAGAATATTACGCCGACAAACTTGAAACAGTTGGCACTGAATTTACCGTTGAAGATTACTCGGATGTTTTGCTAAAGGGCGACCGTGACAGATTTATCGAAGTTCTTCAGAACATCCTTGAGAATGCTGTCAAATACGGGGACGGGGGCTTTATAAGGGTTTCTTTTTCCGATGAAGAAGACGCCCGCCTCGTTACGATTTCCGACAGCGGATGCACCCTTGACGCCAACGAAGCCGAGCACATATTTGACAGCTTCTACAGAGGCTCCAACGTGGGCAGCAGACCCGGAAGCGGCCTTGGACTTTATATTGCGAGAAAACTTATGCTTAAGATGGGCGGAGAAATCTTCTCGGAAATCGAAGGCGGAGAGATGCGGGTCACAACCGTGCTCCACAAAACGGGCTGATGCGCTGCCGGTCGTTTCTTAAAACTTTATTCAGATTTTTCTAATTGATTGAAAACATTTTTATGATAAGTTAAGATAGTAACAGTACAAAGAAAGAGAGAATACTTTATGGCAAATGTTGACCAGACTCAGTTTTTCAAAGTAGAACAGGAAAGACCTTTAAGCGCTTCCGAGATTCTCGAAATTGTATACAGAGCCAATGTTGAAAAAGGTTACGATGCCGTTAATCAGATTACAGGTTATCTCGTATCCGATGACCCTACCTACATAACCTCTCACAATGATGCCCGCAAAATGGTGCGCCGCATCGAAAGAGACGAGATTATCGAAGAGCTTCTTCTTTCTTACGCAAAGGTTAAAGGCTGGAACTGATGAGATTAATGGGACTCGATTTGGGATCAAAGACAGTGGGTGTGGCGGTAAGCGACCCACTTCTTAATGTTGCCCGCGAAGTAGAAATTATAAGGCGCAAAGAAGAAAACAAACTTAGACAGACCCTTGCCCGCATCGAGGAACTTATTGTTGAATACGATGTTAAGGAAATAGTGCTGGGACTTCCCCTGAACATGGACGGTACAGAAGGGGAGAGAGCGGCCCTTTCTTTGGAATTTAAAGATAAACTGGAACGTCGCACGGGGCTTCCGGTTCACATGTGGGACGAAAGACTTACCACCGTCGAGGCCATAGAGATTATGGATGCGGACGGTATCAAGCCCAAAGACAGAGAGAAGTATGTTGACATGATTGCGGCCCGTGTTATACTTGAGGGCTATATTGAAAACGGTAACAAGCAGTAGTTTACAGGGTAAATATATGGAGAAAATTTCTTTTGCCGGCAACAACGGCGACGCTATTGAATTTTTTGTAATTGAAAAAACCACCCTCGGCGGTGTGGATTATATGTTGGTGACTGAAAGCGAAAGCGAAGACGGTGACGCGTATGTGCTGAAGGACGTTTCAAAGCCCGGAGAGGCTGAAGGCGTTTACGAAATCGTGGAAGACGATTCCGAACTTCAAGCCGTAGGTCAGGTTTTCGGTGCGCTTCTTGAGGACATCGACATCCTGCAGTAGTCAGGAGAAAGGAATTAATTGAATAAAGAAGTTAGAAAAGATGTTTCAAAGCTTAAGATAATCCCCTTAGGCGGTTTGGAACAGATCGGAATGAACATTACTGCCTTCGAGTATGAAGACAGTATTATTGTCGTGGACTGCGGTCTTGCTTTCCCCGAAGGCGATATGCTGGGAATAGACCTTGTAATCCCTGACGTTACATACCTTAAAGAGAATATCGACAAGGTAAAGGGATTTATCATCACCCACGGACACGAGGACCATATCGGTGCTCTGCCCTATGTATTGCGTGACGTTAATGTGCCTATCTATGCCACCAAGCTTACCATAGGCATTATCGAGAACAAGTTAAAAGAACACGAAGACCTTCTTAAAAAGGTCAAGAAGAAAGTGGTGAAGTTTGGTCAGAGCATCAATCTCGGCCAGTTCCGCGTGGAGTTTATCAAGACCAATCACTCCATCGTTGATGCGGCAGCTCTCGCCATTTTCTCCCCTGCGGGAGTAGTGGTGCATACCGGTGACTTTAAGGTGGACTATACTCCCGTATACGGTGACTCCATCGACCTTGAGCGTTTTGCGACCCTTGGCAAAAAAGGCGTCCTTGCGCTTATGTGCGACTCCACCAATGCGGAGCGTCCCGGTTTTACTCCTTCCGAGAGAACCGTCGGCAGAACCTTCGACACTATTTTTAACGAACACAAAAATACCCGTATCATAATTGCTACCTTTGCTTCCAACGTCGACCGCGTTCAGCAGATTATCAATACTGCTCACGCCCACGGCAGAAAAGTTGCGGTGGAAGGCCGCAGCATGGTCAGCATTATCGATATAGCCCAGAACTTAAAAAGAATATCCATCCCCCAGAATACCCTTGTGGATGTGGACCAGATTAAGAACTTCCCGCCCGAGAAGACCGTTATCATTACCACCGGCAGTCAGGGCGAAAGTATGGCCGCTCTTTCCAGAATGGCCAACGGCACTCACAAGAAAGTATCGGTGGGCGCAGGCGATACCGTTATTTTTTCCTCCAACCCCATTCCCGGCAACGAGAAGGCGGTTACCAGGATTATTAACGAGCTTCTTTTGAAGGGCGCAGACGTTATTTTCCAGGATGCTCACGTTTCGGGACATGCGTGTCAGGAAGAGATTAAGCTTATTTACTCTCTCGTGCAGCCCAAATACGCTATCCCCGTTCACGGAGAATACAAACACTTAAAGGCTCAGGCCAAAATCGCCGAGTCTTTGGGCATAGACAAACAGAACATTGTAATCCTCCGCTCCGGCGATGTCCTTGAATTAAGCGAAGACAGCGCCAAGGTAGTGGACAAAGTTCCCTGCCAGACAGTTTACGTTGACGGACTTGGTGTGGGCGATGTAGGCAACTCCGTTCTTCGCGACAGACAGAGACTTTCCGAAGGCGGCGTGGTTATAGCCAGCATCGTTGTGGACGAATATTCGGGCACCATGGTTTCCGGACCCGACGTATATACCCGCGGATGCATTTATGAAAAAGAATCCGAAGAGATACTCGAGGGCGCACGAAGAGAGCTTACCAGAGCCCTCAACAGTGCTTTTGACAGAAACGTATCCGACTGGGGCAAATTAAAAACAATTATGAGAGACACCCTCGCTGATTACTTCTGGCGCACCAATAAGCGCCGTCCCGTTGTGGTGGCAATTATCAGCGGAGTTTAAACTTCTTTTGACTGAGGGAGGCTTATATGACAGATTTAACCGGTTTAAGCAATCAGGTCAGCGAAGCCATACGCAATACTCCGGAGTATGCGGAGTTTAACCGTCTTCTTTTGAAACTTAAGGAAGACCCGCAGCTTTACAGGCTGGTGGATGAGATGCGTGACAAGAATTTCATGATACACCAGGGTGACGTGGGTGACCCTTACGATATGATGGATGCGTTGACGAATGAGTACGAAGGTGTTATTAATAATGTGTCGGTAAGCGAGTTCCTTCAGGCAGAGATAGCTCTTTGCAGAATGATTCACGAATTTAACAGACAGGTTACCGCAAGTTTGGAGATTGATTAATGAAACTCACTCAGATTTTGTCCACGATTCTTTCGGCGATTATTAAGATTGCCGTAGCAATCTGGATTGTAAATTTCATATATACCAAGACTTTGGCTGCGTATGATTTCGGTTACAGAGTCTTTACGGAAGCACCCATTTCACGTGCTCCCGGCAGAGATGTTACCATTTCATATACCGAAGGCAAGTCCTTTAAAGACCTTGCCAAAACCCTTGAGGAAAAGGGACTTGTAAGGGATTATAAACTTGCCATGGTGCAGATGTATGCTTCCGCTTACAAAAACACAATCAAGCCCGGCGCTTATACGCTCAACACATCCATGACCACCGAGGAAATGATGAAGGCCATGAGCCCCGGCGTGGATGAAGAAGATGAAGAGGAATAGCACGTGATAGTCAATGAGCGCATGACCTCGTTTATAAATTCATATGCCTCCGCCGATTCCGAAGCACTTTCGGAGTTGGAGAGGTACTCACTTGAAACCAATGTCCCGATCGTACGCAAGGAGATGCAGACTCTTATAAAGTTTCTTCTTGCCGCGCACAGTCCGCGCTCCGTTTTGGAGGTAGGAACCGCCATTGGTTTTTC
>JAEEGJ010017971.1_pt1 | contig 15881 bp, 13 predicted proteins | sample 8958761 | NCBI WGS metagenome assembly JAEEGJ01 (sample SAMN16246546, study PRJNA631951) | gut metagenome | biome: gut microbiome; feature: rumen; material: RS-attached | host: Bos | place: Iran: Karaj | collected 2018-10
GTTTGTCTTCCAATCTGCTTTGCAAACCGTCAATAATCGTCTGAGAATTGGCATCAATGGGAATCTGAGTAATGTGCTGCAATTCCATCACAATGTCAAACAGCGAATCGCTCTTGCCAAAGGACAAACGGAAATAGTGAATAGGATACCAAGCATTAGCCACCATTCTTATTACAATATCCCACACGCAGATTCTCGGGTTGTCCGATTTCGCATGTATCTGCATAATCGATACAAACCAAAAGAATTTGTATGTTGCCACCGTGTTTGAGAAAATTTTCCCAAGCCGATTGGTGGTCAGTATGTTAGATTGCGGTATCTGCATTCTTTGTCAGCCATTATTTATTGAAATCATAGGGTCTGTTCTACTTTTACTTTATCCTTCCTCTAAACGTAATCTTGCAATGTTCTATCTTCAGGAATATATTTTAGATCCTTGTTCCTTTCAAGTAGAATATTTGCCAAGCCAAACAAGTCGTTAGGTGTTTCTGACCACTTGTAAAAAATGTCAATAAGTTCTTCCATATCTTCATTAGTGGCCATCCTGGAATCTGCCCCTCTTTTGCCTGAGGTGATGTTTTCCTTCTCATGATGAGAAAGAAGAGTGCAAACCAAATTTCTGATAGGTCCATTTATGGTCGCATCATTAGGGAGAATATTAGACAGAAATGCTTGAATATTTCCATAAAACAGATTATATACCTGCTGGGGATCATGTGTTGAAATCCCTAACTTTTCTTTTAAACTTTCTCGTTCTTCATCAAATCCAAATAAGTCTGGTTTTGATTCTCTACTTTCTACTATCCTATCGACAGCAGTCATTAATTCTTCAATTTTACTTTTTGCATTATACATAATTATACTACATTTTTAAATTCTTGACGTATTGATTCTATAGCTTCTCTCAGGTTTTGTAATCCAATTGGGTCAAATACAACGTTATTTATTGCTTTTTCTGTTCCAATAAGACAACTGGAAGAGCCGTATTTCCTAAATTCTGCTGATTGTTTTTTGCTATCTAATCCCTCCAAATAAACACCATATATTATAGAGGGGTGGACATGTATTGTTTTTGCTGCTTTTATAACCAGATGGTTTAGACGTACTATTTTATGCAATTCTTGTCGATCGGACTGTTTTACTAACATGTTCAGTGCAAACGTGTCTGCAGTTTCTTCATTCAGGAAGATATCTGGGTTGTCTGTACTTGTAATATGATATGCTATTTTCTGTAACATATCAAAATCATTTAATATGTGACACAATTCATGGAGCAATGAAAGCCAAAGCTTATGATATTTCTTTTTCATGTCTGTTATAACAATACAAGGTTTCCCCTCTATTATCATAGTTGCACCAAATTTCCCAGTTCCTGTCACATAGGGTTGAGTTAATACTGTGATGCCTAAACTATATAAGACCAATATGACTTTTTCGTAACCATGAACTTCATCAGTTGTATATTCATAGATATGTTTGACAAATTCCTCCAATAAATCACGGTCAAATGGATTGGGATTGTTAATCTTCTTGAATGAAAAATACAAGCATTTAAGCCAGAATTCGTTCATCCTAGCAGATTTCTGTTCCTTTATATATCGAGTAGATCTGCTCAAAAGAGCTTCTGGAAGCATTGCGAATGTATCATATTCATATATACTTTGAAAATCAAAAAATGAACACACCTGCTCTTTTATTTCATCGATTTTCGCCCTTTTCTTTATAAGGCCGATTTCTTTTAATGATGGGATGTCAAATTTCGTATACAAATATGATAGCTCTGTTGACTCATCAGAAATTTCTTCCGATGTACCTTCAAGATCGTTTGTGAACGCCTGTATGAATTTTGCTGGCTCTAGGTCTAGTACTTGCATCAATTTTATAGCTTGTGCAAATTTTAAGTCACCTCCTTCTGACATATATTTTTCTAAATAGCGGCGATCAATACTTAGTTGTTCTGCCAAAGCTGAAACAGGTATTCCGTTAGATTGAAGAAATGTTCTTAATTCTTCTCTTAACGAAACATCTTTATATTCACTCTTGTTTATATTTCTAATGACATACATAACTGTACAATTTTTGTGCAAAAATAGAATATTTTCTTTAATTTTGCAAATCTCAATGTGCAAAAATGTACATTACAAACAAAAATTAACTATAACGTTTGCTTCCAACATAGAAAAATACCACAACAGGAAGTACGTTTTGTTGGCGATTTGTTACGTGGATTGGCTCGTCAAAACAAACTTCACACAAACGGGAAGCAATGGTTCCTATGTGATAAATAACGACGAAATCAAGTTCTGCTTCGTGGTTATTTCGTCGATTTTAATTGTGAATCCGAGACAGATAAGACGTGGTAGCAAATGCTCATCCTTGATGGGTTCTTCTCGCAAAGGAACCATCTTTTCCAACTGCTCGCGAGAAATACGGGTGAGCCTTTCACCTATATTTATATAAGGTAGTCGGCCTTTGCGTATCAAACGATAGATGGTGTCCCTGCTGATGGCATACATGGCGACTGCTTCCTTCACGCTGATGAATTCTCTTTCACCAGGAATAAGTTGAGCGATTTGATTCAACTGTTCTTCTTTGGCTTTGGCAGCCTTGCGATTCTTGTAGGCAATATCTGTACAATGCCTACAACAGTAGCGGGAGTCTAATGTCTTTGCGATAAAGGTGTTCCCACATACTTCACACTTGCGTTTGATCTGAAATTTTGCTTCTGGCATAATTCTTTGAATTTAAGTATGTATAAGTACTAATAAGTATAAATAGGTAGCATCTCGTCGCAAATTTAGTCGCGTTACATGAATGTTGCAAAAATGGGATAAATAAGGGCATAATAAAGACATAGCAAACATGAGGGCATAAAAAACAAATAGCGTGTAACTCGTTGAGCTACACGCTATTTCGTTGCGTTTTGTTATGTCTTTGCCTATCGGTGTCATTTAACCTCCTCAAAATCAGCATCCTGGATGTTGTCATCCTTCGGAGCGTCCTGCTGAGAGCCTGCCTGCTGGTTGTAGAAGGGACCCTGCTGCTGGTCTGCACCGGGCTGAGGACCGGCCTGAGCACCTGCGTTTTGATACATCTGCTGAGAAGCTGTCTGCCAAGCAGCATTGAGGGCGTTCATGGCATTGTCGATAGCAGCTACGTCGCCAGCCTTGTGAGCATCCTTCAGCTGCTGGAGAGCCTGTTCGATAGCGGGCTTGTGCTGAGCGGGAATCTTGTCGCCAATCTCGTTGAGCTGGTTTTCAGTCTGGAAAATCATCGAGTCAGCCTGGTTCATCTTGTCGACACGCTCACGCTCCTTCTTATCGTTCTCAGCATTCTGCTCGGCCTCGGCCTTCATGCGGTTGATCTCGTCCTGAGAGAGACCTGACGAAGCCTCGATGCGGATGGCCTGCTCCTTGCCGGTAGCCTTATCCTTGGCAGAAACCTTCAGAATACCATTGGCATCGATGTCGAAGGTCACCTCAATCTGAGGAATACCACGACGGGCAGGAGCGATACCTGTGAGGTTGAACTGGCCGATACTCTTGTTCTGAGCAGCCATCGGACGCTCGCCCTGGAGCACGTGGATGGTCACCTCTGTCTGATTGTCAGCAGCTGTAGAGAAGGTCTCGCTCTTCTTGCAAGGAATGGTTGTGTTGGCCTCGATAAGCTTGGTCATCACACCACCCATGGTCTCGATACCCAGTGTCAGCGGAGTCACGTCGAGCAGAACGATGTCGCCTACACCACCCTCCTTATTCAGGATAGCCCCCTGGATAGAAGCACCTACGGCTACCACTTCGTCGGGGTTGACGCCTTTTGAAGGCTCCTTGCCGAAGTAGTTCTTAACAAGCTCCTGCACAGCAGGAATACGGCTTGAGCCACCTACGAGGATAACCTCGTCAATGTCAGCGTTTGACAATTTGGCATCTGCCATAGCCTTCTGACAGGGAGCCAAACAAGCTTGGATAAGGTTGTGTGCCAGCTGCTCGAATTTTGCACGTGTCAGCGTCTTCACCAAGTGCTTGGGAACACCGCCTACAGGCATGATATACGGCAAGTTAATCTCTGTAGAAGTAGAGCTTGACAATTCTATCTTGGCCTTCTCAGCAGCCTCCTTCAGACGCTGCATAGCCATCGGGTCGTCCTTCAGGTTGGCACCCTCGTCATTCTTGAATTCCTGTACCAGCCAGTCAATAATAACCTGATCGAAGTCATCACCACCCAAATGGGTATCACCATTGGTAGAGAGTACCTCGAAGACACCACCGCCAAACTCGAGGATAGAGATATCGAACGTACCACCACCGAGGTCGAAGACGGCAATTTTCATATCCTTATTGGCCTTGTCGACACCGTATGCCAGAGCGGCAGCAGTCGGTTCATTCACGATACGGCGTACGTTGAGGCCAGCAATCTGTCCTGCCTCCTTGGTGGCCTGACGCTGAGAGTCAGAGAAGTAGGCAGGCACAGTGATAACAGCATCGGTCACCTCCTGACCCAGATAGTCCTCTGCAGTCTTCTTCATTTTCTGCAGCACCATAGCCGAGATTTCCTGCGGGGTGTATTTACGTCCGTCAATGTCAACACGGGGATAACCACCTTCGTTGACTACAGAATAAGGTACGCGCGAGATTTCCTTCTCAGTCTGCTGCCAATTCTCACCCATGAAGCGCTTAATCGAGTATACGGTCTTCTTGGGGTTGGTGATAGCCTGACGCTTGGCGGGGTCGCCAATCTTACGCTCACCATTGTCTACGAAGCCTACAACAGAAGGTGTCGTACGCTTTCCTTCGCTGTTAGCGATAACTACCGGCTCGTTGCCTTCGAAAACAGCAACACAGCTGTTAGTTGTTCCTAAGTCGATTCCAATAATCTTTCCCATAATTCTATATTTTTATTTGTTATTTAATTCTTATTACTGACAACGATACAATCGTCGCCATCAAAACGATAGCAAAGCATGTGCCAAAACCCTGTTCGCATGTCATATCATGCCATTTTGTCATACTTTCAAAAAAAAATAGTTATTCTATGCTTCAAAATTTGCATTTTTGCATTCTTCTTTGTATCTTTGCACCATCAAATTTGATTAAAAGCGAAAACATCATGATGAAAAGAATGATTATGTTGGCAGGAATGGCCATAGCCATGAATGCTGTCATGGCTCAGGACAACCCGTACATCGTTAAGACGAACAACGTTAAGAAAACCGAGAAGAAGGTCGAGATGATGGGCGATTTACAGTCTGAGGAAGAAATTGAGCCCAAGGACTTCATGGGTAAGAATTTCCGTTTCTATAGTCTTTGTGACTGGAAAGACGGGATGCGTTTTATGGTGATGCCAGAAAAGTATGACTTGTTGGTCAATACTTTTCACGATTCCAACACTAACAAGGAAGTAAGCAGCGGTAAATTGCGACATTACATCATGGTTTATAAAGGCCATGAAGACATGCCGAATGGTAGAGTCCATATTAATTTCTTCTGCGAAACTGACAACAAGTCATACTACTACGAACTGCCCAGTGGCACGTTCGACAGCTATTGCTACGGCAAGTTAGGTGTGCCAACACTGGCTTATCTTGGTGATGTCGACAAGGCTCGCGAGCTACTGTTAAACCAAACACTGATTACCCGCACACAGTTCTTCCGCATTGATACCGAGTATGATGGCGACGGCTATCAGGAAGTGACGATGCCAAAGAACAAGGTAGTAAAGGTTGTGGCTATTGGTGTGGGCACCCGTTCCTTCCCTGTCAAAATAATCGTTGAAGACGAGACTGGCGAACAATTCTATCAGAATGTGGCCATGAGTAAGACTAACAGTGGCCTGCGCGATGAAGAGTTTGATGTTGATAATGCCAAATTCCTTTTTGAGGGATCCTTCGAGTATACAGGTGCTGAGATGGCTGTTGCCAGCGACGTGAAGACCTATCTGAACCAGACCGTACACACAAAGTTTGCCACTTCTATGAGCAGTAAGGGTGCTGGTAAGGTACGCGATGTAAAAGTGCCCAAATTCACAGGTTTTATCATCGACGAGATCGTCAAGGATCGCAACAATACGAACTACTATACGCTGACATTGCGTGAGACGGAGACACGCCGTATATATTATAAGGACATCGTGTTCAATGAGGAGACACGTGCTCCCAGAGAGGATTTCTTCGGCTATCTGTTTGCTATGGGGGACGGTATTACCCGTAATACAACCCTAGAGACCCGTACTGCCATCCGCGAGGGTCGCGTTATTCCTGGCATGACGGTGGAAGAGGTGGAGATGGCAGTTGGTGAGGCCACAACCAAGATTAAGAACGATACCGGTGAAGACTGGATGTATCCGCGTACAAACAGTGTGCTTGTTGTACAGTTCGACAAGGATGGTATAGTGAAAAAGGCTGCTGCGCAATCCAATAAAGTCGGTGGAGGCAGTATTGGAAATGCACGTCGTCGCGCAGCTCAGCAAAGCTCAAATGCTGGCAGGGTATCAGGCAACGGTACATCGTCAAGATTACAATAAACAAATAAAAAAAAGGTAAGAACAGGTTAGTTTCTTACCTTTTCTTTTTGTATGATTCCTGACGCTATTGTTTATTGGAAATAGCCTCCATGATTTTGACTTCTAACTCCTCGCAAAGTTCAGGGTTATCCTTCAACAGAGCCTTCACGGCATCACGGCCCTGACCCAGTTTGGATTCTCCATAGCTAAACCAAGAGCCACTCTTCTTGATGATTTCATACTCAGTAGCCAAATCAACAATTTCGCCAATCTTCGAGATACCCTCGCCGAAGGTTATTTCAAATTCAGCCTTGCGGAAAGGAGGAGCTACTTTGTTCTTCACCACCTTGACACGTACCTGATTGCCGATGGGCTGATCACCGTCTTTCAGTGTGGTCACCTTACGGATATCAAGACGCACGGAAGCATAGAATTTCAGGGCATTACCACCCGTGGTGGTCTCAGGATTGCCAAACATCACACCAATCTTCTCACGAAGCTGGTTAATGAAGATACATGTCGTATTGGTCTTGGCAATGGTCGATGTCAGCTTACGCAGGGCCTGCGACATCAGACGGGCATGCAGGCCGACGGAAGAGTCGCCCATATCACCCTCAATCTCCTTTTTAGGCGTCAGTGCTGCCACAGAGTCAACGACGAGAATATCGATAGCACTGCTTCGTATCAGTTGTTCGGCAATCTCCAAAGCCTGTTCACCATTGTCTGGCTGAGAAATATAAAGGTTGTTCACATCGACGCCTAACTTCTCGGCATAGAAGCGGTCAAAAGCATGCTCTGCATCAATAAATGCAGCCACGCCACCATTCTTCTGAGCCTCAGCAATGGCGTGAATGGCGAGTGTCGTCTTACCTGACGATTCCGGACCATATATCTCAATGATACGTCCACGAGGATAGCCGCCAACGCCCAATGCTGCATTCAGACTAATAGAGCCGGTTGGTATCACTTCGACGTTCTCAATCTTCTCATCGCCCATTTTCATGATACTACCCTTGCCGAAGTCTTTCTCAATCTTCTGCATGGCAGCCATCAGGGCTTTCATTTTTTGTTCTTGCGGGCTTAGTTGCTCCGCTTCTTTTTCTTTCTTTGCCATAGTTTGCTTTTATTTCGTTATTACGTTATATCGATATATCGAGGTTAGAGTTCCAGGTCACCATCATGAATCTCGTGCCAAGGCAGGCCCTGTTTGTTAAGCTGTTCCATGAAGGGATCGGGATCGAACTCTTCAACGTTGTGGACGCCCGGCTTTTTCCAAAGACCTTTGCAAAACATCATGGCACCAATCATGGCTGGAACGCCAGTGGTATAGCTGACGCCCTGCATACCCGTTTCTTCAAAGGCAGCACGGTGCGAACAGTTATTATAGACATAGTAGGTGTGCTCCTTCCCATCGTTGCCGATACCACGGATGCGGCAACCGATAGAGGTCTCGCCCTCATAGTTCTCACCGAGATCTTGTGGGTTTGGCAATACAGCCTTTAGGAACTGCAGGGGAACTATCTTCACTTTAGCAGTACCACTGCCATCAGCCAATGGAGCCTCGTACTCCACTTCGTCAATGCGACTCATACCGATATTCTGAATCACCTCGAGATGCTTCAGATACTGCTGTCCGAAGGTCATCCAGAAGCGTGCACGTTTGATGGTAGGATAGTTGATGACCAACGACTCAATCTCCTCATGGTGCAACAGGTAACTGTCGCGCGGACCAATATTCGGATAGGTCAGATCCTTGTGAATCTCCAGTGGCTCTGTCTCAACCCACTTGCCATTTTCCCAATAGAGTCCTTTCTGGGTAATCTCACGGATGTTAATCTCAGGATTGAAGTTCGTGGCAAATGCCTTATGGTGGTCACCGGCGTTACAGTCGACGATATCCAAATATTGAATCTCCTTGAAATGATGCTTAGCAGCGTAAGCCGTATAAATACTCGTTACTCCCGGGTCGAAGCCACAGCCAAGGATCGCTGTCAGACCAGCCTTTTCAAAGCGCTCGCGATAGGCCCATTGCCATGAATACTCAAAATGAGCCTCGTCCTTAGGCTCATAGTTGGCCGTATCCAAATAACTACATCCGCAAGCCAGACAGGCATCCATGATCGTCAGATCCTGATATGGCAGGGCGAGGTTGATGACCAGTTCAGGCTTGTATTCATTAAACAAAGCCTTCAGCTGTTCCACATCGTCAGCATCCACCTGAGCTGTTTTGATATCCAGTTTGTAGCCCGCTTTGTGAATATCGTCTACAATCTTGTCACATTTCGCCTTACGACGACTGGCAATCATAAACTCCGTAAACACGTCAGCGTTTTGTGCAATCTTAAACGCTGCTACTGTTGCGACGCCACCAGCGCCAATCATTAATACTCTACTCATAGTTTTATTTCGTTATTCGTTATTTCGCTATTACGACATTACGCCATTCCGTTCAATTCTTCCGATTTGATTCCCAGAGCCGCCATCAGTGAGTAGCCGAGAATTTCCTGGCGGAAGTTGCCACCCTCCATAGGCTGCATGGTCAGCACTGTGATGCGTTTTTCGTCGTCTGCATGTCGGAGTCCTTCGCGTACCTTATTATATATATGCTCAGCATTTGGCACTACAACGAGACGCTGCACCTCCTTGGCATTAGCCAGCACCTGCATAGAGTCGATAAAGAGATCGTCCATCGTAGTCAGGTCTTCCACCTTGACACAGCTGATCAGAAATTCGCCCAAGCGTCCCTTGAAAGCCTTTCCATCCAGTTCTTCCACAGTTCCAGGGATAAAGTTTTCCATTTTGGATGGTTTATGTAGCAAAACCACCTGTGTCTGATGGTCGCCCTCGCGCAATCCGCCATCCAGGGCTACGCACTCCAGCCACTGTGCCATATCGGCCTGCGGAATCCTTCTTCCCAGCATCCGTTCGAAGTTGACGATGAGGTCAAACGCCACCTTGTCGACGTAGTCTGCATCGACAAGAATGACGTTATTACTCCATTTATCTCTGTTTTCGTTCATTGGCTACAAAGGTACGAATAAGTAAGCAAAAAAACAAAGGAATTGAACGAATATTTTTCATTTTATGATGACAATAGGACAGAATGTGCGTCTTTTATACAACAAAAAGCAAGAAAATTTGCGAAATTCAAGGATTATTCCTATATTTGCAGGCGAAAACTTATTACTAATTCAAATTTATAACGTTATGAAGAAAATTTTTACTTTAATTGCAATGGCCTTCGTTGCCATGAGTGTTAATGCACAGGATGTTGATCCCAACAATCTCTATCCTGCCAAAGAAATTGTCATGGATGACATCCATTGGTATAGTGGTCCACAAGCTAAAGCTTTAAAGAACATGACCATTGACAAAACGGACATCAATGATGAAGCAAGCACAAAGTTATATAATGTATTAGGTGATGGTAATGCCTACAAGGAAATCTTGGCTGAATGTTTCTATTCAGAGGACAAAGGTGATGACGTTATCCGTCCTTATTACACTTATATTGATTATGTAAATGGCGAGACGGGTATTCCTGCCTTCGGCTTGTATTATAAGTTTAGCCCTTCAAAAGCAGGTAAATTGAAAGTACAAGTATGGGTTAATAAAGGAAACCGTAAAACGGTCATTGTAAAGGGATCTACAGGGGCACCATTGTCCTATGGCTCAGACTACCAGTTTGAAGGTTATGTCAATGGTCAGACTAAGCCAACAACCACACCCGTCATAGATGAACAAACTGGTGAGCAGAAGATAGACAATGACCAAAATCCCGTATGGGTTATGGAGCTTATTCGATTCTCTGCTGAAGAGATGTATCAGCGTTGGGTAGATGCTGGCTCTAAGCAGTTTGTACTTGATGCAGGAAATCAGCCTCTCTGGGGTTGGCTGACATTTGACGTGGCAGCAGGTGAAACATATTATCTTTTCCAATTGTCTTCTCAGCTTGGTTTTGGTGGTTTTGAGTTTGAGGGCGAGAAGTATGAAGCAGCTCCGAATGGTGAACTGGCGTCTGAATTTGCTGCAGTCGTAGATGCATCCACATCTATTGCTAACAATGCAGGAACAACTGGTAAGTCTGTTGTTAGTTTCCAGACTGCGAGCATGCAAGTTGAGGCTGTTGGAAGTGCTACTCCTACCTCTGTAGTCCCCGATGGATATACTCCTGGTGGTGGTGGTTCAGGCATCAGCACTGTAAAGGCTGAGAATGCTAATGCTGTTCGCTACAACATGGCTGGTCAGAAGGTTAATGACAGCTTTAAGGGCATCGTCATTGAGAATGGCCGCAAGTTTATGAGCAAGTAATACAATCCTATAAGTGATATTAGCGGAGCACCTAACCAAGGTACTCCGCTAATTATATAAAGTGACACTATGAAAAGACTTCTGACGGCTTTGGCGGCCATAATCAGCATAACAGCCAGTGCACAAAGGACAGAGCTGCTGGCATTTCCCACTGCTGAGGGCTTTGGCAAGTACGCCTCTGGTGGACGCGGAGGCAAGGTGGTCGAGGTGACCAACCTCAACGACAACGGTGAGGGTTCCCTGCGCTGGGCTCTGACAGAGGCAGGCAAGGAGAATGCCACCATTGTGTTTCGCGTCAGTGGCATCATCAACATAGGCCCTAATCCCAAACGTCCTAAGGAGAACTCTATCCGTGTTGCACTAAAGAACGTCACCATTGCCGGACAGACGGCACCTGGCGATGGCATCCTGCTGCGTGGTGGCAAGCTGAACCTGGGCGGTTCCGAGAATGTCATCATCCGCAACATCCGTTCGCGTCTGGGTGTCAAGGAGCTGGAACGTCAGGAGGGCGAATCCGACCAGGACTATAAGAAGCGCTGCTTCATTGACGGTGGTGCCATCGGTATAGAGAATGCCCGAAACATCATTATCGACCACTGCTGCTTTGGCTGGAGTGGCGAGGAAAACATCACCATGTACGACAACCATTACACCACCGTCCAGTGGTGCATCATTCATGAAGGTCTCCACAATGCCGGCCACAAGAAAGGTGTACGTGGCTACGGATGCCAGTGGGGAGGCTCACCCGCTACGTTCCACCATAATCTGCTGGCCAACAACGACAGCCGCAGTGCCCGCATCAATGGTGCCTCGAATCCTCATGGCGATAAGAACGTCCTTCTGGAATACGTCAACAACGTCAACTTCAACTGGGGACGTCGCAACTCATGCTATGGCGGTGAGAACGAGGCTGGTGAAGGAAGCAGTCATGAGTGCAACTTCGTGGGCAACTACTACAAGCCCGGTCCTGCTCATCCTCATGATAATGTGCTGATAGAACTGAGTCAGGCCCGTAAGGGCAAGACGCTCACAGGCCCCTCGTTGTGGTATCTGGCCAATAACATCATGGAGGGACAAAAGATAAAGGACAACTGGCAACTCATCAGCAACAAGACTGGCTTCAGTATTGAACAAATGAAGCATCAGAAGCCCTTTGGCACGTCCGATTACGAGCACTATCTCGTATCTGCCGAATCTGCCAAGAAAGCATATAAACATGTATTGCAGAAGGCAGGCACTATCCATCGCGATGCCGTCGAACAGCGTATCGTCCAGGATGTCAGGAGTGGGCATCCCCGTTATATGGGCGTCACGGCCAACAAACCCGGCATCATCGATTCCCCTGCTGACGCAGACGGCTGGCCTGCCTATGCTGCTGCCACCCCAGTCGTTGATGACGACCACGATGGTATGGCTGACGACTGGGAGCGTGCCAACGGTCTCGACCCCACGAATCCCGATGATCGTAATAAGGTAATTTCCTCTAAAGGTTATACTGCCTTGGAAATTTATCTGAACAGTTTGATGGGTGAATAAACGAAAACCTGTCAGCGTGGTTCCAAAATCTCCAATATGCGCTGATGGCACTGTTCCATCAGCCATTTGGGCGTGCTTGTAGCACCACAGATGCCTACCGTCTCGATACCCTCAAGCCACTCAGGATTGATTTCTTCTGGACCCTCTATCAGATGACTGTTAGTATTGACACGCAGACACTCATTAAAGAGTACTTTGCCATTTGAGCTCTTATGCCCACAGACAAAGAGGATGAGATCGTGGCGTGAGGCGAACTGCGAAATGTTCGGCATGCGGTTGGCCACAGAACGGCAGATGGTATCGAAACTCTTGAATGTTGCTTCAGGCGAAATATGCTGCTGGATGTAGTCGATGATACGATGGAACTCATCGAGCGACTTGGTAGTCTGCGAATAGAGATAGATGTCGCGTGAGAAATCCAAGCGTTTCACTTCGTCGAAGTTCTCAATGACGATGGCGGTGCTTTGCGTCTGTCCGACAAGACCCAGCACTTCGGCATGACCTTTCTTGCCGAAGATGACGATTTGGGTGTTTGGTGATGGGTGATGGGTGTTGGTTATTTCATACTGTCGTTTGATGCGTTTCTGCAGTTGGAGTACCACAGGGCAGGTGGCATCGATGATTTCGATATTGTTACGACGCGCCAGCTCGTAAGTTTCAGGAGGTTCTCCGTGTGCACGCAGCAGCACTTTGACATCGTGCAGACGTGCCATGTCGTCGTGGTTGATGGTGACAAGCCCCATTTGGCGCAGACGCTCGCACTCCATACCATTATGTACAATGTCACCCAGACAATAGAGCGTAGTACCCTTTGCCAGTTCCTCTTCTGCCTTCTGAATGGCAGTGGTCACACCGAAACAGAAGCCGCTACCATTGTCGATTTCAATTTTAAGCATGCTTCAGGAAATCATAATACATATCTAACAGACTCTGAGCAGCAGTGAATGACGTCTGCTGACCAGCCAGAACAGTTTGTTCGACCTCCTTCAGATGCTGTCGGATGGATGGATTGTTATAGAACGAAAGGCGCAGGTGTTCGTTGATACTCTCGTACATCCAGTATTTCGACTGCTCATTGCGACGATAGTCGAAGTAGCCATTAGCCTTAACAAAGTCAATGTACTCGTATATCATGTCCCAGACCTCCTTGATGCCATAGCCATAGAAGCCGCTGTAGCACAGCACCTTAGGCAACCATCCACTCTCAGGCATGGGGAAGAAGTGCAGAGCGTTGCGGAAGTTGGTAGCAGCCATCTGGCACTTGTCGACATTTTCTCCGTCGCACTTGTTGATGACGATACCATCGCTGATTTCCATAATGCCACGCTTGATACCTTGCAGCTCATCACCCGTTCCTGCCAACTGGATGAGCAGGAAGAAGTCGACCATCGAGTGGCAGGCCGTCTCACTCTGTCCTACACCAACGGTCTCGACGAAAATCTTGTCAAAACCAGCAGCCTCGCAAAGAATGATTGTCTCACGCGTCTTACGAGCCACACCTCCCAAAGAACCTGCCGTCGGACTAGGGCGTATGAACGAATCAGGATGTGTGCTGAGTTTCTCCATACGCGTCTTGTCACCCAGAATACTACCCTTCGAACGTTCAGACGATGGGTCGATGGCCAGCACAGCCAGCTTGCCACCTTTCTCCTTGAGCACATGAACACCAAACTCGTCGATGCTCGTCGACTTACCAGCTCCAGGAACACCGCTAATGCCCACACGAATACTGTTGCCACTATAGGGCAGGCACTTGTTGATAACCTCCTGAGCCTTGGCCTGATGATCAGGATTGACACTCTCCACCAGTGTTACTGCTTGTGAGAGAATGGTGACATCGCCTTTAACGATGCCCTCTACCATCTCAGCAGGTGTCAGTTCACGACGACGAAAGCGGTTGCGCTTCAGATAGGGATTGATGATGGAAGGCTGCTCGACGCCACTGTTGACTTGCAAGCCTGCGTATTCTGAACTATTCTCTGGATGCTCCATATTTTGATTTGAGATTTGAGAGTTGAGATTTGAGATTTATTTGGCATCGATGGTAATGGTCACCTTGGGCCGATGAGGATCATTGGTAATCATCAGAATACGGGGACGTGTGCGCACCTTTTGAAGGTCGGCATGAATAGCCGTAATCTTCAGCTTAGTAGACTCACCAGGCAGCAGACGACTCTTTGCCAGCGAGATGCGCAGACCTGGCGTAAACATCTGTAACGAGGAGATAACCAGTTCCGCATGTCCTTGGTTGGTAATGTCGAGGACAGCTGTCTTCTTAGCCTTTCCCTCAAAGTCAATAGTCACATGTTCACTTGACAGTTGCATACGGGCAGCCTGTGCCTTCTGAGCCTCCGTCAGTCCGGACAATGCTGGCAACAACACGGCAGAGACACCAATTTCATGGTCTGGGCTAACCTTATCACCAGGATTGCCAGCCAGATAGACAGACGTCTGGGTCAGTCCATAGTCATGCAACAGCGACGAGTTCAGGGTGACGGTGATAATACCTACCTCTCCTGACGTGAGCCTTTCGGGAGATATCGTTGCCGAAAGATATGGTGGCAGATGCATGAGGTTCGGGCGATAGTCGCTCGTACCATTATTATATATGTATAACTCCTGCACCAGTTGGTCACCACGACTGACGTCATCAAATTCCAACTCATTCTTGTCGAGGCGCAGGTCGCCCATGTCAATGGGGAAGTTTGCCGAGAGATCAACATAGTTTTCCAATACGACACCTTTCATCGTGATGTAGACTGGTTTCTTGGACGCATTGCTGATGATGGCAGCCTGATGGCTGAAGTGTCCCAGCTGGCGACCATTATAGGTCATCCGTATCTGGAACTTGTCACCTGAACCAATCTCGCCACGTGGAAAGTCTACCGTTGTACAGTAGCAGTCGGGCTTGACATCCTCTATGCGCAGACGACGATTGCTCTTATTCTGACATTCGAAGACTGCAGTAGCAGGTTTCTGGTAGCCCATTCGTCCGATGTCTACCGTAGTCTTTTCAATGAGGAGTTTCTGGGCAGCAACAGGTAAGGCTGCCAACAACAATAATGAAGGTATAATGAGTTTTCTTTTCATCGTTCTATTTTACTTGTAGGGTTATTGATGGTGCAGTCGCACGATACTCCGGAGCATAGGCACACTGCACAATGCATGTACCACTTTCGTAGGTTCCTGCACGATCTATATAGTATTCCGTCTCTATCACATGCTTGCCTTTGGCGAGTCCGTAGTAATAATAATTTGTGGCATAGTCCTTGGGCGACACATAGGCACCATTCTGATAGCCAGACAATTGGCGGACAGGTTCCATGCATGCCGCACGACGGTCTACGACTTGTACGAAGTCGATATCACGGGTGGTCTCAATGGTGATGCGCACCTTGATGCGATCACCGACCTGATAGGTGATGGGTGTTGGGTGTTGGGTGATGGGTGTTGGGTGTTGGGTGTTAGGTGTTGGGTGGTGGATATGAGCCGTACTTTCGGCAGCGTCGAGCCGTACTTTCGGCAAGGGCGAGCCG
>JAEEGJ010017973.1_pt1 | contig 15880 bp, 14 predicted proteins | sample 8958761 | NCBI WGS metagenome assembly JAEEGJ01 (sample SAMN16246546, study PRJNA631951) | gut metagenome | biome: gut microbiome; feature: rumen; material: RS-attached | host: Bos | place: Iran: Karaj | collected 2018-10
CAAAGTAGCCTTGATTGCAGTGGCGAACAAGCTGCTTCGACAACTTTATGCAGTCCTTACGAAAAAAGAGGCCTATGTACCAAATTTTTGTACAAAAGCCTCTTGACATTTAATACAGTATGTCATGTCAGCCCGCAAGCGGTCTGCCGCGACATTCGCCTTATTCGTCTTTGACGCAACGAACTGAATACCCGACGTACTTGTTGTTGTCGTCCAGGTACGCATCGTCGCCGCTGTAGCCCAAGCTCATGTTGAACGCGCTGAAGTTATCGTACTCTGTAGAACTCCAGAAGTACGCGTAGTTGCCCTCGTAGTAGTAACTCCCATTGTAGCTCCTGAGGCCAGCAGGCAACGCCGAGAACGAGTAATCATCAGTGCCGTTGCCGCTACCGTTCCAGCCAGTTGTCGATTTGAGTTTTGTTCCCGCTGTACTGGAACCGCCAACTGCGGTAAACAACGTATTCCATTCCGTTTGCGTAGGCAAGTGCCAGCCTGTTGGGCAAACGCCACGCACTGGGTACGTCGGAGAGCATGTATTACCATAGCCGCAACCCTTGCCATTCGAACTCCATGTGCCAGCAGAGTCCATCGCGGCCGCCCACGTGTAAAGGCGACCGTATTTGGTGCAGTTGGATGCGTTATTGCTGTAGCAGTAACTGTTCGCCGTTTCGTAATTCAAGTTCTGAGCCATCCACGTCTGGGAACCTATGGTTACAATTTTATAAGTCTGGCCATCGCGGGAGTCCGTGAGAGTCCCTTCGGCATTGCCTTGTGGACTCGCCCCATTACCGGAATCGCCACAAGCAGCAAACATAAAAGCAAGTGAAGATATCAAAACAAAAGTTAAACAATTCATATATCCTTCCTTTTTCTACAACGAAATATAATAATAAAGGTATGATGCAGTGGACCCTATCGGGTTCGCCTTCAGAGTGACAGTGGATAAAAGCTGCCCCCGGCATCCCACAACTAGTGCGGGACAGGCTCTGGCCGGGGAGACAGTAAGATTCTAGCCTCTAGTTTCCAACCAGCGTTCGTACAGGAAAAGTGCAATCAAATTCTTTCCGTCGATGAACTGGTGAGCGGCCACTTCGTAAGGCAATACTTCCGTGCGGATCCATTCGTTTTCGTCGGTGTACGTTTGGTTTTTGCCATCCATCGCTTCGAGTTCTTCGCGAGTCACGTTGCGTTCAATCGCATAAAGGCGGATGCGTTCGTCCAAAAGCCCACAGCTTCCGGCAAAGCCTTCGCTTGCGCCCTTGTACCAAAAGTCCATCAAGTCGATAAGTTCAGAATCGTCCGCCTTGATTTGCGCTTCTTCTTCAAGTTCCGAAAGTGCCACCTTGCGGAAATCGCCCGACCAATCGAGAATCCCCGCTGGAATTTCAAGCGACGCCGTCTCCGAAATGGCGAATCGCGGTTGACGCACCAAGAGCAAGTAGCGCTTGCCTTCGCAATGGAGCACGACGAGCACGCCCACGGCATGCCCGCGCACAAGCACAATCCCATGCACCGGCTTGCCATCTGGCAAAAAAGCTGTCGCATTCAATTTGATGAATAGCGGAACATGGCGCTTGCTAAAGTAATCGACAGATGCAAAATGCACCTTCGTAATCGTGAAATTTTTTTCGGAAGCTTCGAGCCACTGCTTGTAAATTTTGCTTTCCAGAATTACGGGTTTGTCTTCTTCAGGGATTTCAGCAGCAAAGGAATATTCAATCATTTCGAGCCCTTCTTATCATCATGAAGCGAATCGGCTTTAACGGAATCGCGGGCAACGGAATCTTGCACAACCGTATCAATCACAACAGTATCGCGAGCTACCGCCGCCGACTTCCATATACCGAATAAACTATCTACAAACTTTGCGTCGTCCTCTTCCTCTTCGTTTTCAAGCACAAGGAAATTTGACGAAAGGTTATAGACAAAATAATCCATTTTAGTCGATGGACCGCAAGAAATTTCATCATCGCCCGGCACGAACATAGAACGGAAAAATGTCATCTTTTCGCCAAGCACAAAACCGGAATATCTGAATGTTTCCACCCAGGCGCACTTGGGAATCTTTTCGATATAGTACAAATTCGTATGCCAAACCGTATCCAAGCGCACTTTCACCTTACCAAGCGCCGTTGAATCATATTCCCACTTGTCTTTAAGGCAATACATAGAATCCGCCGATGCACAAGCATAACGCACCGGCACAAGCACCGTATCGTCAACATTCCAGTTGCTTGGATAAAGCGTATCGGGAACAACATCACCGCATTTATCCACGCGCATAGTGCAATTTGCACGGAGCGTCCGCCAATAAAACTTCTGCGGTGTAATCGAATCCAGCACCCGCAAAACCGAAGGCGAATCTTTTGTACGTAACGGAAGCGAATCCATAACCGCAAACGCGGAATCCACAAAAATGTGGAACGTATCCGTGACAATCTTTCCGCGGCGGAGCTTGATGGAGGCAATCAGCGAATCCGTATCGTTTTTCACAACAATATCCGTCACCTCCGAAGGAACATTTTCAGGGAGCACCATTTTGAACGTCGTATCCGGGCGGTACATCGGAGAGGGACAATCCTCCGTATTCACCTTGATGCTCACTTTGGGCGAAATAACAAGCTCCGACTCCACGTAATCCCCGTCCAAATCAATTGACGCGAGCGAACAATTCGAAAACGACCAAATCTTTGAAAGAGTAACGTAAAGCGTGTCCGAAATCAAGTGGAGGGACTTTCCCGAATCTAGCGTAGCCGCCAAGAAAAATCCATTACCTTCCACCGCTTCACCGCCAGGCATCACATCCAGCGGACCGTCGCCGTCATGCGAACAGCCGGCGAAAAGCATCATCAAAGGTAATAAAATGGAGAATAAAATAATTGCGGATTTACGCTTCATACAGACTCACTCAAAAAGGCAAATGCTTCTTGAATATAGCAATTTGAGCGGAATCCACCGGGTGCGTCAATTTGTAGAAATCCTTCCAGCGCACAAACAACCCGTTTTGACGCACCGTCAAGAAAAACGAAGCGCTATCCTGTGGCGATAAGCGCCCTACAGCATCCTTGACACTCAGCATCCTTCCGACTGTAGGAGCAATCTTCCAGGAGCCTATGCCGAACATGCGCGACGTTATGCCGTTGCCATGATTGAGTTCCACGAACATGCCCAGAGAATCACGGCCCGCTTCCAGCACAACTCCCGGAAGAACCGGATAAATCGGAGCTTCGCCAAGACCTCTAAAGACATCAGCCGAAAGCAATTGCTCCAACCCTTCGAAATCAAAGTTATCGACAATGGAAAGTGCAGACCATCCGAGCGGAACATGCGGACACGGCCCCGGGAAAAGGCAGCCAGTCTTGCTTGAAATCCAGACTTTCGATGAATCCTCACGCGTCATATGCAAATAGACACTGCGAGTCGTATCTTCCACAACGACGAGAAGAGCCTCGCCAAAATCCTTTTTAGGGGCAACCCAGTGAATTTTCGCCCCATCCGACGCTATACTTTTGACATAGCGCAAAAAAGAATTCGGAAGAACGAGCGAATCATTCGCGACCCAAGAACACTGCACATAGCCATCCTTGAGTTCAAACGGAGTTCCGTCGTACGATGTACAGCCTTCAATCCACTCTTCTACAAACGGAGACGCAGGTTCCTTGTTTCCAGGAAGCGGAAGCTTATCCACCAACATGCGAAACCAACCGTTCGCATAAGCAACAACAATCAGAATGAAAAAGAAAACAATCCTTACTAAAGGAAACTTGTGCTGTAAGTTATTTTTTCTTTTTTTTCGTTGGATTTCTGTCGGGAATTCTACGGGCATCGACTACATGAGGTAATAGGCCGCGGCGGCAATCGCAATCAGCAAAAGTACAATTACGACAAAGGCGGTGCTCTTCGAAGACGGTTCCTCATCTTCAAGCGGGTTTTTGTCCAATACTTTCGGTTCCACTGGAGCAGGCTTTTCAACAGGCTTTTCATAAACAGACGGATCGATTTTTTCCACGACTGCGACACGAGCCGTCGGAGGATCCTTTTTCGGCGGATTCGCTGCCGCAGCAGCAACTGACGGGGCTGCATCTTTAGGCGATTCAATCGGAGTATAGGCCGCCATATCCGATTCACTCATGAAAATGCGAATAAAGCGTTCAAGTCCCACCTTCTTCAAACTGTTCGATAGAGAATCCCGATCGGCAAGAACAGCAAACGCGCCGTTCTTGCTGGACAACTCCTGATGGCATTGAATAAAAGCATTGTAGGCATCGCTATAAACAAAATCGAGGCCCGACAAATCCACGGCCACGAACTTGAAGCCCGCGTCGTGTTCCATTATGGTACGGAAATTGGCTTTGAACCGTTCTGCATCAAATGCTCCTATCGGGTTGAGTGGAGCAGGAAGAACAAGGAACAATCCTACATTTTTTGTATTTATCTGCGTCATGTAAACAAATATAAGCTATTGTCGGAGTAAAATACTCAAAAAAATGAAATTTTTGGTGTAATATGTAGGGATTTGGGGTATGAGGTATGGGCTCGGGGCTTGAGCCCCTTTGACGCCTTCGGCGTCTGCGTCTGCACTCGGTCATAAAAATATGCAAGCATATTTTTGCGACGCTCGTTTTGCACGCTACTGGGGTATGGGCTAAAGCAAGTGGTTGGTGGTTCGTGGTTAGTAAACAGTAGGTTTTGGAAGTTGGATGCAAGTGTCATTCGGTGGGAACATCGCGGATGCGGTCTCTATCGCCCTAGCCATCCTCGAAACGTCGGGATTCCATTATTTTTTGTAATGCAATTGGAATGGGCGCCAGAGAAGGCATGGACAATCGCAAGGGGTTAGCGGAAAGTATCTGCAATTAGTTCCGTGTAAGCTGGTCCCGGCACAAAGGCCGGGATGACAAAGCAATTAGTTCCGTGTAAGCCACCAACACCGACGGCCTAACGACTAATGACTAATGACCAATGACTAAAAACTAAACTATTCCAATATTTCGTCGTCGGTTTCGATAATCGGTCTTGCAGGAGCTTGCGGCGTTACGGGGGCAGCAGGAGTTGCACGATTTTCGACGGGAGCTGCAGATGCCGGTGTTGCAGACGAGGTCGGAACTACAGTCGCGGGTTCTGAGGAAGCAGGCACAGCAGGCGTTACCGCACTCGCCGGAACCGTCGCCGCTGGAACGTTATTTTCCGTTGAAGATGCAGGCGTTGCGGATGATGCCGCACCCACCGGAACAGACTCCGACGATGTCGCGGGTTCCGCAGAATTCGTTGGAGCAGCCGGAGTCCCGTTGGCCTGAGCCGCGGAATCTGTTGCAGGCACGTTCGTTGAAGCCGTCGGAACAACAACATCAGTCTGTTCCGTTTGCGGAACTCCCGCAGGCGTTTCTTGAATCGTTTCCACGACAGATTCTTCAACCGGATACTCCTCTGTGTCCTCCGTCACAAGTTTCTTCGATGCCGCAGCTGGGTTCAAGCGGCTCCTCTCTCTCGGCTTGTGGCCAAAGAGGTACGGACTAAAGCTAATGCTCACGCGGTGGACCGGAGAAAACACCGGATGCGATTCAAACGCGTAATCCACGACGAGGAAATTCATAATCGTGAGACCGGCACCCGCCGTCACGCTTTTGAACGTCGTAAAGCTGCTAAGGCCGACTCGCAACTTGAGTCCAAAGTCAAACGCAAACTCGACACCACCACGACCGCCGGACAGCCAATCCAACGGGTCTTCCCAAATGCGTTCGCCACCATGCGTATCTTCATCAAAATCCAAATCCCGGTAATCATGGTGGAAAAGGCCCGCGCTCTGCCAGTAGAAATTGAACTTGCCATAGAGGTACGCCACAGGCAGTCCATAGCTCAAAGCAAGGTAAAACTCCGGAGAAGAATATTCAAATTCGCCAGATTCCCAGGATGCCGCCGACGAGGTCCAGCCTTTCAAGAGGCCCGCCACATAAAAATCGTCCTTAATTTGGTAACGCGCACTCGCATCGCCACGGAAACCCCAGCCGCTCTGGTCCATATCGCGGTATAGCACATGGAACGCAAGCCCCAAGTCCAAACGGTCTAAAATGCGACGGCCCCACGCCACGGAAAACACCCAGTCCGCATAGGAAAGCGTGTTGTAATTAGAACCCTCGGGCAGCGGCTCACCATCCTTGATGTCAGGAATATCGTCAGCGCCGAACCTGGCGAACGAAACGCCAAGACCCTGGTTGTTAAAAAGCGGAACCACCATCGACGCATAATCGTACTTGGAATCTTCGAAATACGCCGTATGCGAGAACGAAGCCCACATGTACTTCGCTTGCGAAAGCTGGTACGCATTCGTCGAAAGCCCCAGATAATCGCCTTCAACCGCTAAAGTCGCCGACCCCAAAGCCGCAGAACGCGCCCCCGGTTCAGTATCAAGAGTCGCATTCGCCCCCACAACGCGGTCAGCAGCATAAGCCGCCGTCGCAAACGCAGAAGCAACGAAAAAAATCCGCAGAGATATATTTTTTTTCAAAAAAGACATTTGGCGACCACTAAGATAGATTTTTTTCTACAGGCGGACTCCCCAAAACAAATATTTGCCGAGCCAATGGACCCATTTTTAGCAAAAAATGATACCAAACCAAATATTTTTTTTCATTTAGTATCATTTTTTCAACTTTGTTCTAAACAAAAATGACAATACAAGGGTATTCAATGCTACCAAATCCACTTTTTTGCGGTATTTGGTATCAAAAATCACCGCCGGTTTTCCGCCAGAGCCCATTTTTTGATTAACTTGTAATAAAAAAGTGATACCAAATCTGAAAAAATTTCCCATTTGGTAGCAGAATTTGGCATTTTTCGCCTTTTTCGACTTTGATTTCCATTAACAGAGCTCATTCGGGCAACATTACATGTGGAAAATGTTTATTTTTCACCATGGGAACCGCAAAAGACAATGCTTTTAGACGAACACATCCAAAACTTCTTGATTTACCTGCAAACACAACGCAGGTATTCCGAAAGAACAATCATCACGTACCGGAAATCGCTAGACAAATACCTCGCCACGCTAGCCGGGAACGGCACGAAAAATGCAGGAATTCCGTTGCGCAGTCCAAATACAGCGCCGTGTAAAGCAGACACAGGTAAAACAGCAGCGGTTCAAGCCCCCCTCGAATCATTCTCAGAAATGAACATCAAGAATTTCGTGTGGGATTTAAAGATTAAGCAAAAGCTCGCCCCCACAAGCATCTGCGAGCACCTCGCCGCCCTCAAGAGTTTTGGCAAATACCTCGTCCGTTCCAAGATTCTCGACAAGAATCCCGCCGAGGCCATCCCGATGCCCAAACGCCCCAAGCGACTCGTCAACGTTCTCGGGCAAAAGGACCTCGCCGAAAGCAAACTCGACGAACAAGAAAAACACGAAGAACCGACATTGCCGCAAGTCCGGGCACGTCTTTTGCTTGAACTGATTTACGGTTCGGGGCTGCGTATTTCAGAATGCCAAAACCTCACCTGGGACCGCATCGACACAAACGCAAAGCTTGTCCGCGTGCTCGGCAAAGGCAACAAAGAACGCATCGTGCCGATTACAGAAAGCTTTATCAACCGCATCGCGAATTACAAACAAATGCAATTGCAAGCGGGGCATACCCCCACAGTCACAGGCTACGTATTCCTAAGCGAAGACGGCAAGCCTTTCGGATTGCGAACTTTGCGAAATGACATCCATGACTTGCTCCGCAGCATCGGCTGGGAAGGTAAAGCAAGCCCCCACGTGCTGCGACACAGCTTCGCCACGCACCTGCTCGAAAACGGTGCCGAAATCATGAGCGTAAAAGAGATGCTCGGGCACTCGAACATTTCGACCACGCAAGTCTATACTCATGTAAATGCAGAACGCCTGCGCGAAGCCTTCAAGAAAACACATCCGCGGGCGTGATTAGACGAAAGAACGCCCGCTTAGGTTGGTGAGCCGGCTGACGAGCTGGTTAATGAACTGGTTAGTGAGGGTTGACGAGCCCGTCGAATTAGCCGAACCACGCGGGCTACAGACGAGAGACTAAAGGTTAATATCACGCACTTCGAGCCTTTGAGACTTCGTGCCTTTGATGTATGCGCAGCACCCACAAGCGAATTATAACCGCGACAGTCGCCCCGATAAGGCACATGAACATATCCGTCTGCGTATCCCAAATGTAGCCTTGCGTCCCCAAAAACGCTTCGGTATCCGTCGGATTGCTGAGCGATGCAAGCCATTCGATAATTTCGTACAAAGCCGAAATCGCCTCAGCCACGCACACCGACAAGAACCCCGTCCAGCCAGCTGTCTTGATCGGAGTCGTGCGTCGCAAAAGTTCAATCATCAAAAGCGCCGGCGTTACGCCCTGCATCAAATGCCCGATTTTATCGTAGTTGTTGCGCGTCCAGCCGAACCAGTCCTGCATCCAGAATCCAAGCGGAACATTCGCATACGAATAATGCGCCCCCAGCAAAAGCACCGCCATGTGGAACGCCATTACCACATAAAGAAACGTGGGCATCCTGAACTTTTTGTAAGTAAACACAAGAACCAACAGCCCTACAATCGCGGGTGTCGCTTCAAGAATCCAAGTGAGGTAAGTATCTTCGACTCCAATAACAGACCAAATCGTTGTCAGGAGAACAAATGCAAGCAAGAACAAATGAGATTTAGCAATATTTTTCATAGTTAGTTTTTCTCATAGAATTTAAATGGAATCTTAAATGTTCCGCGAACTTTTTTCTTTTCAAATATCCATCGATTTACAGCACGTCTAATATCTTCGTCAAATTCTTCATAACCCGTTGTCGAAGAATCGAGCACAATATTTTCCACATTCCCCATTTCATCAACTTTCAATTTCAAAACAACAGTTCCTTCAAAATGAAGTTTTTTTCTTAAATACTTTCTATAAACATGACTCAAGCCATATGTTCGTTGACGGACTGTTTTTAGCACATAATGCACATCAAGATCTTGCCCGTTTTCAATAACGATATCAGACTCTTGAGGAACCTGCACTTCGCCCTTCGTTTCGGCCATAACTCCGCCCCCACTCCCATAAAGAAGTCCAGCGAGAATACTATCCCCCATACGTCGATCTTCATCTAGCTGCGGATCGAGCATGCTACGTGTTCCATAAAGAGCAGTCACACCAGAAATAGTTTCGCTCGTTATAGAACTATCACGAACAGGGAGATATTTGGATTCAACAATAACTTTTTTATTTTGCCTCACAACTTGTTGCTGTTCCGCCTTAATATTTTTTTGCGTGACCGTATCATCCGCCTTCTTATCGGAATCGTTACAACCAGCCCACAACGCAGCTGCGGTCATCAAAGCGACTTTGCCAAGAAATTTGCTGAATTTTTTCGCCATACTTCATAAATAACAAAATTCAAGTCAAAAAAATCAGCGAGAAAAGACAATTTTACACGTTCAAGGGGCATTTTTCGCCATAATATGCTACCAAAAGTTAAAAATAATGCATTTTGGTAGCATAATTTTTAATTTATATGAATCAACTGAAGGCAAAAATGCAGTGATTATGCTACCAAAACGGATAATTTCGGCAATTTGGTAACACAAAATCAGTTCGACAAAGCCAAATCGCCCCCAAAATAGTTAATTTATTCAAATTTTATGATACCAAAATTCCATTTTTTTGCGATTTGGTAGCATTTTTCACATTTTTCGGGTTGCAAACGGACAAAACAATCCTGCATCAAAAGCCCGATTTTATCGTAGTTGTTGCGCGTAAAGCCAAGCATTTGGTTTATTCATAAAAATGAATTGGGACATAAACAACAATCGTCCCTGATTTAACCTTAGGGAAAGTCCATCGACTTACTACGGTTCTTATATTTTCATCAAATTCTTTAACGCCCGTTGTCGATTTCTTTATTGAAGATTCTTTTACACTTCCATCAGCAGCAATCGTCAATTTTAAAACGATTTTTCCTTGAAATGTATTAGCAGAATCTTTCTTGACAAATTTTCTGTATATATGCCTTAAACCCGGACTTCTTTGTTGAAAGACACGTTTAATTCTAGAAAGCATATCTTGATTAGGAGTTCGTTTGTCTGCGAATTCAATATTTTCATAAAGAACTTTCAGAGTCCATTTAGACGGAAACACATTCGAATTACCCAATAACGATTGAAGAATAGACCCATCATCTACAGAAGCGTTTTCAGGACCATTATTAAACCGACCTTCAGAACCATCATTAATGCCAAGACGACGTGGTCTATTCCTATCCGCAATAACACCGTAATAACACATAACAGAGCCCAAATCTGATCTAGCTTTCAAAATCGAATCACGATTTTTTGCAAAAATAAACCTCCGCATAAGAGCATATTGATATCCGTCTTTCTTTTTTTCTACATCATTCCATTCAATCGGGAAAAAAGCTTTCATCAAGCTATCTATAGTCCGCTGCTTTTCAAGCTGTTTCGCGGAATCCAGCAATACGACTGTTTGGGCGTTCGCATCAAGTGAATCTTTGAGAATTTCACTCACAAGAGAATCGCCTTTTTCCGATACATGCGGCAACGTTGCAGAATCAGGCGATTCAGCGGGTTTGGACACTTCAGCTACACCGAAACTGTTCGAAGCGCTGCTTAACGACTTTTCATTTTTCGAATCTTTATCGACATTGCAACCCGCCCACAGCATCGCTGTAGCCATCAACGCAATTTCACTAAAATATTTGCTAAACAATTTTGCCATGGCCATAAATAACAAAATTCAGAACAATCAATCAATGCAAAAAAATTTCTTTTACAATTTTTTTCACATCGTTTTGGCTCAACGGCTTTTCAGAACTCTCCATTGAAACGACGAGATTCCGTCCAAGGACATAGCCGCTTTGGAGATAAGACGATAATTTTTTGACCGCCAGCGACGCATACTCAGGATCGTCCATCATTCCCAAATGTTCCCACAGCACATCCTTGCGAGTCCGCAAATCAAGGCAAGTAAAATCAGGATAAACGGTCAGGCCGCCATCTGCGAGTTTCAATGGACATTCGTATTTATAAGGGATTCCCAAACGCCCAAGCGTATCCGCGATAATCACCTCGGATTTTGAGCGGACGCGTTCTCCATTCGCCGTCCGCAAATCAGGAGCACCCGCATCAAAACCTTTTCCCTTGTACGGTACGGCAAGCCAACGCCTTGCATATTCATCATCAGAAAGCTGAACCGGTTCAACCATTGATTTGCGTTCCTCGCACAAGTTTTCATAAACATCATGAATTTCGACGGCCTTGTATTTCTCGATGAACGCATCGACTAAACACAACTTACGTTCCAGCACGCCAAGCACCTTTTCATCATAATCCTTTTGTGCAAGCTTCGACATCAACGTCAAATTGCCCTTGGGAATATATTCGCTCCGATCATCCACAATACGACAAGCGTAAAAATCACGCCCTCGCCTTGCCAGTTTTAAACGCCCCTGCGGAGCACGGTTCATCAATTTCTTAGTCATTTCAATTGCACGGAGAAGTTCCTCCGCACGGGTTTGCAACAAAGGCAAAAGCATATCAGGAGAAAGTCTTTCAAAAGACTGCATCACACCCTCGATTTGAGTACATAAAAAGAACGATATAGCAAACCGAGGTTTACGCCTGGATAAATATAGCAAAAAATGTCGAACAAGTCGTCTTTGTCCAACAAGCAAAGACAATATGCAAATTTTTTCGTTCCAAAACAAGCCGTAACGAGTGTGAAAGTGCATTTTTTTTCAAAAAATGATACCAAACAAAGCCAAAATCGAATTTTGGTATCAAAAAAAATAGTTTATATGCAACAAACGGGAGCGACCCAGAATAAAAAGTGCTACCAAAACAAGATATTTATCCCATTTGGTAACACTCGAACACTAAAACGCACCTAAAACCGACAATTTTCGTTTAATTTATACGCAAAAATTGATACCATTTTCACATTTTACTGCTCTTTGGTAGCAATTTTTCGCATTTTCCGCACTTTCGGACGATAAAGTAGTTTTAAAAGAAGCTTCCTTTCACGCCAACAGCAATGGTCCACTGCTGACCGATATCGCTCCAGTCCGGAGCGTTCCACTTCTTCATGGGCTTTTCGCTATACTCGTCCTTAGGGTCTGCGCCACCCGCCTTGTCGTGAATCGGGAGCGAGAACGCGAGGAATACCGGGAAATCCGGGTTCGAGAATTCAATGCCATACACAAGCGATACAGACCAAGCCTGATGATCCGGGTCCGGTCTCGGATTGTAATTGTCTTCCGATTCCGAAGCAATCCACGCCACGCCCAGCGGCACCGAGAAGTTCATGCCGAAAGACTGTACAATTCCAGAACGCCCGCGGTAGCCATAAGCGATAGAACCGCCAATGGACGGTGGAGTAAATGCACCGAGATCGTTTTCGCCATACGGCTTAAAGCGGTACTTGAAACGGTCTCCGCTCTTGTTCTTGATATTCTTCCAATAACTGTCGTTATATTCATTTTCACCCGAGAACAAACGCATTGCAAACGGGTGCGTATAACTCAAGCTGTAAAGCCAAATTCCCTTGTCCGTATCGCGGCTGTAGTCCCAGCCAAGCGTAAGCGAATAAAGGCCGCTCCCCTTCTGGAAACTGCTCGGCAGAAATTCCTTCGAAGCATCGTTTCCGCGCTTGATGTCGTACTGGCCCGTCGGAATCGTAAGCGATGCCGAAAGCGATGCGGCACCGCCACTGCCAATCGTCTTCGAGAAGTCGAACGAAATATCGCCAAGTCCGCCCGTACTGCGGTCCGTCGGCGACTGGTTGCTGCGGTACTGCACTTCGCCCTGATGACTCATGAACGGAATCGTCACTCCCACCTTCGTATCCCACGTCGGCTTGATAGAGAAATGCGGCGTCACCGAAAATGCCGAGAAATTCTGCCCGACGTTGTACTTCGTAAAGAGTTCCGCTTCGAGGTAACCGCCCGAAACGCCTTGGCCAATCCACTTGATGCCGTCGCCCGAACCGCCGCCAGAGCCGCCCGCACCGCAACCGCCAATGGACTCCCACGGAGTCGCAGGCGTTACGGGAGAATTAAATCCAGCATAAAAAGCAACCGCAACAAGCGCGACAACAGATCCACATTCAATCAAAAAATTCTTTTTCATGTCGAACCTCACGGAAGCTTCAGCAAATACGCCTTGTCAGTGCCAGTAGCCAAGAACTTTCCATCGGGAGAACGTCCTCCCATCATGGGAATGCTTGCTACCACGCGGTTTTCGCCCACCCAATCCACAGCGATATCCGCCGGAGCACCAGAAGTCAAGCGGATTTCACGCATCACCGTGCGGCCCATAGAGCCATCTTGAACAGAAGCATCCGTCAAATCGCTCCTGTTCTGCATCTGCGAGCCCGGGAACTCCGTCCACAGCACAAACAAACGGCCTCCAAATTCAAACCAATGCGGCTGTGCCGGTTCCGACATCATGTCCTTCGTGCGCTCAATTTTAATCGCGTTCGAGCTGGCCGACAGTTCTTGAACATAAGCTTCCCAAGTCCCTGACTTTTTCATGTTATAGACAACGAACTTTCCGTCCGGCGAAATCAGCGGACTATCAATTTCCCAATCGCCACGATCTTCAGGTTTCTTGAGCTTGATCGCTTTCTTCTTTCCGCCATTTGCATAGTCGATAAACACGATGTTCAGCGGATGGCTTTCCGTACCATCCACATAGGTAAGCCTTACATTATCCGTACCGAAAAAGCCCTTGACGGTCGAATCATCGCCATCTTTTTCAGCCTTGGCCAATGGATCCACCCACACATGCGGAGTCGCTTCTGAAATAATGTCCTTTTCAAAGAACCAAAACTTTTTCTTATCCGAAGTGCGAACCGCAAAGATTCCATAATTCTTATCAATGCAAGACTTGCCACCATCAATATCAGAGCCTAGCAATGCCACGATGAAATCCGCATGCGTACTCCATTCCGGGTCCTGAAACTCGCATTCGCCCTTTGAAAAATCGAGCACCAAGCTCCACTTCACCTCTTTGGTCGTATCCGTAACAGTCAAACGGTCATGTACGGGCACCTGCTCGACAGCAAACGAGCCATCCGATTTTTTGACTTCAATCTTGGCAAAGTTGAGCCATAACATTGATGCCGGGAAATTCACCGTATCCTGCGAAATAGACGGATTGCAGGTTTGAAACCCTCCGTTCAAGGGGAAAATCTTCCCGACCGCAGAAACGTCGCCGGTTTTGGAATCGTCGCCCGAATACTCTGCGTTAAACGGGTCCGGACTGTAACACGCTATAAGCGAAAGGGCGCAAAGCCCCAAGGGTAAAAAAAGCTTTTTCATCAACATGCAATATAAAAAGAATTAGAGGCCATCAACTAGACTTTACCATTAAGAAACTCGTAAAAGCCACATTTATTCCAAATTAGAATGTTCCTTGCGGGAACAAGCTACTTTGAAAATTTTTGTTCACACAAACAATTTCAGTGCTATATTATTCTCGTGGCAGTAGTAAATTCTGGTTCTGAGACGGGATGCCGGATCGAATCGTGGAGTAGAACTTACTAGTGTTACGAATTTTTAAGGACTCCGTAGGCTTGCGCATGCGGGGTCCTTCCTTTTTGGGGAATTTTATGCGGACATGAAGTTGTTTCGAAGCAAAAAACGAAATTTTGGAGTTTTTCAAAAGTTGAATTTTTTAGAATTTTTAATTTATTCATAAGCAAAGAAGCCCTCGGTATTAACCGAGGGCTTTTAAGCATTTAGACTTTAGTCAATTGTTAAGCGCGGGCCTTGACCTTGTCGCCGTACTTCTTGATGAGTTCTTCCTGGATGTTCTTCGGAACCGGGAGGTACTTGCAGAATTCCATCGTGAATTCAGCCTTACCCTGAGTCATGGAGCGGAGGTCCGTTGCATAACCGAACATTTCGGAAAGCGGGACTTCAGCGTCAATCGTCGTCATGCCGAGTTCTTCGGTCGTGCCAGTGATAGCACCACGACGCTGAGAAACGTTACCCACAACGCCGCCCTGGAATTCGGTCGGAGTCTGGATTTCGACCTTCATGATCGGTTCGAGAATCTGAGCACCAGCCTTGGCGAAAGCTTCGCGGAAGGCCATACGGGCTGCAACCTGGAACGCCATATCAGAGGAGTCCACCGGGTGGAAAGCACCATCCTGAACTTCCATTTCGATACCCACAACCGGGAAGCCGATCAAAGAACCAGCTTCCATGCAGCTCTGGAAACCCTTGTCGCAAGACGGGATGTATTCCTTCGGAATACGGCCACCGACGACGGAGTTGACGAAGTTATAGACCTTTTCCTGGTCGCCTTCGACAGCCATCGGACGCATTTCGCCGACAACCTTAGCGTACTGACCAGAACCACCGGTCTGCTTCTTGTGGGTGTAGTCGAACTTGGCCGGACGGGTAATGGTTTCGCGGTAAGCAACCTGCGGAGCACCGGTCGTCACGTCGCACTTGTATTCGCGGCGCATACGTTCGATGTAAACGTCGAGGTGGAGTTCGCCCATACCCTTGATGATGGTCTGACCGGATTCCTTGTCGACTTCCACCTGGAACGTCGGGTCTTCCTTGGTGAAGCGGTTGAGGGCCTTGGACATGTTGTCGAGGTCGTCACGGTTCTTGGCTTCGATAACAAGTTCGATAACCGGGTTAGGAACGTGCATGGAAGTCATGTTGTAGTGGTTCTTGCCATCCGTGAAAGTCGTACCGGATGCGCAGTCGATACCGAACAGAGCGACGATGTCGCCTGCACCGGCTTCGGTGATATCCACCATTTCGTCAGCGTGCATACGGACGAGACGGCCAACGGAAACCTTCTTGCCGGTTGCCATGTTGGTGATCATGTCGCCCTTCTTGAGGGTAC
>JAEEGJ010017974.1_pt1 | contig 15880 bp, 12 predicted proteins | sample 8958761 | NCBI WGS metagenome assembly JAEEGJ01 (sample SAMN16246546, study PRJNA631951) | gut metagenome | biome: gut microbiome; feature: rumen; material: RS-attached | host: Bos | place: Iran: Karaj | collected 2018-10
TTTGCCACCGTTTTTGTGATTCCGGCGGGATTCAAACCCACAACCTTCTGATCCGTAGTCAGATGCTCTATTCAGTTGAGCTACGGAACCATTTCCGATTTGCGGGTGCAAAGGTACACACTTTTTTTGGAACAGCCAAATTTTTGGAGTCTTTTTTCGAAAAAAGTTCGTTTTTACACGATAATCCGTGTCTTATGGTAGTTTTCGCGGAATTCTGAAGGGCTACAACCCTTACGTTTTTTGAATATACGATTAAAATTACTCAGATTGTTAAAGCCACAACCAAAACCTATTTCGGCGATGGAATGTGTACTGTCAACCAACATACGGCTGGCATACCCTAATCTCTGATCAATAATATACTCGCTCAGATTTCGCCCCGTGTGGAGTTTGAAGAATCTACTGAAGGCCGAAGGACTCATGCCTGCAATATCAGCCACCTTAGTAAGGCGGATCTCCTCTTTATAATGTTGGTCGATATAACTCTTGACTTTCTGCACCCTACGGCTATCGCTCGATACCTCAACCTTGGCAAAACTGCTTGAAGCAAGCGTGCGGGCCCCATCACACTTGGACAGTTCGTAGAGAATGGTAAGAAACTGCATAAAGGCATAAAAACCATCTTTCACAGAACTGAGTGTATCAAGTTGCTGATAAACGCGCATGATGGCATCCAAGGGGAAACTAAGTCCTTTCTGGGCCTCAAGCATCATCTTCTTCATAGAGTTGAAGGGATTACGTGCAAAAATGCCGCTATCACTGAAATCGATATCAAACTGGATAGTTATCTCACGAATATCATCACTCTGGCAGTCGCCTTGTTCCCATACATGTTCAAGATCAGGACTGGTGATAAGCACCAGATCATAATCGCCGATAATCTCGTTAGAATCACCAACAATACGACGCACACCTTTAGCATGCTCCACAAAGTTAAGTTCATAAACCTCATGGTTATGTATGGGATAGGTAAACTCTTTCTTGCGACGGTCTGCTATATAAAGCACATCCTTACCCATCAAAGGGGTAATCTCATGAATAACCTTTGAGTCCATCAGATTTTAAGCTCTTTCAAGATTTCAGACATACGATGCATATTGTTAATACGCATAGGTACAAGCGGCAAACGGAGCACGTTCTGGATAAATCCCATCTCAGACAGCATCGCTTTAACGCCCGCAGGGTTTCCATCAACGAAGAGCAAAGAAAAAAGATCTGTAAAACGATGATGTATAGTACGGGCAGGATCGTATTCACCACGCATCTGCAAACGAATCATTCTTGAGAACTCCTTAGGCAGAGCATTGCCGATAACAGAAATAACACCTACTGCGCCACAACTTACCATTGGGAAAGTGAGAGCATCATCGCCACTGATAACATCAAAGTCGTTAGGCTTGTTCTTTATGATTTCATTCACTTGTTCGAGATTACCACTTGCTTCTTTAATTGCAACAATATTCTTGCAATCACGAGCTAATCGAACCGTTGTTGCAGCCTGCAGATTCACGCCCGTGCGCCCGGGAACATTATATAATACTACAGGCAGAGAGGTGGCGGCTGCGATGGCTTTGAAGTGTTGGTAGAGGCCTTCCTGAGAGGGCTTGTTATAGTAAGGGCATACGCTGAGTACGCCATCAATACCCTTGAAATCACCAGTCTTCAACTCCTCTACTACAGCTGCGGTATTATTACCACCACACCCCATCAGAATAGGCACTTTACCTTGTACCCTATCAACAATCATGTTCTTAATCTTGGATTTTTCCTCTGCAGTAAGTGTAGGTGTTTCACCTGTTGTAGCGAGAATACAGAGAAAATCTGCTCCATTGTTAAGCTGATACTCCACCAGGCGCATCAGCGATTCATAGTCTACCGAGCCATCTTCCTTGAAAGGGGTGATGAGCGCAATGCCCAAGCCCTTGAAAATATTGTGTACCATATAGTCTAATCTTTTCGGCTGCAAAGATACACATTAAAAATGAAAATCGCAGCAATTTGCTGCGATTTTTTCATTTTTTGTGTTATTCTGCTTTGAATAAGTCTTTTATACCTCCTATCGATCCAAGAAGGTTGGTTGCCTCATAGGGCAGATAAACGGTTTTGGTCTTGTCACCTTCAGCCAGTTCCTGCATCATCTGAATATATTTCTGAGCCAGCAGATAGTTGGCGGGATTGGTACTCTTACCAACAGCCTGGGTAATCAGTTCAATGGCTTTTGCTTCAGCCTCCGCTTTACGGATACGAGCTTGAGCTTCACCTTCAGCCTCAAGAATCGCCTGTTCCTTAGCAGCCTGAGCCTTGTTAATAACCGCCGTCTTCTCACCTTCTGAGGCCAGAATCTCTGCAGCCTTCTGTCCTTCGGAAGTAAGAATCTGCGCACGTTTGTTACGTTCTGCCTGCATCTGCTTCTCCATGGCTGTAAGCACAGAATCAGGAGGCGTGATATCCTGCAATTCTACACGGTTCACCTTAACGCCCCACTTATCTGTAGCATCGTCGAGCACGGCTGAGAGCTTCTTATTAATAGTATCGCGCGATGTCAATGTCTCGTCAAGCTCCAGTTCACCGATAATATTACGTAGAGTGGTCTGCGTAAGTTTCTCAATGGCATTGGGCAGATTGTTAATCTCGTATGTAGCCTTGAAAGGGTCTACAATCTGGAAATACAGCAACGCATTAATTTCCGTCTGCACATTATCCTTTGTTATCACATTCTGTTTGGGGAAGTCGTACACTTGCTCACGCAAATCAATGGTTGTAGAGTACATGTATCGTCCGTGATTCAGAACAACGATAGATTTAGCGCGGTCGATAAATGGAATAATGATATTGATACCGGGCTGAAGCGTAGCATAGTAACGTCCCAAACGTTCAATGATCTTTGTCTCTGACTGCGGAATAATCACAAGTGCCATTTTGGCAAAGATAACCACCAGAATGATGACGGCTATCAGAATAGATGTCATAATATCCATAATTCGTATTAATGTTTTGGGTTTATAATATTTCTACAGTAATGATAGTTGATGCGCGATCGATAACGGTGACGTTGGAGCCTTCGGGAATATCGACCTCACCAAGGGTTACAGCTTTCCATATATCACCATCAATTTGCACTCGGCCATAACCTCCCGCTTTGACGGTTTCTACAACTTTACCTTGACGCCCCAACAAAGCATCGGCATTACTGACACGACTATCCTCACCTTTATGCAGATAGCGTTGAGCAAAGGGACGAACCCAGAAAAGACTGATGAGAGTGAAGACGGCAAAGGCGGATAACTGGAGCCAGATTCCACCATCAAAGGCAGATACTATAGCTGCGAAGACTGCACCAATAGCAAAGCAAATAATGAAGAAATCGCCAGCCATTAATTCAAGAATAAGGCAAACGACGGCTATCACCACCCATAATTGCCACACATGTTGCGAAATGTAATCTATCATAAAATTCTATTCGTATATTGGTTGATATTATTTCTTTTGGGGTCAAAGGTACGAAAAAACTATGATACGTCCAAATAAAATATGACTTTTTACGTTATTAAAGAGTATGGTAGGAAGAAATGTCAGACTCGCAATTATACTCATATGCCTGATGATGAGCATCATGGCCCATGCCGATGGTTTCACACTCAAAGGCAAGGTTGTTGATGAAGAGGAACACACCTTGGAATTGGTTACTGTATCATGCTTAGCACAAGGTAAAATGACAATGACTAACTTGAAAGGCGAATTTTCTCTCGATTTACATTCGGCCGATTCTGTTGAGGTAAGATTCACAATGGTTGGCTATAGTGCACGAAAACGTATATTCCGCCACCCCAAGGGCAAGATTAATGTTCAGATTGTGATGCGACCGATGGAGGCTCTGCAGGAAATCGTTATCACTGAAAAGCGAAGACAGACATCACAGACACAACAGCTTAACATAAATGACGTTCGACAAGGGCCTGCAACAACCGGCAATGCTGTAGAAGAAATGATACAACAGCAAGCAGGCGTATCAACCCATAACGAGCTGTCATCGCAATATAATGTAAGAGGTGGCTCGTTTGATGAAAACTCTGTCTATATCAATGGCGTAGAGGTATATCGCCCATTACTCATCAGTAGCGGTCAACAAGAAGGGCTCTCTATCATTAATCCTGATATGGTAGAGAAGATTGGTTTCTCTACTGGCGGATTTGAGGCAAAATATGGCGACAAGATGTCATCGACTCTGGATATTACTTATTGTCAGCCTAAAGGCTTTAAGGCCTCTGCGACAGCATCGCTTCTTGACGCAAATGGTTACCTGGGGTATGGAAACGGGAAATTCTCGATGAGTCATGGTATCAGATACAAGACTAACCGTTATCTGTTAGGGTCTCTAGAAACTACTGGAGAATATAAACCTAATTTCCTTGATTATCAGACATATATAACATACAATCCGAACAAGAGATGGAACATCGACTTGATGGGATATGTCTCTGAGAATCATTATAACTTCATTCCAGAAGACAGAGAAACCAGTTTTGGCACCTTGGCCGATGTCAAGGCTTTTAAAGTATACTTCGACGGACAGGAAAAAGACTTGTTCCGCACTCTTTTCGGTACAATTGGCATTACCCGGCATTTGGGGAATTACACCAAACTTAAAATCCTTGCGTCAGCGTTCCACACAAAAGAAAGTGAGCAATATGACATCATGGGACAGTATTGGCTCGACAATACGCTGACTCAAGAGAATCTGGGGGTTGGGACTTACATGGAACATGCACGCAACTATCTTACCGCAGATGTCATCAATATAAAACTGACAGGAAATCATCGTGCTGGGCATCATGATATCGAAGCAGGTATCACCTATAAACAGGAGCACATCAAAGAGCAGTCAAAGGAGTACGAAATGCGCGATTCCACCGGATATTCCATCCCCCACTCCTCAGAAAGGCTTGACATGATCTATACACTTTCAGCGAAGAATAATGTGAAGAACTATCGAACGGAAGCCTACATACAAGACACCTACCGATTCTCAAAGGGCGACACATATTATACATTTAACTATGGTATCAGATTAGCCAATTGGTCGTTCAATAAAGAAACCATCATATCGCCAAGAGCCTCGTTAGCGATAATACCAGCCTTTAATCAAGATGTGACATTCCGTTTAGCTACTGGTATATACTATCAAGCGCCCTTCTACAAGGAGATCCGAGATACACTGATGCAAAACGGTATAACCACAGCAATTTTAAACGAAAAAATCAAGAGTCAGAAATCCATTCAATTCATTGGAGGCGTGGATTATAGGTTTAAAATGCTCAATCGAAAGTTTAAGTTATCCGCTGAGGCATATTATAAAGCATTATCGAACCTGATACCATATAACATTCAGAATCTTAAGATTACATATTATGGAAATAATATCTGCAAGGGATATGCTGCAGGAATAGACTTAAAAATATATGGTGAATTCGTACCAGGCACAGACTCATGGTTAACTTTCTCACTGATGAGTACCCGACAGAAGTTTGGTAACAATTGGATTCCTATGCCAACAGATCAAAGATGGTCGGTAAACCTCCATTTCACCGACTATTTCCCCGGTACTGAGCGATGGAGAATGACACTTCGTATGGCATATGCCGATGGTCTTCCTTTTGGAGCCCCACATAGAGGTTTGGAGCAACAGCAGTTCCGTGCACCAGCCTATAAACGAGCTGACATCGGAATGAGTTACAGAGCTGTCAAAGATAAATATGGTATCAAGAATCTATGGATAGGTATAGACTGCCTGAACCTATTCGGTATATCCAATGTTAACAGTTATTATTGGGTAACCGATGTTACGAATCGCCAGTGGGCGGTACCTAACTATCTGACAGGTAGACAAATTAACGGAAGACTTACAGTTGAATTCTAATAAAGTATTAAAATGAGAGATTATCACCAGGATTTAGTAGCAATCTCTTTTTTTAATTAAAAAAAGCAAAATAAAGAAGGGAATGTCATATATCTTTTGTACCTTTGCACGTAATTTGATAAAATTATCAATTCTCTAACATTAAAAGATATGAAGATTTCCCACATTGAGCACCTGGGCATTGCCGTCCAGAGCATCGAGGAGAGCCTGCCGTATTTCACTGACGTGCTGGGCTTAGAGTGTTATGCAACAGAGGTCGTTGAAGACCAGAAAGTAAAGACCGCCTTCCTTCGCTGCGGCGAAGTTAAGTTGGAACTGCTGGAGCCCACATCACCCGAGAGTACAATCCAGAAGTGGCTCGATAAGGGTAATAAGGGCGTACACCATGTAGCCTTCTGCGTAGAAGACGGTGTCGCCAAGGGTCTTGCAGAAGTATCCGAGAAAGGCATACGTCTGATTGACGAAAAACCGCGCAAAGGTGCCGAAGGACTGAACATTGCTTTCCTGCACCCGAAGTCAACATGTGGAATTCTCACAGAACTATGTGAACACCCTGAATAAACAGAAATAACGAACATTCTCAAACACTTAAATAAAACAATGAGCAAACAATTAGAAAAAATCAAGCAACTCATCGAGAAGCGCGAACAGGCACGTCTCGGTGGTGGTGAAAAAGCTATTCAGAAACAGCACGACCGTGGTAAGTATACAGCCCGTGAGCGTATTGAAATGCTCCTCGACGAGGGCTCGTTCGAGGAGTATGACATGTTCAAAGAGCACCGCTGCCATAACTTCGGTATGGAGAAAAAGCAGTTCCTCGGCGATGGTGTCGTAGCTGGTAGTGGTACTATCGATGGCCGTCTGGTATTCGTATTCGCACAGGACTTTACTGTTCATGCAGGTTCTCTTTCAGAGACAATGAGTCAGAAAATCTGCAAAGTTATGGATATGGCCATGAAGATGGGAGCTCCCGTTATCGGTATTAACGACTCAGGTGGTGCTCGTATTCAAGAGGGTATCAACTCATTGGCTGGTTTTGCCGAGATTTTCGAGCGCAACATTCTTGCCTCAGGTGTTATTCCACAGATTTCAGGAATTTTCGGTCCCTGTGCCGGTGGTTCTGTTTACAGCCCAGCACTCACCGACTTCACCTTGATGATGGAAGGTACTTCATATATGTTCCTGACTGGTCCGAAGGTTGTTAAGACTGTTACCGGTGAGGATATTGATCAGGAGCATCTGGGTGGTGCCAGCGTTCACGCAACCAAGTCTGGTGTAACCCATTTCACCGCAGCAACTGAGGAGGAAGGTTTGCAGATGATTAAAACCCTGTTGAGCTATATTCCTTCAAACAATATGGAGACTGCTCCTTTCAAGGCAACAGAAGACCCCATCAACCGTATGGAGGATTCTCTGAATGAGATTATCCCAGAGAACCCCAACGAGGCATACGACATGTATAAGGTTATCGGTGCTGTAGTTGATGATGGTGAATTCTTCGAGGTTCAGCCAAAGTTTGCAAAGAATATCATTGTCGGTTTTGCCCGTTTCAACGGCCAGAGTGTAGGTATCGTTGCCAACCAGCCAAACTGCTATGCTGGTGTACTCGACGTAAACGCTTCTCGTAAGGGTGCCCGTTTCGTTCGTTTCTGCGACGCCTTCAATATTCCTATCGTATCACTCGTTGACGTTCCCGGTTTCTTGCCTGGTACAGGTCAGGAGTACAATGCAGTTATTCTGCACGGAGCCCAGTTGCTCTATGCTTACGGTGAGGCAACAGTGCCCAAGATTACCGTTACTCTGCGTAAGTCATACGGCGGTTCACACATCGTAATGGGTTCTAAGCAACTCCACACCGACCTTAACTATGCATGGCCTTCAGCTGAGATTGCAGTAATGGGTGCTTCTGGTGCCGCTGCTGTGCTCTATGCTAAGGAAGCTAAGGCAAAGAAGGAAGCTGGTGAGGATGTTAAGGCCTTCATCGCTGAGAAGGAGGACGAGTACAACGAGCTCTTCGCTAATCCTTATCAGGCAGCCAAGTATGGCTACATCGATGATGTGATTGAACCACGCAACACTCGTTTCCGCATTTGCCGCGGTCTGGCTCAGCTTGCCACCAAGCGTGACGCCCTGCCCGCCAAGAAGCATGGTAATATTCCAATGTAATTGATTTGTATATGAAGAATAACGAAGTATATGCTGCAATTGCCCTTGCGCTCCATGAGCACTTAGGCAACAACGTTCACGATGCAGAGCCGGGCATTATTACCATTAATGCCCATTCTACACAGTGGAACGGTTATGCACAGACATTCACACAACGTCCCTAATAAAACCAATCGATAATGAAAGAATATAAGTATACTATCAACGGTAATAAATATGAGGTAGTTGTCGGAGACATTACTGATAACATTGCCACCTTAACCGTCAACGGCGAGGAATATAAGGTAGAACTCGAGAAGCAGCCTGAACCTGAGAAGAAAAAGCCTGTTATCAAGGCCGCTACTCCTGCCGCCAACAACGACGCTCCCGTTGCTAACAAATCAGCTGTCAACAAGGCCAATGCCATTAAGGCTCCTCTGCCCGGTGTCATCACAGACATCTTAGTTGCTGAAGGCGATGAGGTAAAGGCTGGTGATACAGTCGTTGTACTTGAGGCCATGAAGATGGCAAACAACCTGACCGCTGAGAAAGACGGTAAGGTAACGGCTGTTTGTGTGAAGATTGGTGAGAGTGTGATGGAAGATGACGCTCTGATTGTTATTGAGTAAAACTATCACACGATGCGATAAAGAGAGAATGGACCCAATACCCATTCTCTCTTTTTTCAAACTACTAAGACAAAAATACTATAAACAAATGATAAAGAAAACAATCTTCACTGCAGTTTTAGCAACAATCACTCTGACAGCATTTGGTCAGCAGTGGCCTGAAGTAAGGCCCGAAGCCAAAGCTGGTGCCCGTTGGTGGTGGCTCGGTTCTGCCGTTGACAAGGAGAACCTGAAGTGGACCATGCAGGAATATGCCAATCATGGTATCGGCGCACTGGAGATCACTCCTATCTATGGTGTACAAGGCAACGACGCCAATAATATCCCCTACCTCTCTGATCGTTGGATGGAGATGTTACGCGAAGTGCAGAAAAACGGAAAGGAGCTGGGCATCGAGGTTGATATGGCAACAGGTACAGGATGGCCTTTTGGCGGTCCGTGGGTTCCATTGGAAGAGAGTGCCTGCAAGGCCGTTTTCATTGATACCACCTTTGTAGGTGATGCCGTCGACGGACTTGATTTATCCGTACTAGAGAAAGAGGCCAAGTATTGCAGGCTCAACAGAGCAATGGCCTATTGGCAAGGAGAGCCTTACGACGTAACTGAATACGTAAGAAACGGCAAACTCACCTGGAACCCGGCAGATCTGTTAAAAACCAAAATCAATTCTTCCACAAACAAAACACAGAAGAAAATCCTTAAGCAGAAACTCAAGGATATGAAGAGCGCCCATTGGCAGGTTATAGCCCTCTACTGCCGCTATGGCGTGATGAATGTGAAACGTGCCGCTCCTGGTGGAATGGGACTAGTAGTTGACCACTTCGATAAAAAGGCGGTAAGTAACTATCTGCAACATATTGAAGGTGCCTTTGAACGCACTCATACACCCTATCCTCATACTTTCTTCAACGATTCATACGAAGTGGAAGCAGCCACTTGGACGCCCACGCTCTTTGAAGAGTTTGAGAAGCGCAGAGGCTATAAGTTGGAGCATTACCTACGCCAATTACTGAATGGTGACACGAAGATCCTGTCCGACTATCGCGAGACGCTTGGCGATCTTTTGTTGGAGAACTTCACACAGCAATGGACGACTTGGGCACACAAGCATGGAGCCATCACTCGTAATCAGGCTCACGGCTCCCCGGCTAATCTCATAGACTGTTATGCTGCTGTGGATATTCCCGAGATAGAAGGCTTCGGTCTGTCCGAGTTCGGCATCAAGGGACTACGAAAGGATTCTGGCAAGACACGTAAGAACGACTCCGACTTCTCCATGCTGAAATATGCGCCATCAGCCGCCCATATCTGTGGCAAGCCCTATACGTCGAGCGAAACATTTACATGGCTGACAGAACATTTCCGTACATCGCTATCACAACTGAAACCCGATATCGATCTGATGTTCTGTGCCGGCGTCAACCACATGTTCTTTCATGGAACCTGCTATTCCCCTAAAGACGATCCGTGGCCAGGGTGGAAGTTCTATGCCAGCATCGATATGTCGCCAACCAACAGCATCTGGCGCGATGCGCCCTACTTCATGCAGTATGTGGAGCGTTGCCAGAGTTTCTTACAGATGGGACAACCGGATAACGATTTCTTAGTCTATCTGCCCGTTCGCGACATGTGGCAGAAGAATCCTCAGAAACTGCTCATGCAGTTCTCTATTCACGCCATGGGCAAATTGGCTCCAGAGTTCATTCAGAGTATCCTTGACATAGACCATGCCGGTTTTGACTGCGATTACATCTCGGAAAGATATATCCTGACAACAAACTATAAGGATGGGATGTTAGAAACAGCAACAGGAACCCGCTATAAGGCTCTTATCATTCCTGGTAGCGGCAATATGCCTGGAAACGTCAAAGCACACATTGAGGAACTGAAGGCTCAGGGTGCGCATATTATATATGGTACACAAACAGCCGACCTGATGAAAGCGGCAAAACCTGAAGCCATTAAGGCTGATTGTGGTCTGAAAGCCATCCGCAGAAAGAACGACACCGGCTATCATTATTTCATAGCCAACCTATCGCCTAATGACATTCACGAATGTTTACCGTTGGCCATTAGCTTTAAAGACGCCGCGTGGTTTAACCCGCTTAATGGAGAAATAACACCTGCCCATATCTCAGGCGACAGCATTGATATCTCTCTCAAAAGCGGAGAATCGATGATTCTGCAAACGTACAACGAGGCAATGCCCTTGAATGACAAAAACAATAAGGCAACCGCAGGAAGTATCACTGACAGTATGGTTATAAAAGGTCCATGGACGCTAACCTTTACCGAAGAAGCACCTAAGGTGAAGAAGACCTTTTCCCTCACAAAGCCTCAGACCTGGGAGACTCTCGATGATGACAGCGTGAAGGTGACCATGGGAACGGGTGTTTATACAACCCGCTTCAAACTCACAAAAGCAGAAGCAAAGAAGCACTGGAAGATAGACCTGGGTGATGTCCGTGAATCGGCTCGCGTCTACATCAATGGCCATTTCATCGGTTGTGCATGGTCTGTACCATTCATCCTCGACTGTAAGAACACACTGAAAGTTGGCAACAACGAAGTACGGATAGAGGTAACAAATCTGCCAGCAAACCGTATTGCCGACTATGACCGCCGAGGTATTAAGTGGCGCAAAATGGAGGAAATAAACGTCGTAGACATCAATTACAAACGTACCACATACGACGCTTGGGAGCCAATGCCAAGTGGCTTGAACTCTGAAGTACGTCTATTAGAGTATTAATATAACCCTCGCCATAACAAAACAACTTGTTTTGTCCTCGTTTAGACTATCTCTTACATCTGTTAAGATAGTTTCTTTGAGAACAAAACAAGTTGTTTTGTCTTAAAGGAGATAATCTTATGCTTTCCGAACCCTTATCCGGTACTTGTCTGTCAATACAATCTGCATCACACGAGCATATCCATCGGCAAACAGAGGGACGGAAAGCGCTACATGTCCCATCGTACGACGGAGGTTAATCTCTACACATGGGTGAAGCAGAAAACCATCCTTTTCATCGGTTGTCACAAGCATCATATCAACCCCAAAAGGCCCCTTATACCGGCCTTTATACATCTCACTTAGCGCGTTCTCTATTTCCAGTTTAACAGAACCTATCAAATCAATTGATATATAACGGCTTAAGATGTCTCTCTTTTCCGATTCGTCAGCTATAATATTCCCTGTATAAGCGCCGTTCTTAGTCTGGAAAAGCGACAGACCCAAATATTTGATATTGCCCATTCCATCGCTCTCAAACTCCATTCCAAAGTCTCTTACCTTATTATAATGGGGTTCTACCATAACGCATCCCTGTTTATCTATCACGTTACTGATCCAACGTTCCTGATAGTCATTCAGCGAGGCACCAACAAACCGCACGCCACGACCACTACTGCTCCAAGGGGCTTTCACAACCATACGCGGATAGTCTTTCATATATGAAAGAACATCTTCAACAGACTCAGCCAGATACGAAGTGCCTATAGTTCCAGGTATCGTCTGCAGTTTCAGAAGAAGCGACATCGCATGTCGGCGATGCGACAACTCCCTGATAGTTTCTATATTCTCTTCCGACGGAACCGCATTCACCCCATAACGCAACAGGGAGCTGCGGAGTGCCAGATCCCATCCCCAAGGTTCAACCTCACGGATATCGAGTTTAGAAAGCAGGTTCTTATCTACGAAATGACATTGCTTCCCGCCAACTCTAGCCCTCAGACGAGCATATGTCTTTTTGGCCTGTTCAATATTCTCTACAAGCACAACATCATCTTCGTCTGCCCAGAGTGCAGGCAGACAGCCTAAATCAGCTCTCAGTTTACGCCCGGCATGAGGCGCAGTGAAGTTGCTAAGATTAGCAGCCAGAGCGAGATCGTGTTCCGGATTAAAAACATGTAACTTCATAAATCGGGCACAAAGTTACCTAAAAATTTGAGTTACAGGCAAGATTATTCGGTTAATTATGATATAAAAAAAGAAAAAATATACATTTTAGTAAGATTTTGCTATTTAGACTTTGCAAATTGCAAGAAATGTATTACCTTTGCAGCTGTTTTAAAACAAATCGCTAGGGATGGAAGCATTTTTCAGGACTTACAGATACCTCATAGAGCATACGAATGCACCCGTTCGTCGCACCCTTATGGATGAGATCGACTGGAGTGACCGCATGATTGGTATTAAAGGAACACGTGGTGTTGGAAAGACAACCTTCTTACTGCAATATGCTAAAGAACATTTCGATATAGAAGACAAACAGTGTCTCTATATCAACATGAACAACTTTTATTTTCAAGGACATGGCATTGCTGAGTTTGCAGACAGCTTCTACAAGCGTGGTGGCCGTGTACTACTTATCGACCAGGTATTCAAGCAGCCAAACTGGAGTTCTGAACTCCGCAAATGCTATGACAACTACCCCAACCTGAAGATTGTCTTTACCGGTAGTAGCGTGATGCGTCTGAAGGATGAGAATCCAGAACTTAACGGTATCGTGAAATCATACAACCTGCGTGGTTTCAGTTTCCGCGAATTCATCAACCTGTTTACTCACAACAATTTCCAGCCCTATACGCTCGACGAGATTATTCACAATCACGAGCAGATTGCACGTCAGATTCTACCCAAAGTTTCCCCCAACCGCTATTTCCAGGATTATATTCATCATGGTTTCTACCCCTTCTTTCAAGAGCACCGCAACTATAGCGAGAATCTTCTGAAGACCATGAACATGATGACCGAGGTAGATATCCTGCTCATTAAACAGATTGAGCTGAAGTATCTGACGAAGATTAAGAAACTATTCTACCAGATTGCTGAAGATGGTGCCAGCAAGGCGCCCAACATCAGCAAGTTGGCTCAGGATGTTGAAACAAGTCGCGCCACGGTGATGAACTATATTAAATATCTTGCCGACGCGCGCTTGCTGAACATCATATACCCCATTGGTCAGGAATTCCCTAAGAAGCCTGCGAAGATTATGCTTCACAACTCCAACCTCATGTATGCCATCTATCCCATACAGGTTGACAAGCAGGAAGCAATGGAGACCTTTTTCGTTAACTCAATGTGGAAAGACCATAAAGTGAACACTGGCGCTCGCGATTGCAGTTTCGTGGTCGACGAGAAGTTGAAGTTCCGCATTCTGGATGCCAAATTCCAAGGAAAGCTGCGCATTTCACCCGACGTCTATTACGTCCGTTACAACTCGGAAATCGGAAAGGGCAAGCAGATACCACTATGGTTGTTAGGCTTCCTATATTAATAATGTCTATTAAGTTATAATTAAACAAATAAAAAGTTAGTAATTCATTTTATCAGTTACAAAATGGCTAAAGAAAAGAAATTTATCACTTGTGATGGTAATGAGGCTGCTGCTCATGTGAGCTACATGTTCTCTGAGGTAGCTGCTATCTACCCCATCACCCCGTCTTCGCCTATGGCGGAGCACGTAGACGAGTGGGCTGCCCGTGGTCGTAAGAACCTCTGGGGCCAGAACGTCTCTGTACAGGAAATGCAGTCTGAGGCTGGTGCTGCTGGTGCCGTTCACGGTTCTCTGCAGGCTGGTGCTCTTACCACCACCTTCACTGCTTCACAGGGTCTTCTCCTGATGATTCCTAACATGTATAAGATTGCCGGTGAGCTGATTCCTTGCGTATTCGACGTATCTGCCCGTACGCTGGCTTCTCACTCACTCTGTATCTTTGGTGACCATCAGGACGTGATGGCATGCCGCCAGACAGGTTTCGCAATGTTCTGCTCTGGTTCTGTACAGGAGGTGATGGACCTTACAGCAGTTCCTCATCTTGCCACTCTCGAGACTATGGTTCCATTCGTTAACTTCTTCGATGGTTTCCGTACCTCTCACGAGTATCACAAGATCGAGCTGATGGATCAGGAGGATATCCGTCCTTTGGTTAAAGAGGAGTTTGTAAAGCGTTTCCGCGATCGTGCTATGAGCCCTGAGCGTCCTATCACTCGTGGTACTGCCGAGAACCCTGAGACATTCTTCACACACCGTGAGGCTTGTAACCCATACTACGATTCAGTACCCGAAGTAGTTGAAAAGTACCTCGGCGAGATCTCTAAGATCACAGGCCGCGAGTATCACCTGTTCTCATACTACGGAGCCGAGGATGCTGACCGCATGATCATCCTCATGGGTTCTGCTACCGACGCAGCTCGCGAGGCTATCGACTACCTGAACGCTAACGGTCAGAAGGTTGGTATGATCTCAGTTCACCTGTATCGTCCATTCTCAGTTAAGCACCTGTTGGCTGCTGTTCCTAAGACTGTTAAGAAGATTGCCGTTCTGGACCGCACTAAGGAGCCAGGCGCTAACGGCGAGCCTCTGTACCTCGACGTTAAGGATGCATTCTTCGATGTAGAGAACCGTCCTGTTATCGTTGGCGGTCGCTACGGTCTTGGTAGCCGCGACACCACACCAGCTCAGATCATCAGCGTGTTCAACAACCTCGCTATGCCCGAGCCAAAGAACCACTTCACTGTTGGTATCGTAGACGATGTTACCTTCACCTCTCTGCCTGAGGTTGAGGAGATTGCTCTCGGTGGTGCTGGCATGTTCCAGGCTAAGTTCTACGGTCTGGGTGCTGATGGTACCGTTGGTGCTAACAAGAACTCAGTTAAGATCATTGGTGACAACACCGACAAGTACTGCCAGGCTTACTTCTCTTATGACTCAAAGAAGTCAGGAGGTTTCACCTGCTCTCACCTGCGTTTCGGTGATACGCCTATCCGCTCTACCTACCTGGTAACTACACCTAACTTCGTAGCTTGCCACGTTCAGGCTTACCTGCACATGTACGACGTTACACGTGGTCTGCAGAAGAACGGTCAGTTCCTGCTGAACACTATCTTCGATGCCGACGAGCTCGAGAAGTTCATGCCTAACAAGGTAAAGCGTTTCTTCGCACAGAACAACATTACTGTTTATACTATCAACGCTACTAAGATTGCACAGGAGATTGGTCTGGGTAACCGTACCAACACTATCCTGCAGAGTGCATTCTTCCGTATCACCGGCGTTATCCCCGTTGAGCTCGCTGTTGAGAAGATGAAGGCTGCTGCCCTGAAGTCTTACGGCGCTAAGGGTCAGGACGTTGTTGATAAGAACTATGCCGCTATCGATCGTGGTGGTGAGTACGTTCAGCTGAC
>JAEEGJ010017976.1_pt1 | contig 15879 bp, 13 predicted proteins | sample 8958761 | NCBI WGS metagenome assembly JAEEGJ01 (sample SAMN16246546, study PRJNA631951) | gut metagenome | biome: gut microbiome; feature: rumen; material: RS-attached | host: Bos | place: Iran: Karaj | collected 2018-10
GCGAACGACGGCGTCCCCTATCAGAATGATTCAGAATAAAGAGTATTATTTCCATACCTTCGCGGTAGAAAGGAGCGTGATGCAGAAACTGGTGGAGGAAGCCCTCCGCTCCGGCGGCAGCTACGCAGACCTCTACTTTGAAAACACCACCTACGGCAGCCTGCTGCTGAGGGACGGAGCCGTCACCTCCGGCGGCAGCCACATAGACTACGGCCTGGGAGTGCGCGTGCTCAGCGGAGAAAAAACCGGCTACGCCTACTCGGAGAGCACGGCCTGGGCCGATATGGCCGCCAGCGCCCGCGCCGCCGCACAGATCGCATCGGCCCCGGTGGACGTCAGTCCCTACGGCACACGAAACCCCAGCCGCGGAGAGCCCAACCCCGCCGCCGACCGCTATCCCGTGGGCCAGCCCTGGCGCGGCGTTCCCATGAGCACGTTCCTCCCCTTCCTCCAGAAGCTGGAGGCCGATATCAAACGCCGGGATACCCGCATCGTGAAAGTCATCGTGAACCTGGCCTTCCAGGTAAGCGACATCCTCATGTACAACTCCTCGAAGGAGCTCAAGTGGGACACCCGCCCCATGGGAAGCGTATCCGTCTCGGTGGTGTTCCAGCAGGGCACACAGACGGAGAACAAGTCCACCTCGCGCAGTTTCCGCTGCGGAGCCGAGATGCTCTCGGACGCCCTCATTGAAAAAATGGCCTCCGAGGTGGTGAAAGGCATCGACGACCGCTTCGCCGCCAAGCGCCCCAAAGGCGGCCAGATGCCCGTGGTCATGGGCGCCGGAGCCTCCGGCATCCTCCTCCACGAGGCCATGGGCCACGCCTTCGAGGCCGACTTCAACCGCAAGGGCACCTCCATCTTTGCCGACAAGATGGGACAGCAAATCTGCCCCCGCGGCATCCAGATCATTGACGACGGAACCCTGGCCAGCAACCGCGGCTCCCTCAACTTCGACGACGAAGGCATCCCCGGCCAGAAGACCTACATGGTGGAAGACGGTGTTCTCACCAGCTACCTCCACGACCGCATATCGGCCGCCCACTACGGCGTACGCCCTACCGGCAACGGCCGCCGCGAGAGCTTCCGCTACGCTCCCCTTCCCCGCATGAGGGCCACCTACATGGAAAGCGGCAACGCCAAGGCCGATGACCTCATCGCCAGCGTATCCAAGGGCATCTACGTAGACGAATTCTCCAACGGCCAGGTTCAGATTGGCGAAGGCGACTTCACCTTCTACGTCAAGTCCGGCTACCTCATCGAGAACGGCCGCCTTACGCAGCCCGTCAAGGACATCAACATCATCGGCAACGGTCCCGAGGCCCTCGCCGCCATGGAAGGCGTGGCCGATGACCTCGCCGTGGACCCCGGCGCCTGGACCTGTGGCAAGGAGCAGTCCGTGCCCGTTTCCTGCGGCATTCCCACGGTGCTCATCAGTAAATTAACTGTCGGAGGAGAATAGGATGAATAACGCACTACTCACAAACGAAGAAATAGCCCTGGCCCGTCACTGCCTGTCTTTTGCGCAGAAGGAAGGCGCCCAGAAGGTGCGCATCACGCTTTCCAAGAGCCTCATGAACCTCATCGGCGTGCTCAACGGAGAGGTGGACAAGACCGCCCATGCGCTGGACCGCAGCCTGCAGCTCCAGCTGTTCGTGGACGGCAAATTCGGCACGTTCTCATCCAACCGCATGGAGGAGGAAGGGCTGGAGGAGTTCATCCGGGAGGCCATCGGCACGGTCCGTATGCTTCAGGCCGATGCCTGCCGCGACCTCCCTGCCCCGGATCGCCTGGAAAAGGGCGCCACGACGGGACGAGAATTGGACCTGTACGACAGCGCCTACGAGGGATTATCGGCCGATGACCGTCGCGCACTGGCCCTCCGCTCCATGGCCTGGCCGCAGGAAGGGCTCATCGCCGAGGAAGGCGAATACTCGGACTCCGTTTTCGATTCCCTCACCATTGACTCACAGGGGCTCTATGCCCGCCACACGGAGACATCCTTCGAGATTGGATACGAATCTACCGTGGAAGACAAGGACGGCAATCACTTCAGCAGCTACTGGTGGGATGCCACTCCGCGCATGGAAGACCTGCAGCTGGAAGGCTGTGCCAAGAAGGCGTACGAGCGCGCGATGGCACAAATCGGCCCTGTAGATATTCCCAGCGGAAAATACACGCTCATCGTGGACAGCGAGTGCGCGTCCAAACTGCTCACGCCGGTTCTGAATGCGCTGGGCGGCTTTGCGCTGCAGCAGAAGAATTCGTTCCTCACAGATAGTCTGGACAAGAAGCTCTTCCCTTCTGAACTTACCATTCTGGATGCGCCGCGCACCGCTGGCGACACCGGCTGCCGCCTCTTTGACAGCGAAGGCGTGGCCACCCGCGAGATGCCCATCATCGAAAAGGGCGTGGTCAAAACCTACTTCCTCAATACCTATATCTCCAAGAAGATGGGCCTGGAGCCCACGATCGAGGACGCAACGCGCGTGAAAGTGCTGCCCACCGGCGGATGCAAGACGCAGGAGGACGTCCTTGAGAAAGTCAAGGACGGAATCCTTGTCACCGGCTTCAACGGCGGCAACTCCAATCCGGCCACGGGCAATTTCTCCTACGGTATCGAGGGATTCCTCGTCAAGGGAGGAAAGAAAGTGCACCCGGTACGCGAAATGCTCATCACCGGTAACTTCCTGGACCTGTGGAACAAACTCCTCGTGGCCGCAGAGGACGCCCGCCCCTGCCTTAGCAAACTCATCCCCACCCTGGCCTTCGCCGATATTGACTTCAGTGCATGAAAACGGCAGTCGTCATACTCAATTACAACACAAGGGATTACCTGAGCAAGTTCCTGCCCGGGCTCATCGCTTCCTGCAAAGGGCTGGACGCACAGGTCATCGTGGCCGATAACGCCTCCCGCGACGACTCCGTCACCCTCATGAAAACCGTATTCCCGGATATCCGCCTCATCGAGCTGGACCAGAACTACGGCTTTACGGGCGGTTACAACCGGGCCCTGGCACAGGTGGAGGCAGAGTACTTTGTCCTCATCAACTCCGACATCGAAGTGCCCGGGAACTGGCTGCATCCCCTGGTGGAATGGATGGACGCCCACCCGGACTGCGGCGCCTGCGGCCCCAAGCTCATTTCCTACTACGAGCGGGATACGTTTGAGTATGCCGGCGCAGCCGGAGGCCTTCTGGACAAGTACGGCTATCCGTTCTGCCGCGGCCGCCTCATGCAGCACGTGGAAAAGGACCATGGCCAGTACGATGAGCCCGCCGATGTCTTATGGTGCAGCGGCGCCTGCCTCCTGGTGCGGGCCAGCCTGTGGAAGGCACTCGGCGGGCTGGACGAGCGGTTTTTCGCCCATATGGAAGAGATTGACCTTTGCTGGCGCATGCAGCTGAGGGGCTGGAAGGTGACGGTGGTACCGGAGTCGTATGTGTACCATATCGGCGGGGGCACCCTTCCCAACGAGTCGCCTTTCAAGCTGCGGCTGAACTTCCGCAACAACCTCCTCATGCTGGAGAACAACCTTCCGGCTACGTTTGCGGCCCGCGGCTGCAGTGCATCGGCCGCGCGTTTCCGCACCCGCGTGCGCATCTTCCTCCGCATGTGCCTGGATGGCCTGTCGGCCCTGGTGTATCTCTTCACCGGCCGCTTCAGCTTCTTCCAAGCGGTATACGAAGCCCACATCCAGTACCGCAAGCTCCGTCGGCCCGGGCCTATCCCCGCCACCCCGCACCTCCCCATCGGCCTATATCCCGGCTGGATCGTCCCAAAAGGCCTCTCCCACCACTTCCGCAAATAGCCTGCGCGGGGGCTGTATACGAACTTGTCTTGCAGAATCGGATTTATTTGTTACATTTGCATGGATCAATATCTTACTAACCATGAAAAGACTTGTAATTGCCGGCATTCTGCTGCTCTTTGGAGCCACTTTGATGGCCCAGACAGTAGTGACGGGCGCATCCGTCACCAAGTACGAAGCCACTTCTGTGGAATCACAACCTAAACTCTTTGTTACACCCCTTGCCGCAGATCTGGAGGTAATCCAGAACGCATCTACCAGTTTCAAGACGCAGGGTTCCATCACGCTGCCAGAAGCACCCGACAGCAAAGATAACAAGGTGCTGGAACGCTATGCCAACGAAGCCCGCCGCGTGGTTGTGGAAGGCATTGAGGAGCTCAAGGCGAAGGCGCTGTTTGAGTTTTCCGAAAGCGAATCGGCCGATGTCATTGTCGCCCCCAGCTTCTCCGTCGTGACAGACAAGAGCGATGGCCGTCTGCTGTCTCTCACCATTCGCGTCAAGGGTTTCCCTGCCCGGTACACCAACTTCCGCAACGTGAAACCTTCAGACACCACGCTGGTTTACATTAACCGTTCGCTGCCTGTGGGTAAGGAAGTAAAGACCATTACTTCTGCAGAAGCCTCTCAACTGGAAGTCTTAGAAAAGAAATAAGCCATGAAAAGAATCTTACTTGCTGCAGCAATGCTGCTCTTTGGTACGGCCCTGATGGCCCAGACCATCGATTTCACCGGAGTGTCCATTAGCACAGAGAGAGTTAAAAAGGTCTATCCCCGCACTACTTTCATTATGGCAACGGGGGCAGGCGATTTTACCCTGGACGACTACCACAAATATATGCCCTCCAAAACAGCGCTCTTTGGCGCCCGCTTTGGAATGGTTTGGAAAGTGGGCTTCTACGTAGGAGCTGAGATCGGCCTCAACGGCCCCACCCGTAGCATGAGTGACTCCGCCGGATGGATTGATCAGAACCAGTATTATGGGATGCATCTCCCGCAAAAGGAACCCCGTTTCACGGTTCTGGCCGGAGCCGTTTTGCGCCTTTCCGACGTCTGGAACATCTATGCCGGCAGCGGCTATGCCAGAATGCAGTCCTTGGCAAAAAATCCCGACACCGATACGTGGCAATACTGGCGAGATAAAAGCGCCATTCCCATTGAAGTGGGCACCATTGTGAATCTGAATCACCTTAGCCTGATGCTAGGTGCCACCTATCTCACGAACCAAAGCATCCGTGCCACCCTCGGCGTAGGATACAACTTCTAATCTCCACCTCCTTCAAGTACGAGTAGCCCCTTTCGGCAAACCAATAACGCACTTTTCGGCCTTTTTCGTGTTATACGTCCTCTTGCAACGGGACCAATAACGCGGAAAAGGCCGAAAAACGTGTTATACGTCCCCACCATCGGCCCAAATCCCCACCATCGGCCCGGCGAAGTGTCGCTTTCGCGTAAGCATCTCACTATCAACACTTTAATTATATTTCTTTAGGCTAATCGGCCTAAAGAAATTTTACCAACAGCCTGACACACAGCGCCTTAACCCCGAAACGAGGCGGCCACGCTCTTTTTTACCAACCCGCAAAACATGAATCATTCTTTTTTAGTATCTTTGCGAATTAAAGATGTTTTCGCATGAAGATTATCATAGAAGGCGCAGGGCAGGTTGGCTCACACCTGGCCAAGATGCTCAGCGCGGAAGGCAGCGAAATTACCGTCATTGACCCGGACCCGGAGCGCATCCGGGCCCTCATGTCCACGGCCGACGTAGCTACCATCCTGGGCCAGCCCTCCAAGATCGGTCTCCTCACGGAGGCCGGCTGCGCCCATGCAGACCTTTTCATCGCCGTGAACCCCACCATGCACCAGAGCGTGAACATCGTGAGCGCCCTCCTGGCCAAGAAACTGGGGACCAAACGCGTAATTGCCCGCATTGACGACGAAGCCTACCTGGCCCCCGAGAACAAGCTTCTGTTCAAGGACATGGGTCTTGACATGATGTTCTTCCCCGAAAAGAGCGCCTCCGACGAAATCCTGGACATGCTGCGCCACAGCGCCGCCACCGACTCCATGGACTTCGCCCGCGGCAAACTGCAGCTGGCCGTCTTCAAGCTGGACGACGACTCCCCCCTCCTGGACATGAACGTGAAGGACTTCGCCCATGCGGTGAAGGAAAAGCACCCGGAGGCCGAGTTCCGTATCGTCGCCATCTCCCGCGGCGGAAAGACCATCATCCCCAGCTTCGACACGCCCTTCAAGGACCATGACTACCTGTACATCATCACGCTGCGTGACGGCCTGCCGGCCCTGACCAAATTCCTGGGCAAGGACAAGGTGGACGTACGCCGTGTCATGATCCTCGGCGGCAGCGAAATCGGCCAGATGGTCGCAACCCGCCTCGCCGCCCAGAAAATCGACGACATCAAGATCATCGACATCGACGCCCAGAAATGCCGGAAGCTCTCCGAGAACCTCCCCGACGTCGTGAGCGTCGCCAGCGGAGACGTGCGCAACACGGACTTCCTCCAGGAAGAGGACATCCGCAGCTACCACGCCGTACTGGCCGTCACCGGCCATGACGAGACCAACATCCTCTCCTGCGTGGTGGCCAAGAAGCTGGGCGTCCCGCGCGTCATCGCCCAGGTGGAGAACCTGGAATATGTGCGCCTCGCGGAGGAAATGGGCGTGGACAGCGTCGTGAACAAGAAACTCACCACCGCCAGCCGCATCTTCAAGTTCACGCTCTCCGACAAAGTGCGCTCCGTGCGCTACATGAGCGGAACCGACGCCGAGGTCCTCGAGTACACCGCGGCCCCCGGCTCCCGCATCACCCGCGGCATCCTCAAGGACGTGGATTTTCCGGCCGATGCCATCATCGGCGGCGTCATCCGCGGAGGAGACAGTTTCATTGCGGTGGGCCATAGCCAGATAGAACCTTACGACCGGGTGGCGGTCTTCGCCCTCCCGGATGCTGTGAAAGACGTAGATAAACTGTTTAGATAGTATGAGCATTCAGTCAGAGAATATCGAGAAACTGGTAAACCGCCGTGCAAAAGCCCGTCTGGGCGGCGGCGAAAAGCGCATCGAAGCCCAGCACGCCAAAGGCAAGAAAACGGCCCGCGAGCGCCTGGAGATGCTGCTGGACCCGGGCAGTTTCGAAGAGTATGACATGTTTGTGCAGCATCGCTGCACCAACTTCGGGATGGAAAAGAGCCACCCCGACGGAGACGGAGTTGTCACCGGCTGCGGCACCATCGGCGGCCGCCTGGTGTACGTTTTCGCCCAGGACTTCACCGTGAGCGGAGGCTCCCTGTCCAAGACCATGAGCGAGAAAATCTGCAAGGTCATGGACATGGCGCTGCGTAACGGGGCCCCCTGCATCGGCCTCAACGACAGCGGCGGCGCCCGTATCCAGGAGGGCATCGACGCCCTCGCCGGCTACGGAGAAATCTTCGAGAGGAACATCCTCTCCAGCGGCGTTGTCCCCCAGATAAGCGCCATCATGGGCCCCTGCGCCGGCGGTGCGGTGTACTCCCCCGCCCTCACGGACTTCACTCTCATGGTCAAAAACACCTCCTACATGTTCCTCACCGGCCCGGCCGTCGTGAAGAGCGTCACCGGTGAGGAAGTGGACCAGGAGCAGCTGGGCGGCGCTTCGGTACACGCCACAAAGAGCGGCGTGGCCCATTTTGCAGCCGATACCGAGGAAGAAGCCATCGAGACCATCAAAACGCTCCTGAGCTTCCTTCCCCAGAACAACATGGAGACGGCGCCCTTTGTGGAGACCACCGACCCCGTGAGCCGCATGGACGATGCCCTGAACAGCATTGTCCCCGACAACCCCAACAAGGCCTATAACATGTACGAGGTCATTGGCAGCATCGTGGACGACGGCAGGTTCTTCGAAGTGCACAGGGACTTTGCCCGCAACATCATCGTGGGCTTTGCGCACATGAACGGCCGCAGCGTGGGCATCGTGGCCAACCAGCCCCGGGAACTGGCCGGCGTACTGGACATCAACGCCAGCCGCAAGGCCGCCCGCTTCGTGCGTTTCTGCGACGCCTTCAACATTCCCCTTGTCACCCTCGTGGACGTTCCCGGCTTCCTTCCGGGCACCCAGCAGGAGTACGGCGCCATCATCACCAACGGCGCCAAGCTGCTCTACGCCTACGGTGAGGCCACCGTCCCCAAAGTCACCGTCACCCTCCGCAAGGGCTACGGCGGCGCGCACATCGTCATGAGCTGCAAGCAGCTGCGCGGAGACATCAACTACGCATGGCCCAGCGCCCAGATCGCCGTGATGGGGGCCGATGGTGCCGTGAACGTCCTCTACGCCAAGGACATCAAGGCCGATCCCGAGAACGCGAAGGCCATCTTCGAGGAAAAGAAGAAAGAATACGAAGACCTCTTCTCCAACCCCTACCAGGCTGCGCAGAAGGGCTATATAGACGACGTCATCGAGCCGCGCAACACGCGCTTCCGCGTGATCCGCGCCCTGGAGCAGCTCGCCGGCAAACGACAAGAAATCCCTGCAAAGAAACATGACAACCTTCCTCTGTAATATCCTTCTTACGGCGGGCGGTGACCGCATGATGCAGACAGACCCCAACGGTCTTACGCTCACCCTCATCAGCGTGAGCGTGGTTTTCGCGGCTCTCATCGTGCTGTACTGCATATACAGTCTCTCGGGAGCGCTGTTCTCCGGGAAGTTCAAGCGGGAGCCCAAGCCTTCCGTGAAAGCCTCGCCCGATGCCGAAGTAGCCGCCGCCATTGCCCTGGCGCTTGACATGGAACAGGACGGAGACACGTACGCGGCCATCGCCACGGCCGTGCATCTGTACCTGAGCGACAGCATCCACGACGTGGAGCCCGGCATCGTGACCATCCGCCGCACTACCTCCGCATGGAGTGACAAAGCATTAACATTCAGAAAATTACCAAGATAAGCTATGAAAGAGTATAAGTTCAAGATCAACGGAAAAGAGTATCAGGTAGCCATTGGAGAAGCCAGTGGCAACATGCTTTCCGTGAATGTCAACGGTGCAGATTACGAAGTGGAGCTTGATGCTTCGTATCTGGCAGCATCGGCAGGTAATGCATTTGCCGGTGCTAAAAAAATGGCCGATGCACCGGCAAATGCATCACCCGCCTCTGCTGCTCCCAGCGCTGCGGCTTCTGCTGCGGCTTCTGCTGCGGCTTCTGCTGCGGCTTCTGCTGCGGCGGCTCCCGCTGCGGCGGGCGCGGGCCAGACCATCAAGAGTCCGCTGCCGGGGATTATCATCTCCGTGGATGTGAAGGAGGGGCAGGCTGTAAAGCGGGGCCAGAAGGTGGCTGTCGTGGAGGCCATGAAGATGGAGAATGACATTCTCGCCGAGTGTGACGGTACCGTCACGGCGGTCCACGCCCGCAAGGGAGACTCCGTTCTGGAAGGTGCAGACATTGTAACAATCGGCTAATGGAAACCATCTTAGACAGCCTGGCGCAATTCTGGCAGTTCACGGGCTTTGCCAACTGTACGTGGCAGCACGTGGCCATGATTGTGATTGGTCTTATCTTCATCACGCTGGGTATCGTGAAGAAGTGGGAGCCGCTGCTGCTGGTTCCCATCGGCTTCGGTATTATCATCGGCAACATTCCCCTCTTTACAGACCCCGCTACGGGCATGGGCCTTAAAATCGGCCTGTATGAAGAGGGGTCGGTGCTCAACATCCTGTACCACGGTGTACGCAATGGCTGGTATCCGCCGCTCATTTTCCTGGGCATCGGTGCCATGACGGACTTCAGCGCCCTTATCTCGCAGCCGCGCCTCATCCTCATCGGGGCGGCGGCGCAGCTGGGTATCTTCGGCGCCTATCTCCTGGCCCTGCAGCTGGGCTTCATGCCCAACGAGGCCGGTGCCATCGGCATCATCGGCGGGGCCGACGGTCCCACGGCCATCTTCCTCAGCTCCAAGCTGGCGCCGGAACTCATGGGTGCCATCGCGGTATCGGCCTACTCCTACATGGCCCTTGTTCCCGTGATCCAGAAGCCCATCATGCTGCTCCTTACCACCAAGAAGGAGCGCCTCATCCGCATGAACAAGCCCCGCGTGGTGAGCCAGCGGGAGAAGATCATCTTCCCCATCGTGGGCTTCATCTGCACGGCGTTCATCGTGCCCAGCGGCCTGCCGCTCCTCGGCATGCTCTTTTTCGGCAACCTCCTCAAGGAGAGCGGGGTCACCAAACGCCTCGCCGCCACCGCCGGCGGTCCGCTCATCGACATCGTCACCACGCTCATCGGCCTCACCGTCGGTGCGTCCACGCAGGCCGATGTCTTCCTCAGCGGCCGAAGCGTCCTTATCTTCGGCCTGGGCCTCGCGTCCTTCGTGATTGCCACCACCTTCGGCGTGAGCTTCGTCAAACTGATGAACCTGTTCCTGCCGGAGGGCAAGAAGATTAACCCGCTCATCGGCAATGCCGGTGTGTCGGCCGTGCCGGACGCCGCGCGCGTGTCGGAGACGGTGGGGCTGGAGGCCGATCCTTCCAATCACCTCCTCACCCACGCCATGGCGCCCAATGTGGCCGGCGTGATTGGCTCGGCTGTAGCAGCCGGTATCCTGCTCGGCTTCCTTGGATAAAATTGAATGAAAAAAGTTTCCTTAGTCTTTGTTTTAGCTATCTTCTCCCTTGGGATTTCCGCTCAGGAAAAGCCCAAGACGGGCTGGGTCTATACGCCCATGCCCAACTTGAGCTACAACACAGACCAGGGACTCAACCTGGGCGCCTTCTGCGACTTCTTCTACTACGGAGACGGGACGGTGTATCCCAACTTCCTGCACCATGCGGGGTTCTCGGCTGCCTTTGCCACCAAGGGCAGCTGGTTCGCGCATTTCTACTATGAGTCGGTGGCGCTGGCGCCGGGGCTCCGCGTGAGCGCATCGGCCACCTACAGGGACTGCTTCGCCAACAACTTTTACGGGTTCAACGGCATTGCGTCGCCGTTTCTCCCGGAGCTGGAGCTCAACAAGGAGACGCGCACGGCGTGGTATACCAACCGGCGGCGGTTTTTCCGCGCGTCGGGGGCGGTCCAGGGGGCTGTGTCCGGCCATTTGCAGTGGGTGGGAGGCCTGGTTTTCCGCCACGTAATGATGGACGACTTCTCCCTCCGCAACTACGACTCCGGGAAGAGCCTGTACCTGCGCTACAGGGACATCGGCCTTATCGAACCCGAAGAGTTTTCCGGCGGCACTTCGCTGGAGCTCAAGGGAGGCCTTATCTACGACACCCGCGACGTGGAGCTGTTCCCTTCCAAAGGCATGTACGCAGAGGCCCTTCTCATTGGCAACGCAGACCTCAAGCAGTGGCACTACAACTACCTGCAGCTGTCGCTGCACTGGCGGCATTACCTCACGCTGGTGCCTGGCCGGCTCATCTTCGGGTATCACCTGGGCCTGCAGCATACCCTCGCCGGGGAAGTTCCTTTTTACAATATCAACGAGCTGGCAACGATCCACTATGCCTACGAGGAGAACTCGGGGCTTGGCAGCCGCTACAGCATCCGCGGCTTCCGGTACAACCGCATTGCGGCGGCCGGCTACGCCTGGGCCAATGTGGAGCTGCGGGTGATTCCTTTGCGCTTTGATTTATGGAAGCAGCACTTTGACATTGTCTTTAACCCGTTCGTAGACCTCGCCTCCATTACCCGCACGTACCGGATGGACCGGCAGGCAAACTACGCAGACGTTTTTCAGGACAGAAAACTGCCCGTCGCGGCCAGTGCCGGCATGGGCGTCAAATTACACATGAACACTAACTTCATACTGTCGGTGGACTTCGGGAAGGCTTTCGACCCGCAGCTCAGCGACTTTATGGTAGGTATGGCAACTACATATGTATTCTAAAACTATTCTTCTTGCGGCTGCAGCGACGGTGCTCCTGACGGCCACAGCCTTCCAACCCAAAAACAGCGGCATCCGCCGCAGTACGCCCGAGAAACAGGGCATGAGTTCCCGGCATCTGGCCCTGATTGACAGTGCCGTCAATGCCACCATCGCCGTCGGAGACATTCCCGGCGCCGTTGTGGGCATTGTCCGTAACGGTCACCTCGTTTACGAGAAAGCCTTCGGGTACAAATCCGTGTACCCCGAGAAGGTGCCCATGACCGTCGAGACCATGTTCGACCTGGCTTCCGTTTCCAAGTGCGTGGGTACCACCCTTTCCTTCATGCAGCTTGTAGAGCAGGGAAAAGTACGCCTTGTGGACAACGTGAGCTACTACATTCCCGAATTCCAGCCCTGGGAAGACCCCGAGACCGGCGAGAAAGTAGAGATCACGGTGCAGAACCTCCTCACCCACTCTTCGGGTCTGGCGGCCTACATCCCCAACACCAACGCGTATATCAGGGAGTTCGGCTGCGACAGCCCGGACTCGCTCATGATGTACATCTCCACGCGCATCAAGCGCAATTTCCGTCCGGGAACCAAGCAGCTTTACAGCTGCCTTAACTTCATCACCCTGCAGAACATCCTGCAGCGTGTCACCGGCGAGCGCCTGTGCGACTACGCCCAGAAGAACGTCTTCGACGCCCTGGGCCTTCGTCACACCACCTACTTCCCGCTGGACTTCGGCCCGCTCAAGGGAAACCCTTCCCTCGTACATGCCTATTTTGAACAGGGCCTCGTCCCCAGCGGCACTCCTGTGTGGAAACCCGAACTCGCCGCCCTCTGCGCTCCCACCGAGATGATGGCCGACAGCACCGTCCTCGTAGCCCAGGTCCACGACCCCACCGCCCGCCTTGCCAATGGCGGCAACTCCGGTAACGCCGGTGTCTTCTCCTGCGTGGAAGATCTCGCCGTCGTCTGCGCCGCCCTCCTTGGCGACGGCAGCTACAACGGCCGCCGCATCCTGGGTCCCCAGACCGTTCGCAAGATGTTCGAAGTTCCCGGCACCGACGACCCCGCCGTCGCCCGCGCCCTGGGCTGGGACACCTACTACACCGGCCCCTACACCAGCGGTGACATCTTCGAGCTTGACAACGTCCGCGGCCACACCGGCTACACCGGCACCTCCCTCATCCTGGACCCCGACACCAACACCGCCGTCATCATCCTCGCCCATCGCGTTCACCCGCATGACGAGGGTGCCACCGGCCGCCTCCGCGGCGTTGTAGCGTCGATTGCCGCGGCATCGATTGGAAGATAGGTTGGGTCGTGGCGCACACGACGTAAACACCTGATTACTAGCCATCTACCATTTTCTCTTTAGGCCGATCGGTCGAAAGAGAAAAAATTATGTGCCTGGCAATCAACCCATTACGCGATTTCGAGAATTCGAATCATTAAAACCGAACCTTATGCCCTATCTGGAATCAAAACCGCGCTACGAGATACTGGACGGACTTCGCGGTGTTGCAGCGCTCATGGTGGTGCTGTTCCACATCTTCGAAACGTATAGTAAAGGACCTGCGTATCAGTTCATTAACCATGGATACCTGGCCGTGGATTTCTTCTTTGTCCTGTCGGGATTTGTGGTGGGATATGCCTACGACGACCGCTGGAACCAGATGACCACCTGGGGCTTTTTCAAGCGGCGTCTCACCCGCCTGCATCCCATGGTCATTGCGGGAACGCTCATTGGAGCGGCGCTGTTCTTCTTCTCCGGAAACGCTTTTCCGCTTACGCAGCAGATTGAGCCCTGGAAATTCCTGGTGTGCCTTGTGATGGGCCTTCTCATTATCCCGTGCCCGGCCAGTCTGGACATTCGCGGCTGGAACGAGATGAACTCCTTCAACGGACCGGTATGGACCCTCACACTGGAGTACATTGGCAATATCCTGTATGTGCTCCTGTTCAGACACCTTCCCAGGATGGTCCTGACAGCACTCTGTTTTGTCTTTGCCTTCTTCACGCTGGATGTCACGCTGGGCTGGAATGTCTTTGGACTCTTTGAGGCGCCGCACTACACCGTCATTGGCGGATGGAGCCTGAGCCCCGACCAAATCTACATTGCCTTTACGCGGCTGCTGTACCCGTTCGTATGCGGACTCATGATCTCGCGCATACTGCCGCAACATCAATCGGCCCATAATCCCAGCGGCTCCCCCATCCACCTCAAAGGCGGCTTCTGGTGGTGCGCCCTTGCCATTGTGCTCCTCCTTGCCATGCCCAACCTGGGCGGCAAGATGGGCCCGCTGGACGGCGGCTACCAGGCCCTGTGCATCCTCTTCCTTTTCCCGCTCATCGTGCTGACCGGCGCAGGATCCCGCAACCAAGGCGCTAAGAGCACAGCCCTCTGCAAGTGGCTCGGAGACATCTCCTACCCCATCTACATCACGCACTATCCGCTCATTTACCTCCAGATGGACTGGGTCGCCCAGCATGCCGATGCCCCTCTGTGGCAGCACATTGCCGTAGGAGCCAGCGTCGTTTTCATGGCCATCGTCATCGCCTGGGGCACCCACAAAGCCTACGACCTCCCCGTCCGCGAATGGCTCAAGGAGCACTGGCTCAAGAAGTAGCCGCGCCCCGCGCCCCATCGCAGGTCACGGCCAGTTCTGTCGCAGGTCAAGGTCATTTGCGTCGCAGGTCTGCATTTTTTCGCCGAACTGCGACGCAATAAGCTCTACAGTGCCAATTTCCGTCGCAGATCAGCCGATTTTTGCAGACCTGCGACGCTTCGCATTCCGACCTGCAACACTTCATGTTACTATTGCGCGAGGGCATTGCCAAGGCCGAAGGAATTTGGTTTTTCGGCCGCAAGCCCGATGCCCCGTCCCCCACTCCACCATTTTACCAACAAAAGCGAAATCCAGACACAAAAGCCGCAAGGCCGTGGCATGGATTTCGTTTTTATTTCTAGTCCTTTTTCCCTATATTTGTAGGACACGATAAACTAAACTATATTCTCTATATGGACAAACTCCAGGAACTGACCCAGAAGCTTTATAATGAGGGTCTTTCGAAAGGAAAAGAAGAGGGCGAGGCCATTCTGGCCAAGGCACAGGCCCAGGCACAGGAAATTGTAGCGAAAGCACAGGAAGAGGCTAAGGCCATCATCGAAAAGGCGCAGAAAGAAGCAGCCGACTATAAAATCAAGGTGGAAGGAGACGTCAAGATGGCGTCTACCCAGGCCGTGCAGGCAACCAAGGCCGGCATCGAGAACCTCATCGTAGCCAAGGCCGTGGAGCCCGCGAAGGACGTGCTCGGCAGCGAGGCTTTCCTCAAGGAAGTCATCACCGCCGTAGCCAAAAACTTCAGCGCCCAGGAAAGCACAGACCTCGCACTGGTTCTCCCCGAGAAACTGCAGAAAAGCCTGGAGCCCTTCATCACCGCAGAACTCACAAAAACCCTTGGCAAAGGCGTAGAGACCACTTTCTCCAAGAAAGTGAACGCCGGCTTCAAGATCGGCCCCAGGGACGGCAGCTACTTCATCGACCTCACGGACGAGGCCTTCCAGGCACTCATCGGCGAGTACCTGCGTCCTGCCACCAAGAAACTCCTGTTCGGCTAGGGCATGGGTAACTTCGAATACATCATCTCCAGCCTCCCCTTTCTCTCCACGGACTACAAGTACGCGGAGGGCCAGGGCTTCAGCCAGGTGATGCAGGAAATCCGCGAGAACCTGGGAGAGAAAGACAGCGAAGTGCTGGATTTCCTCCTCCGGGGATATGACGCCGGCGAGCTCACGCCGGACTTCTACGCCCAGGCCCTGAAGCATCCCCAGAAGTTCATCCGGGAGTACTTCAGCTTCGACCTCAACCTGCGCAACGCCAAGGTGCGCTACCTCAACCGCCAGCTGGGCCGTCCCGAAGACGAGGACGTGATCAGCGGCAAGGGCGGCCCACAGGACGAAGACCTGGACATCGACCTGTACCGTTTCCGTCCCCTGGAATTCGAGGAGGAGAAGCAGGTGCAGGACGCCCTGGAGCAGGGAGACCTCCTTTCCCGCGAGAAAGACCTGGACGACATCACCTGGGCCAGGATCAGCAGCCTGGAGACCTTCCACTACTTTGACCTCACGGCCGTGTTGGCCTACGTAGCCAAACTGGCCATCGTGAACCGCTGGCTGACCCTGGACGAAAAGAAGGGCCGCGAG
>JAEEGJ010017977.1_pt1 | contig 15878 bp, 15 predicted proteins | sample 8958761 | NCBI WGS metagenome assembly JAEEGJ01 (sample SAMN16246546, study PRJNA631951) | gut metagenome | biome: gut microbiome; feature: rumen; material: RS-attached | host: Bos | place: Iran: Karaj | collected 2018-10
GTAATTTGCACGAAAATAGCGCACCGAGACCTCACTCTTCGCGAACCTTATATATAATATATAAATAAATTAATATATATTAATAATTATATCTCTTTCTCTATCAAAAATGCACATTTCCGCAAAACTAAAAAAGACGAAAAGATAAAAGACAAAAGACAAATCATAAACAAGACACTTGAACCTTACACTAAAAAACAGCCCCAAAATTTGGAACTTTCGGGAATAATACCTACCTTTGCATTCACATTCTTTTATCATCATTCGTCAGCTGCGAAGCCCGCGTTTGAAGTTATATTTAGAAGGTTAATAAATTAGATTGTTATCTCCTCGTGGGCTGTGAAGTTCGCGAGGATTTTTTGTATACTTTTCGATTATTATAGTGGTATACTTTTCAATTACTATTTACAACACAGAATCTGACCCCTTGTGCATATCTATTCGGATGCAGAAGGTCACTGGCTCGTCAAGTTCCGCCACACCTACGATCCCAAGAATATGGGAGAGATAGAATACCGTTTCAATCAGGTCGCCCGCCAGTGTGGCATCATCGTGCCCGACTTCAAACTGATAGACGGCAAGTATTTTGCCTCGCGGCGTTTCGATATTGAAGGGAATCAGCGACTGCATGTGGTAACAGCCAGTGGACTATTGAACGAACCTATCACGCCGCCCAAGATGGATTACCACAGCCTGCTCCAACTGACGGGCTATCTGACACAGTCGCCAGCTGAGGTAGAACAACAGTTCCGCCGTATGGCCTTTAATGTCTTGGCGCGTAACTACGACGACCATGCCCGCAATTTCAGCTTCATCTGTCGCGACGGTCAATGGACGCTGGCGCCTGCCTACGACCTGACCAACGACAACACGCTGGGGCAACACGCCACAACCGCCAATTACAACGGTCTGCCAACCGACGAAGACATGATTACCGTTGGCACCAACATCCGCATTCCCCGCACCCGCTGTCAGGAAATCATCGACGAAGTCAGGGAAGGAACAAAAGAACTACTCGTGTTGAATGAACCCTAAGACCATTCTCTCTTATTGAGAGTGGCCTTACGAACGCAACTAACACGTAATACCATTTCATTTAAAAAAGTGGATCATCAGAGTCCCCACGATTCCGTTAAGTTAACGATTTCAAATTTACCCTCCCTTCCTCCCTTTTTCGCTCGGAAACCCTCTATTTACTGGAACTGACGGACGGGAGGGATATCGTTTATCCCTCCCGTACCAAATCCCCTTTCTGCAAAGGCATTCCCAGCAAAAACGGGAGGAAGGGAGGGACATTTTGAGAAATTCTATTTTCCAGAAGAAGTCGATACAGGTAATGGACAAAACACATACTACTTGCTGGCCCTAATGCAAACGCTGAGTCCGAAGCCTTCGGACTGGCAGGACGTAAGGAGCGAACTCGCAGTCCGACCGGACGGACAAAAACGTGTGCCCCTACCCTTCAGGCCTTAAAGGGTTAGGGTTAAAGCCGCGAAGCCTTAGGGTTCCTAATCTCTCACAACGCCTACGACTCAAACCACACAAAGTGTCAGACCTGTCGTGTTAAGGGATACGGATCAGGTTTGTGATCTTTGTTTTTAGTGGGCGGTTCTGCGTAATACCATTTCATTTAAGAAAGTGGATCATCAGAATGAAGTCCCCACGATTCTCGTGCAGGTTCTTGATGACGGCCGAGCCGCCAGCCCATGCGAAGGGAGCCGTGCGCGTGTCAACGTTGCTGTTGCTGATGTTCACGTTCAGCGTGTGGCCGTTGCCGTCGAATGTGCCGTTAAACGCATTCGTACTCGTACCCACTGTCGTCGCCACCGTGCCTACGTTGGCGGTCATCTTGAAGTAGTTGCCGCTGTATGTCTCGCCGCCGTTGACAGCTGCCGAGAGGTTGTTCCAGTCCGTCGTGCTGGCGATGAGATAGGGCGAGGCCTGGGTGCCTTCGCCCGCGAGGTTGGGTGTCACCTGCGCCCACGCCCCCTGCGTCACAGTCATGAGCAGCAGGGCAAGGATTGATAGAATTTTTGTTTTCATATTGTTGAATTATAGAATTAAATTGATTTGTGCTCACACGGGGTCTGGCCCCGTGTGAGCATTTTTTAAATTTTCTGTAGGAATTTTTTTAATTGCATAAAATCAAGTAGGAGGTGAACACCCCTGATTAGTGCTCACCTCCTACTCAATTGTTTTAGCATTACGCTCAATGCACACTTGACCCGGCATGTGTGGGCAGTGTAACGGCTTTCGTCTGCGACCTTACATGACGACGGGCTGAGTATCCGTCGAATTTGCGCCAGAAACCGCATTTGAGTAACAGACGATTATTCTCATCGCTATGGCTGGTCCAGTCTAATGACTTGTGTCCGTTGACCGGGCCAAACATGCCGTCAGTCGTGTCTTCTTCGGAATGGAACGTTGAAGACAGTCCACCCAAGCCTGAATACCCGTTGCCATCGAACCAAAGTGTACCGCCATAGTCCCCCTTGTAAACAGAACTGACGTCAAGGGGCAGACTGCTGATTTCCACCGTCATTTTGGTGTAGTTGTCGGCATCTTTAACGTAGCCTTTGGCGGGGAAATAGATGCCCGTCTCTCTTACATACTTGATGTCGTGTACGGTACTGCCAGTGTAGTCGCCGGTGAGGTTCGAGACGCTAAAGGACAAGGTCTCGTCGTTTGAGTCATCATCCGATACCTGGACCTTCAGGACACCTCCAGAATATTCCATTTCGAACTCCTTGTAGAAGTCAATAGTGTAGTCCGTGACACCGGTTAATTCTCCCCCGTCCTTGTATTTAACGACATAATCCCCGCTGATCTTGCCTGTCAGATATACCTCCACTTCATATGTTCCGCCAATTTCTTGGCCTGCCTCTTGGGTTATTTTGACGGGCATCTTGATCTTCTCGCTGTCGGGCGAGTCGCTCTTGGGTTGCACGTAGCAGTCGATGATGCACTCTCGCTTCTTGTTCGTGGTGTTGGGCTGCACGGTGACCTGGATTTCTCCCGACGGGCCGCCAGGTGCTGCTACGCCACACCATCCGTGGCCTGCACTACGCACCTCAGCACCGTAGTAGCTGTAGGAGCCATAGTTGATGTATGTGCTCTGTGTGCCGCCGTCAGCTGTAAAAGCGAGCGAGTCGGGCGAGACGGAGACCGAACTGCGCAATTCGATGCTGGCCTTAGAGGGGTTGATGGTCGTGCTGTGCATCTTGTTGCTGATGTTGGTCGTGATGACATAAAGGAAGCACTTCATATCGCCCTCTTCATTCTTGTATTTATCCAGCGTCGCTCCACTAATCACCATGGAGTCTCCCTTTGCGACGGCAAGCGTTTCATTGTTTCTCTTACAGTAGCCGAAAGAATAAGTCTTTGTCTCACTGTTCAACACAGCCAACAGCAGATAGGTGTGCACGTTGGGACTCTCCTGCTTCACGACAAGCTTGGTGCCGGGGAGGGATATATTCTTCATGTTGCCAAACGTGATGCGCCTGACGTTGCATCCATACGAATAGCATTGGCCCTCCAGGGGGAATTTTCCGTATTTGTCGATTTTGGCGTCTGTTTTTCCGTAAAGGCCTGTAATGTTCAGATCGTCAACCAGCTTACCATCAAACAGCTGGAGGTAATAGTCGTCAATGCCAGCGCCTTCGAAGAAGTGTGAATCATGGCCCTTTACCCATTCGTTCAGGATGTGGTATGAGGTAAACGACGAGCTGTTCCATTTCTGTTTCCACAGCTTGTGCAACTCCAGCACCGAGGCGTCTTTGAACCCGAAGGCATCCATATCTGTGGTGAAGTAGTAGAGCATGGGAGCCATGGTGTAACCCTGTTGCTGCATCGCTTCGTTCTTCTTGTTGGCCTTTTCCTCGGCATCATCCTTGGCATTGACGATGCTCCAGCGTTCTTCTTCGCGCTCGAATCCCAACTTGTCCATATTACCCATGAACACTTCTTTGCGCAGCCAGTCGGCATCGAGCTTGCCCTTGCGGATGAATTTCTCTATCCATACTGCTCCCATCTCGTACAGAATGTTTTCGTTACATATGGCCCATCCCCATTTTGTTCCGCCCGATTTTTTCGCAGCAGAGCGGTTGTCGTAGTTGTTTGCCTGAAAATAGTGGAACGTTTCGTGCAACATAGTGCTCTTGAACGACAAGGTGTCGTTGGGCGTGTTGATCAGTTTCTCAACGCTGATGCCAATCCAGCTAAAGCAGTCCTTAAACCAGTGTTGCTTGAAGTAGCCCCACTTGTCGGGGTCAGAGATGTAATAGTAGGGAATCTCGGTATCCTTACTCGACAGCTCATAGCCCAAATCCGTAATCTGGGTGATGGCATCCTTGATCCAGTTGTTCATCTTGGCAATCTCAGCCGAAGACAAAACCTTGTAACTGCCTGGAACCTTTTTGCCTTTCGGGTCAATATAGATCTTCCACTTGACACCCTTCACCTGTCCTTCGGCCACTGAGGCGGCTCGGGTCTGTGCCCCGCCGTCGCTGACTGTCGGGACATGTGCCAGTCCCACGCAGAAATAATCTGTGGCTGATTCGTCTTCGTTGTCGGCAGCGGGCAGCTTCGCAACATAGGAACCGCCCGAATACGACGTCTCAAGGATATTGTTGGCATCAATCATTTTGTTGGCAGAGCGGGCAAATCCTTTGGATTGCATGACGAGTTGCACGTCTTTGTCGGTATTGTCACTCTTAATGCTGATGGTGATTGGCGCATGAGTGGTGATCGGCATCGTCACCTGATAGAAGGTCGAAGCCTCGTCCTCACCTAGGGTGTTTCCCTTTTTCACTTCGGTGATGGCCACCTCCTTTTTCGTCGAGAAAGAGCCCGACGGGAAGGTAATGGCTATGTCGCCCTTGGTGATGGTGCCGCCCGAAACCGGCACTTCCTGATAGTCGCTCGGGTCGACGGGCACGGCGGGCTGGTAGGGGTCTTCAACGTCTTCGGTCTTCTCGCTACAGGCGGTGAAGCCTGTCATTAGGACAGCAGTACATAACAAGTACAGCCATCTGTGCCGGTTTGTAGTTCGTTTCATCGTCATAAACAAATCTGATTTTAGGGTTTGTAATTTTTAATTTTTGCCTTGGTACAGTGCCGGCAAAGGAAGTCATAGACAAAGTCGAAGTCCTCGTCGGGCACGAATACACGGTTCTTGTTGAATAGCTGGTTCACCTTGATGAGGTTCATCCGTCGGCAGGGGATGAGATGAGTGACGTTGGCCAGCGTCGAGGTCGAAGACGAGTGTGAGGCTGCCAGCAGACCCGTGGCATCAACTCCGCATTGTCTTTGGCATGCATGCTGTTGTGGTAATTTCAGACGATCAATCGACAAGCATCGTGTGACGCTTTTCCGCTATGTAGTGTTCTGTCCTACGGCTCATCCCTCGCATAGGGCGGCACTATCGCAGACAGATACGGGGACAAATATACGGATTTATTCTGAAAGTACAAAGAAATTGAAAGAAAAAAGACAGAAAATTACACAAAAAGTCTCTTTTGTGCAATAAGTGATGACCCGTTTTTTGCTCCGTGCAGAGAAATTCTCCGCTCCGTTCGGAGATTGTCTATGCGCCGTTCTAAGAATATCTCCGCGCCGTCCATAATCTGGATATCTAAGGGGACAGACTGTCGAGGCCGTTACTGCAGGCCTTCGAGGTTACATTTGCAGCCCCCTCGGGGTAACACGTGCAGACTCCCCGAGGTAACAAAACGGGTGACAAGAGGTGGGATAGTAAAAAATGTGCACAAGGGGAGGAACCCTGTGTTAATGAAATAATTGTGGAGAGGTCTGATGCCTCTCCACAATTGTTTTATTATATAGAGTAAAGACTCTCCCTCAAGTTCTCCCTAACGCAATAATTAACGGCTTTGACACATCTGCGGGGGGATTTTTACTTTTTACCTTTAAAACGTTGCTCATTTTTTTCGTCAAAACATAAAAAAGTGTTCTTAAATTTGCGAACATCAGAAATATTTCTTATCTTTGCAGCCGAATGATTATAACGTTTGAAGAAACATATTTAGAGGAACTCTATACGCAGGGCAAAGCCAATGATAAAAAACATCGGTTTCAGCCCCATATCGTCGACAAGTATATTAAGGTGATCAACCTGATGAAACAGCAGGAGAATGTGCTTGGACTCACGAAATACGGTTCGTTGCACTACGAAAAGCTGGTTGGCGATAAGAAGGGAATATCTTCAGTTAAGGTGAACGACCAGTATCGTATAGAGTTTACAGAAGAAACGGAGGATGGCAAGCAGATTGCAACCATTTGCAACATAACAGAACTTTCGAATCATTATAAATAAGTAAAAAGGAGGAAACGACGATGATAACAGTAAAAGGAAAAGACCCAAAAATGATAGCCAACAACTTGAAGCCTTACAAGCCTACGCATCCTGGCGAGGTATTGAAAGACGAGTTGGAATTCCGTGGAATCTCTCAGCGTGGACTGGCTAAGAAAATGGACATTTCATATTCAGCACTCAATGAGGTGCTGAATGGCAAACGTGCGCTCAACCCTGAGTTGGCGATGATGATGGAAGCAGCCTTGGGCGTAGATGCCGCTCCGCTCTTGGCCATGCAGAACGAATACGACATGCTAATGGCAGAGCGCAACGAGTCGTTTATGGAGAAAATAAAGAATATTCGCCGTATCGCAGCTGTATTTTAGAAATATAGCCAGATACGAATCAGCTCTGTGGCGGGGTGTGGAACGACCATCTGGGTACACTTCGCCGTGATTTTCAAACCTTGGGATGTTTAAGAAGATCTCTGGAAAGAGAAATGTAAAATAACTATTTTCTTTTTATTTGTTAAATAATTGCTGTTTTATTTGGATTGTATTGGAATTATTTCTATCTTTGCAACGTCATCAAGAAGATGATAGGGGCAGGGCGAAAGCCGTGTACCGCCACAAGGTCGTTTTTTAGCGGCCCTTATTTTTTACTCACAATATGGTATTGCCGTCATACACACTGAGTATGAATCACAGGAGTTTGACACTTTGTGAGCACACTTTGTGAGTGGAAAATGCATGCACAAAAAAGGCGCTTTGTGCAAGAAATGTTTTTTAACTAAAAATAGTTGAGTCGGCTTAATTGCCGGCTCATTTTTTTTGTGTACCTTTGCAGCTCGGTATTAACATTTGGACAATTATGGATAATAATAAAACTCAAGAATATAATCTTTTAAGCAACTTCGAGCGCAAGGCCGATGCGCTGGTATGCTCATCGTGCCTTCTGTCTCTGAACGCGATGAGCATGAGTCTGGCAGTAGATGCCTGTCGGCTAACGAAGTTCTTCAGGCTGCTGCTCGAAGATTGGAAGAATTGTTTGCCATTAGGAGATGCCTACGATGTCAATTTTACGACGTGGGGCAGCAAGACGTGGGAAATCATCGAGAGGGTAAGATATGCCTACAGTCTGAACATGGTGCAACTCAATCAGTATGAATATGAGTCAGCGTGTTATTTGGAGTTTAAGGACAAGCAGGATGCCGTGGGTCCGATAGACGGTTCGATGAAGCCCTTACAAACGGTATCAGAAGGGGAGCCGGGTGTCATTTTGGTGTGTGCTTTACGTGAGCTGAGTGAGATCATGATGGAAATCTCTGAGTTTCTGAGTTCGCCTACTGAAGAGCAAATCGCGACCTCATTTGAGCAGTGGCGTGTCTGTTATCATCGTCAATATCATGACTCTTGTCAGAAAATGTATAACAAGTGGAAACTACTCTTTACGCCTCGTACATTAAAGAAGAATCTGAAAGAACGTATGGTTTCGGAACTGGAGAACTTCAGACAGATGTTCTTAAGTGATGCTGAGTTTGAATTGGTATATGACTCAGAACAGAAAGACATCGATATTGAGGGTGTCTCCCGATTTCTCTTCACCAATTCCGATAGGTTTGGCATCTCGTATATGAGGGAAAATCCGGTGTTCAGTCAGGAACTGCTAAAATTGTTCTATAGCATCGACACTTTGCGTATGATGCAAGCCGACCTGCAGCCAAAGAAGAAACAGGCGGAGAAGGCTGTGGCCCCCGTTGTGGATGAACTGGAGTTGAAGGTTATGGAAGTGACTGGGAAGATCAAACACCTGGCGACAGAACGTTGGAAGCAACACCTGCCTAAGTTATGGAAGGGCGTCTTTACTTCTTTTCGGGATAACATCGCCAAGGCAGGCCCTCACGAGAAGTTCAAGGACTATAGTAAAAAGACGCTGTATTGTATCATCGGTCATCTGAAGACGAAGGGTATCTATCAGAATCAGGTCTCGAATCTGGAACTGACCAAAGTTCTGGAAGGTACGAACAATGGCATGCGTAAGTATCTGAACAATGGGCTGATTGAGCTGGAGCAGTCGCTTATGGAACGTATAGCGTCGTATGTAGATCAGGAGATGCAGGCTCTGGTGCCAGAGACTTGATCGCTGACTGATAATTGATTGATAGTTGTGTGATAGTTGGCCATTGCTAACTATCACATTTTTTGTTTTATTCTTTGTTTTCTGGGTGATAGATAATTGATAGTATCATCTGGATAGATAGTTTTCTCTCATCATGGATATGCAGTACTTTTGCCGACGATGAAGGAAGTTGTATTACATATCGAGGATTCGGCATTTGAGAAATTCATGGGGATTATCGACATCTGTCCAGACGTAACAGTGTGGAGTACAGGTGAGGGTGTAGATATCAAGAGCATTGTAGACATCTGTTTTGCCTCTGCGGTGAAGGAGATGATTGACGACAATGCCCTGAAAACGCCATCTGATTATACCTATATCATGCAGGTGGTACTAGAAGACCATCTGAAATGCGGTACCTTGTTTGTTACTCCTGACGAGTTTATCGGCTACCTTAAAATCTTAGGCATTGAGAAACTCCCTAGTCGCAGCAGCCTTTACCGGACGAGTGACACCATACTCGGATCGTATCCTAACTGGACGTTCACCGACCAGCCCAATCACTTTGAAGAACTCCGGAGAAAAAACATCGCAAGACAGTTTCTGAGTGCCTTCAACCGGTATAAAAGGCAGCAATAGGACGAGATTTGGGACAAACACCCGATTGTGAAACGGGATTTGGGACAGGTCGGAAAATTCTCATTGTCAGGTGAAAATATACCCCTAATTTTGCAGTGTCGAAAGACAAAAAGAGAGTTATTCACATTATAAATAATTTTAATTTTAGTTTTAAAATGAAGAACAAGAATGGTATTGAGATCAAGGCTTGCTGCGCTTCGTGCCAGCACAGGCTGATGACGGTTGATGACAGAATTTGTGGCCTGACCAAGGCATCGGTAGCATCGGACTACAGCTGTAACCGATGGAGAATGGAGAAGCTGTTGCAGAATGCCGGCAACGGCGGCGGTAAGGTCAAGAAGTGGCAGTATCTGTGTTTCTTTATGGAACACTGGATCAAGCAGCGCAACGACTTGGAGGCCGGTCGGATTGACCCGACGAAGCTGCTGTCGGTTGAGCAGATCAGGAAGGAATATAACGAGCTGCATGGCTCAGAGTTTATTAATATCTAATTCATTTTTTAAAGTTATGCTTAAAGTTTTAAGAGTTGCGGGCCAGACAGAGCCCATCGAAGTAACAAGTCGGAAACAGGAGGGTCAGAAGATCCACAAGTGTTTCGTTCGTCTGAAGGAGATTGGTGACAACTACACCGAGTATGTCGCTGCCGTGTTGGGTAACGGAGCCACGGTGAAATACACCGAAGGCACCATCGTAGCCGCCGATCTGTCCTTTACTTCTCATGAAAGCCAAGGCGTTTTTTATCAAGATGTACTTGCACGCGAGATTGTAGTTCTTAAGTAAAATGGGGTTGAAAGGTAACGAGTGAGGGAAGAGTACCAGGTTTAATTTGTCGACAGCTAACAACTCGCTCTGACCCTGAGACTCGAAATCTTTCAACAACATGACATTCAAGAAGATTTTGTTTGGCGAAGAAGCCATGCTGGCCCTGAAGAAGAGTAAGGGCGAGCGCGTAGTGGACGGTCGTATGATAGCCATTGAACATGACGGCCGCAAAGTGTGGGCCTTTGTGCCCTATAACCGGAAACCACGTCAGAAACCGCTGGTCATGACCCTGCGCGACCTGGTGAACGGTTGGATCAAGATGGGACGGAAGCACATCGGCGTGTACTCCGCCGTATCCAGCAAGCTGAGTCCGGAGGAGGCGGTGGCCGTGCTGAAGCGCGACATCTGTGAGGGGCTGGATCAGGTGCTGGAGGACGGTACCATCGAAGAGATGAAGGACTTTTTTAACCTGATGGGAAATAAAGCATGATGAGACCGAGTTATTTTTACAATGTGAAGGACCGCAGGGCGAAAACGCTCACCACTGCGGTTCTCTCCCAACTGCAGACATCGCAGCAGACCAAGGACGGTATGGCCAGGATTGCGGCGCTGAAGGCAGCTGGAGAGGATATCCGACCGGGCAAGGAGATGCTTTCGGTGGTGACCTGGGGTGCCCGATACCAGGAGGGTGCGCCGAGAGGTACCGAGGGCGCTCAGGATACGGGTCTGTTCTTTATCGACTGCGACCACCTGAAGGAAGACCCCGTAGAGGTGTACTACCGTCTGCTGAATGCCAAGGCCATCGAGAATGAGGCACGCCGACAGCAGGTGGCGGCAATCATGAAGGCACATACCAAGGGAGCGCATGTCACACCCAGCGGTGAGGGACTTAGGATTATCTTGGAGAAGCTGTTGTCTGGGCAGGATAATGAGAAGAATATCGAGGCATTTAAGGAAATGCTGAAGGAGGATCCTGCCATTGAGACAGTGGATACGAAGGTGAAGAATATCGGACATCCGAGTTTTGTGCCGAGTCTGGAGTATTGGATCTATTTTGATAATGCTATTTTGGCGGAGGATGGCGTTGAGACTGATGAGGGCCGCACACAGGGGACAGGGCCGCTGTACTCCGCAGGCTGCGCACAGTCAGACCTGTCCCCGAGTGCGCCACAGACAGACCAGTCCCCGTGTGACGCTGATGAGAAGCGGGAGGACTATCGGTCGCACCTGAGGTTTGACGCCGAGGGTTGTCCGATTGGAAGCGACGGCAAAGCCTTGCAGACCGACTATCGGGGCCATCCGCTGACGGAGATCAGGGATAACGTCATTACGCTGGCAGGAGGCAAGCCTGGCATCGGCGACCGCAATACGCGGACGTACAAAGTGCTCTCGTCTATGGCACCCATCGTGGACTACAAGGAGGAGGTGTTGCAGACACTGATACCCTACTGGGGTCTGACGTGGGAGGAGGTGGAGCCCATCGCCAAGAGTGCCGCCAAGCGTCGACCATCGGAGAAGCTGCCCTATTTGCTCTGGAAGGTGCTGCACGAGATGGGTATCGACGATGCCTCGATGCAGGTGGACGAGCACGATGAGGATGCCGCTGACGATGAGGACCTGCTGGACATCCCCAAAGACTCGAACGTGTATAAGAGTAGCTGGGGTGAGGGTCTGCCGCCATTGGCACCGGTCTTCAAGCAGTGGATTGTCAGATCGCCGAAGGACTACATCGAGATGATCTACTTCACCGTACTCTTCTGTATGGCCTGTCTGGCCTCGAAACTCAGGGCACGATACCTCGACGGCCGTATCCACTCGCCCTCGCTGTTCGTCACCGTAGAGGGCGACCCCGGCTCAGGAAAGTCGTGGATTGTGGATGTGAGCAACATGCTCTTTGAACCGATGGCCGAAGACGATGCCAAGGGCGAGGAGAAACAGTTGGCGTATGAACAGGAGCTGAAGAAATGCCGTAACAAGGCCAAGCAGCCTGAAGACCCGTTGGTGATCCAACGCATCATACCGCCTACCGTCTCGGTGACCGCCCTGTTGAAGCAGAATTACCAGAACAAAGGTCTGCACGCCGTCACCGTCTGCCCTGAGGTGGACACGATGGTGAAACAGCACAACCGAGGTGCCTGGGGGCAGCTGAGCGACATCTACCGTCTGGCCTACGAGAATGCCTTTGCCGGACAGAAGTTCATGTCGGAGAATTCCTTCTCAGGACGGGCAAGGATCTTCTATAACCTCCTCGTGTCGGGGACGCCGAAGTCGATGGGTCGTTTTTTCAGGAATGTCGAGGACGGACTGGTGACACGAACCATCCCTGTGGTCATCCCCGATCAGTTCGGTGCCAAGAATCCTAAGTGGAAGCCGTGGACGGAGCTGCAGCAGAAGGTGGTGATGGATACGGTGCGCCACGTCTACCATGAACTCTCGATGGACGAACAGGGCAATGTGGTCCAGGAGCACTATATGGAGCTCGACTGGTTGAACGATGCTCTTGAGGAGTGGCTGGAGCAACAGCGGCTGCTGTGTCTGAAACAGATGTCGCGTGCCAGGGACACCTATCGCCGACGTGCCGCCAACGACGGCTTTCGCGCAGGGATGGTGATCTATTATCTGCTGGGTGAGAAGCCTACGGCGGAGATCAAGAAGAAGGTCATCGCTAACGCACTCTTTGTCAGCAACTATGCCGTGGAGTCGCTGGTGGCCAAGTACGGTCAGGAGACGGAGGGTGTCCTGCAGAAGGAGAAACAGACATCAAAGACTGGTATCCTCTTTGATATGATGCCTGACGTGTTCTCTCGTGCCCAGCTCAAGCAGAAAATGGCTGATCAACATGTCCTGTCGAAATTGCAAGATGTCGTCTGGAAATGGAAGACTGCCGGATTAATAGAAGTCATGCCAGACAAGATGCTTAGAAAACTCGCTTCTAAGACCGCCAAAGCGGCTCCAAAAAAGAAAAAGGGTAAGTAAAGCGTCTTTTGTCTTTTGTCTTTTTGTCTTTTTTAAATTTTAATCATTTACAGTTATGTTACCAAGAGGAATAAGAAATCACAATCCACTGAACATCCGTCGCAGTAAGGATCAGTGGAAGGGTCTTAAGGCCCAGCAGACAGACCCTGCGTTCTGTCAGTTTGAATCACTGGAGTATGGCTGGCGGGCAGCCTTCTATCTGCTCACGCGGACGTACTATCATAAGTACCGTCTGTACACCATCCGGAAAATCATTGAGCGGTGGGCACCGCCCCATGAGAACAAGACGGAGGCGTATATCGCCAATGTCTCCCGACTGACCGGCATCCTACCCGACGAGCCTATAGGCATCCCCTCGGATCAGCCCTCGAGGTGGATTGCCCTCGGCGCCGCGATGGCCATCCAGGAGAACGGCACAGAGTCGATGGACTGGTTCGCTATGCTACGAGGCTGGGCAAAGGCAAGAAACGAAAACGACTCACGGGACCTGTCCCCGTGAGTCTGCGTTTCATTATATGAATACAAAAATGCACGAATCAGACGATGAGAAATGATAAATTGTTCACAAAACGTTTGGTAATCAAAAAATAATTTGTACTTTTGCAGCCGACAATCTATCCCTGTGAGGGAAAAGTGTATAAAATAAGGATAAGTGAAGCCCCTTTTTCGCCCCCAGTACACTTGCGGTGCTTTCAACCGCAAGGCGCAGAGAGCCGTGATGTATAATACGGCCCGAAACACATGCTATACTTTTGAGGACGTATCGGCCCTGTTAGTCAACGAGATTCTGACAGGCAAAAGAGAGAACCCTATTGACACGGCGCATATCGCTGACGTGACAGGCACAACCGAGGAACAGGTCATTGCATTTTGCCGTGAGCAACTAATGCCTATCGGACTCGTGCACGACCATGTGTGGAGCGATGCCGAGTGGCAGCAATACCGTAAGGATTATCCACCCTGCTTCGGTGATAACGGCAATAAACCTGCAAGCGACTATTTGGATACTTTACCTGAAGAACTACAGGTTTCGCTGAACTTCGAGCTGACCTATGCCTGCAGCGAGCGATGCCTACACTGCTTTAATGAAGGTGCCGCCCGCAGCGACCTGCACGAGGAACACCGCCTGCACCATGATATGTTGACATTAACCGATTACAAGCGTATCATTGATGAAGCCGTAGAATTAGGAATACCTGAGGTGACCGTCACTGGCGGCGATCCGTTCAGCTATCCCTACTGCTGGGATATCCTTGAGTATATGCACGAGCGTAATTTGGCGGTCAACCTGTTTACAAACGCTCTGGCACTCAACACCAGCGAGAAAATACGACGCATCGCACGCATGGGACTCCTACAGTTTAGTGTGTCGATCTACAGTACGGATGCCGAGGTACACGATCAGATTACACGTCGACGCGGATCTTGGGAGCAGTCGATGAAGGTGCTGAGGGAGATGGCTGAATGGCCTGTGCCCCTGAATCTCAAGACACCCGTGTTCCGTCTGAATACCCGAACCTATTACGGCGTGCGCAAAATGGCTTATGAACTGGGGGCGGAGATTGAGGTTTCATGTACACTGCATCCTGGTGCCGACGGCGATGTGTCGATGATCGAGCATCTGCAGACACGTCCAGAAGCCCTGCGTATCATCTTGACTGATCCGCTTGGGAAGGGGCATGTGCCAGCTGATGGGAAAGCCGACGGCTACGAGTTTGGCAGCAAGCAAGGGTTCCCTTGTGCTGCCAATGGCATAATAACCGTTTCGCCCAACGGAGTAGTCAGAGGATGCAGCAATATTCCCATCACTTTTGGCAATGTGCATCATGCGTCGCTCAAGGAGGCCATCATGAGCCCACAGCGACTGCAGATGCTTCAGGCCGATCAGAAGCAAGCGTTTCCCGTCTGCGGCCAGCACGACTATTGCCAGTACTGCCATGTGCCATGTTATGCAGGCGAACCTTTGGAAAAGCATGCCGACGGCACCTTCACCCTCAGAGAGATACAAGGCGACATCTGTCTGACAGCCCAAATCCGCATGGATCTGTGCCGGCAGATTGAGCAGGGCATCGATCCGCTTGGCGGCAAGGGCATAGAAGCATGTCTGGCGGCCCAGCCCGTCGAGGAAGTGCCCGTATTCCGTAAGAAAATCAGAATATGATAATGCAAAATGTTCTATTGAAACGAGGCATGACCTAGCCTGACAACAGTTAATTAACATTAATTGTCTTGCAAAAAAGATAAAAATAAGGGAATTATACGTATATTTGCCAACGAAAAGTAAAGCGCAAGCTTTCAATTCATATGATTAAACTTAAAATTTGAAGATTATGGCTAAGAATGACAATCCATTTGCAATCAGGAAATCACCTGTTAACATTATTACCGCTCAGGCACTGACCCTCGACGACTATGTGCAGAGGACATTAGATGATGGAGATCGTATAAGTTTTTGTACAACATCGAATAAGAAATAAGTACCATTCTATTTAAGCACTATTCTTTTATGGCAAAGAATGACAATCCATTTGCAATCAGGAAATCACCTGTAGAGATTATTTCCGCTCAAGCGCTGAGTCTCGATGACTATGTTAAGCGTGGTGAGTTTGGTACTGATTTTCATTGTAGAAGCGGCGTTTTGGATGGTACGTCTAAAAAATAAGATTGAATACAGTATCTGAAGAAGGAATAGCGAAGATCAATACCATATCCAAACTGGTGTTAAGGAAAAGAGGCGATTCAGCGGTGGAATTTTACAATGCCGCGAATCGCCTTTATGTGCTTCACTTTATTGAGGTGGCGGAGATGGGCGGTCATCGGGTACTCTACTTTTTGCTCAGGCTTGCCGACGGGAAGCGTGGCGGTGCGCCTGACAAGGAAGTGGGGCGGATGATTGTGGCGGTGATTACCCAATACCTTGAGGAACATCCTGACGAACTGGTTTGCTACTGCCATGCCGACGGCGATCAGAATTATGCCATTGACAGGATATTCCACCTGTGGGCGCGCACCAATAAAGATGTTATTGACGGCAGGGTGACTTCCTTCGACGGTGCCGGGCATAATGCCGAAG
>JAEEGJ010017978.1_pt1 | contig 15878 bp, 13 predicted proteins | sample 8958761 | NCBI WGS metagenome assembly JAEEGJ01 (sample SAMN16246546, study PRJNA631951) | gut metagenome | biome: gut microbiome; feature: rumen; material: RS-attached | host: Bos | place: Iran: Karaj | collected 2018-10
ACAGCAAGAGATTCCTTCTTAAGTCTCTGACCGCCGCATAGCTGGCAGGGAGTAATTCTCATGAACTCCTCATACTCTGCCTTCATGGCTTCAGAGAAGGTCTCTCTATAACGCTGTTCTACGTTCTTGATAAGGCCATCAAACTTGATGGGGTAATCGCCTTCTCCCCTCTGGCCCTTATAGTGAACCTTAACGGTTCTGTCAGAACCGTAAATGATCATATTCTGAACTTCTTCAGACAGATCCTCGAAAGGTGTATCAAGGCTGAATTTGTACTCCTTGGCAAGTGTGCGGAGTACGGCATTACTAAAGCTTGAGTCCTTGTTGGCAGACTGCCATCCCATTACAACGATACATCCGTCATTGATGGAAAGGCTCTTGTCAGGGATCATGAGATCCGCATCAAATTCCATCTTGTAGCCAAGTCCCACACAATCAGGGCATGCACCGAAAGGATTGTTGAAGGAAAAGCTTCTGGGCTCGATCTCGGGAATACTGATTCCGCAGTCAGGGCATGCAAAGCTCTGGCTAAAGCTCAGTTCCTGTCCGTCGACTACATCCACAAGAAGAAGTCCCTCTGTAAGCTGAAGGGCATTCTCTATGGAATCCGTAAGCCTGCGGCGGAGATTCTCATTGTCATCTCTGACCACGATTCTGTCTACGATGATCTCGATGTTGTGCTTAATATTCTTGTCCAGCTTGATCTCTTCTTCGGAAATATCATACTGGCTGCCATCGATCCTGGCTCTTACATAACCTGCACGCTTTGCTCTGTCCAGGGTCTTCTGGTGTTCACCCTTTTTACCTCTGACAACAGGTGCAAGTATCTGGAGCTTGGTTCCGTCACCAAGGGCCATGATCTGATCGCACATCTCATCCACAGTCTGTCTTCTGATCTCTCTTCCGCAATTAGGACAGTGAGGAACACCGATCCTGGCATAGAGAAGTCTGAAGTGATCGTAGATCTCCGTAACTGTTCCAACGGTAGATCTCGGGTTCTTGTTGGTAGATTTCTGGTCGATGGATATCGTAGGTGAAAGACCCTCGATTGCCTCAACATTGGGCTTGTCCATCTGTCCCAGGAACATTCTTGCATAGGATGAAAGAGACTCCATGTAGCGCCTCTGTCCCTCTGCAAAGATGGTCTCAAAGGCAAGAGATGATTTGCCCGATCCCGACACTCCAGTCAGGACTGTGAGGGTCTCCCTTGGTATCTTTACATTTACATGTTTTAAGTTATGTTCGCTGGCACCACGAACCCTGATATAGTCGTGAATATCAGAGGGAAGAATTCTCTTGGTGGTGTTCTTTTTGGTCATTCTGTTATCTGACATTTATATCTCCTAAACTCTTAAGTGCTTACAGTCCCGACGTGAGCTGTGTATGCACCTTCTTAAGATCGATGAGCTGATCACGCAACATTGCAGCTGTCTCGAAATCCAGCTCCGTAGCGGCCCTTTTCATCTTCTTCTGAACCTGAGCAATGAGCTTCTCCAGCTCGTCTCTGTCCATGGATTCAGGATCCTTCTCAAACTTAACTTCTTCCTTGGCAACTGCCTTGGTAACTGCAATGAGGTCACGAACTGCCTTCTTGATGGTCTGAGGTGTTATGCCGTGTTCCTCGTTATATTTCTGCTGAATTGCGCGACGTCTCTTGGTCTCATCGATGGCCTTTCTCATGGAATCGGTCATATTGTCGGCATACATTATTACGTGGCCTTCAGAATTTCTGGCCGCACGTCCGATGGTCTGGATGAGAGAAGTCTCAGAACGAAGGAATCCCTCTTTATCCGCATCTATAATGGCCACCAGAGATATCTCCGGAATATCAAGACCCTCCCTGAGAAGGTTGATGCCCACAAGAACGTCAAAAACATCAAGTCTCATATCCCTGATGATCTCAGCTCTCTCCAGAGTATCAATATCCGAGTGCAGATACTTAACCCTGATTCCGGACTCTGCAAGGTACTGGGTCAGATCCTCTGCCATGCGCTTGGTGAGCGTGGTCACAAGGACCTTGTTCTTGTTATCTATCTCTTTCCTGATCTCACCTATAAGATCATCTATCTGTCCCTCAACAGGACGTACGTCAACCTCCGGGTCCAAAAGACCTGTCGGCCTTATTACCTGCTCAGCACGAAGAAGCTCGTGTTCCTCCTCATACTTACCAGGAGTAGCCGAGCAGAACAGCATCTGATCGATGTGCTGCTCAAACTCCTCAAAATTAAGAGGTCTGTTATCAAGAGCAGATGGCAGTCTGAAGCCATAGTCCACCAGTGTAAGTTTCCTGCTCCTGTCGCCGTTGTACATGGCTCCGACCTGAGGAATTGTCATATGTGACTCATCAACAATGATAAGAAAGTCATCGTCAAAGAAGTCGAGAAGTGTAAGCGGAGGCTCTCCGGGCTTGGCGAAATTAAGATGCCTTGAATAGTTCTCAATTCCGGAGCAAAAGCCCGTCTCCCTCATCATCTCAACATCAAAGTTGGTCCTCTCGGAAATCCTCTGAGCCTCGATGAGTCTGTCCTCACCCTTAAAGAACTTGACCTGTTCCTCAAGCTCTTTCTCAATGTTGTCACAGGCTGCGTTGATCTTCTCCTGAGGAACAACGTAGTGGGATGCAGGATATATCATGACATGGGTCAGTTCGCTCTTGACCTTGGAAGTTACAGGTTCCACCTCACAGATTCTGTCTATCTCATCTCCGAAGAACTCAATCCTGATGAGGTAATCATCAGCGTTGGCGGGGAAAACCTCAACCGTATCTCCCCGAACCCTGAAGTTGCATCTTCCAAGTTCCATGTCATTTCTGTCGTACTGGATCGCCACCAGATCCTTGATCAGTTCATCTCTGTCCTTGGTCATGCCCGGGCGCAGTGATACCGACATGCCCTTAAACTCCTCTGGGCTTCCAAGACCGTAGATACAGGATACACTGGCAACAACGATCACATCCTTCCTCTCAGCAAGGGATGCAGTTGCAGAAAGTCTTAGCTTGTCTATCTCGTCGTTGATCGCAGAATCCTTGGCAATATAAGTATCGGTCTGTGGCACGTAAGCCTCAGGCTGGTAATAATCGTAGTAAGAGACAAAGTACTCTACAGCATTCTCCGGGAAGAACTCCTTCATCTCTCCGTAGAGCTGTCCTGCCAAAGTCTTGTTGTGGCTGATGATAAGTGTGGGCTTATTGAGCGCAGCAATGACATTGGCCATGGTAAAGGTCTTACCTGAGCCGGTTACTCCCAGCAGCGTTTCAAACTGATTGCCCTCTTTAAAACCATCAACTAATTTCTTGATCGCCTGGGGCTGATCGCCCGTGGGCTTATATTCCGAATGTAATTTGAAGTCCATAACTAACCCTCAAATATGAATCCTAAACAACATGTGCATATACGTTGACAGTATATCATTTCCATAATACATTGTCCACAATTTTAAGAACATTTGTTCGCCGACTTGCAGGCATAAAAAGGCATGGAAAAGGACGTGCATTTCGCACGTCCCTTCCGGATTTATTATATATTATGGGATGCTTGGATGTTTTTGTACTTAGTTCATGCTCTTTCTTCTTGCTGAAATTACAACTACGATAGCTGCTCCGGCGATGATCATCATGATCACTCTTGCTGAAGTGTTAGCATTGTCATCAGTTGAACCTCTTCTTGCTCCTAAAACCGCTGCTGCAGGAGCTGCCTGTCTTGTTGCACCGAGTACCTGTGCCTCAGGAGCGGGAGCAAGTGCTACAGGAGTCTCTGCTATTACTACAGGTGCAGGAGGTACTACATCGGGCTCATCATCTGTATCAGGAGTTGGATCCGGTGTAGGTGTAGGAACTACGATGTCTTTAAGAAGATCCATGTATGTTAAGTATGTAAGATAATCCATCTTGCTGGGAGCTTCAAGCTTGCTGAGAATATTAGGTGTGTATTCTACAAGGTTGAGCTCAGGCTTATTTGGAACATTGTAGAGACCGTAGGTCTTAAGTGGAGTCCAGTTGTAGTTATAAATGATGTCTACATCTGTGCTGTCACTTGGATGTAATTTGCCGTCTCTGTATGTAAGTGTATGCTTGTCGCCGCAATCCCAGCCCCATTCTTTATTGTTGGCTGTGTCCATAAGCTCTGACCATGCCTCACTCCAGTAACCCATTGCATGATTGTCATCTGTCTGCATGTAGAACTGGCAGTATCCGGGGTTAGTTGTCTGAAGATGTGCAGCTGCTGCATACAATGTGATGACGTCGTTCTCGTCGATCTCAACTTCCTCTGAGAACTCTCCGTAACCTATGAAATTATGTACGATTCTTACTGTAACCTTGTTACCTGACTTTTCTTCTGCTTCCTCTACTAAATATGTATTGCTTACATTAAATGCGTTAGTCTCTTTTGCATTCTCTTCAGCTGATCTAAGTGCAGGATTGTTGTAATCGTTAACTACCCAGTTGTTATAATCTTCAATAGTTGCAAAACGTCCGTTGTATCTTGAAACAACGTAATCTGCTTTTTCCTGATCCTTTTCATACTGAGCGTAATCCTCAGCGTATTTTGCTCTGATCTCTTCGTTCTGCTGTTCAGCTTCAAGAACCTTCTGCTGCTCGAGCTCGTTATTTCTTTCGATCTCTTCGTTCTGTCTTGCTACATCTGCCAGATCTGCTTCGTACTTATCATCAACTGCCTTGTTGTATGCATCTACCTGGCTGTTGTAGTTATCTACTTCTGAATTGTACTGGTTGATCTTTGTGTTATTAACTTCACCTTCAATCTGAGGCTTTGTAGGAGCTACAGGATCTGTAACTACAGGAGCTTCCTCTTCAGGAGCTGTCTCCTCTTCAGGTGCTTCCTCGTCCTCAGCTTCTTCTGCAGGTGCTTCCTCTGCGGGAACTGTCACTTCTGCAGGTGCTGCTGTTTCGGTTACTGTTTCAGTTACTGTCTCTGTTGTTCCACTGGTTTCATTATTATCTGAATTGTTAGCACCAAGCTCTTCTGTAAGATTTTCGTTCTCTGCTGCAAAAGCAATCTGATTTGTCTGTACAAAAGAAACAATTACAATAGCGACTGATAAAAATGCCAGTAAAAAAGTTTTGATCATAAGAGCTACATTTTTTCTGTTCATATTACCCTCTCTTCCTGCGAATTAAAATTCGTCTCAAACACCCATTTAACACACGTTTTTGTTTTCTTGTTAAGCACATGTTACTAGGCGGGTAATCATAGCCTCAATCATAATTGACCAAAATTTTGTTGTTTAATAGCTACTTTATAATTGTTTAGAATTGTCTCATTTTTGCCTATAATTCTAAATAAAAAGTTTAGAACTTTTTGAAAAACAGGGGTTAAGAAATCTTGCAGACGGGACGATATATGGGCTTGCCATTTACAGATTTATGGAATCGTAGGTATATACAAGGTCCTGCTCGATCACAAAATCCTCATCGCACACAGATCCTGTATCATCACCGCGTCCAAGAAGCTGTGTCGTGCACATGGCAGCTGTTGCAGCTCCTTCAGGGATTATCTCCGGCGTTTCATTGCCTCTTGTAAGAAGACTTCCAAGCCCCAGTATCACCACCAGCGCCACGAAAACCACCAGAAAAGTATAAGCAAAGATCATCATTTTTCTTCCTCCGCAGGCAACCTTAGCCATTCAATATCATCGCCGTATTTCTCATCCAGTATCTCTCTTATCCTGATGCCTGCCCTTCCAAGCCTCTCTTTTACCGCAGGAACTCTCATTTGCGCATCTATGGCAGCGTAGCTCACAAACGTCTCGTAGTGAGTAAGTCCCAGAGAGATGACCATCGCCAGTACTGCTGCCACTGCGACATATCTGGCATTCGCCAGAACCTTATTCCTTGCTGCAACTTTCGGATACTTCTTCAGTGCCGCCCTGATCTCTCTGCAGCTTCCAAATCTGTCCTCTCTGTCAGGCCTTGTGCATTTATCGATTATCGCCATCAGTTCCGGAGAGCACTTGCCACCCATAATCTGCAAAAGAGTCCTTCCAAAGCAGTAAATGTCCGTTCTCGGATCTGTCTCTCCAAGATTTCCATACTGCTCCGGTGCTGCAAAACCGCCGGTTCCCAAATTCCTTGTATCCGACCTTGCACCACCTTCATAATATCTGGCAGCGCCGAAATCAATGAGCGATACATGTCCGTCGGGACGAACCATGATATTGGCAGGCTTTAGGTCGCGGTAGACGACAGGTCTTTTGCCACCATGCAGGTATGAGAGAATATCCAGAAGCTCAAGCCCCATGGCCACAGCCTCTTTCTCCTCAAGAAAACCCTTGTGCTTGATGAACTTCTCAAGACTGTTTCCGGGGACATATTCAAGGACAAATGCATCGTCATAGACATCTATGAGTTTCGGAATCGCAGGGTGGTTCAGCGCCTTAAGAAGTCCCACCTCTTCCTCTACTGCACATCCTAAATCTCCGGCTCCGTACACATCTTTCTTTATCTGCTTGATGGTTACAGCTCTGCCCTCTTCTTCATCAATTCCCATGAGAACTACGCTGCTTCCGCCCTCGCCAAGCTTTCTTTTTATCCTGTATTTATCCCTATATAAAATTCCTGTATCCATCCCATTTACTCCTTTAAAACTCCAGGCACATGGCTGCTGCCGAAATGTTATCCTTCTCTTTCCTGCTCCAGGCAAGCTCTGATAACTTCCTGCACTCCTCCAGCATATCCATATCCGTCACGCACATCTGAGGACACAGCTTTTTATGCATCTCCTCAGGACTCAGTGTTCGCCAAAATCCGTCGCTACAGGCTAGGACAGTTGTGCTTCCTGAAAAGGTTCCGTGACCCACTTCAATCTCCGGATCCATTGTTGTTCCCACGGACCAAAGAAGCACATTTCTCTCAGGGTCCGTCTCCATCTCCCCGGCAGTTATAAGGCCCTTGTCCAGCTTGTCCTGCACAAGGCTCTGGTCCTTTGTTATGGCCCTGGCTCTGGCGCTGTCTATCAGATATATCCTTGAATCTCCTACATTCATGGTCATGTATCTTGTACCAATCTGCAAAAGAGCTGTCATAGTGGTTCCAAGGTTTATCCCCCTGTGCTTGCCGTATCTCTTAAGTTCTCCGCAAACCTTCACGATAAGCCTCTTTAGTGACGTCTCAGCAGTCTTAAACAGCTCATCCTCGCTCATGCCCTGCATAAGAGACAGCTCCTCGTTAAACCACCTCTCAAGAGCCCTTATCACTTTGCAGCTTGCAACTTCGCCTTTAGACAGGCCTCCCATTCCATCGCATACTGCGGCAAAAGAGATCCTTCCGTACCTTCTCGTATTGGCTACCTTGATCATAGCCGCGTCCTGATTTACCTTGCGCACTTTGCCGGCATCGGTAAAAATACATGCCTTTACTTCCATAAAACTCTTTACTCCTAAAAGACTGAAAAAATGTTTGAATCAAACAATGATGTGCTACGCACAAAATAAAAGACTGTGCCGAAGATGTTCGACACAGTCTCTGATATTACACTTATACAATTTAATTGTCAAGAAGTTTTTCCATGACCTCGATACCCTTTTCGAGCTGATTGTCCGTTTTGTCCTCAGCGTAGGCATCTGCGTCAAATTCAATCTCTACATCCGGCTCAATTCCTATGCCGTGGATGTTGTTGCCGTTAGGAGTGTAGTAATCACTTACTGTAAGCTTAACGGCTGTTCCGTCCTTAAGATCAAAGATCCTCTGTACGATTCCCTTACCGAAGGTCGTTGTTCCGACCAAAGTTCCGATCTTGTAATCCTTGATGGCTCCTGAGAGGATCTCGGAAGCGCTGGCTGAATACTGGTTTACAAGAACAACCACCGGAATATCGATCTCGTGCTCTCCATCACACGTGTAGTCATCTCTGTTTCCGTCTCTGTCGACGGTGTAAACGATAAGTCCCTTGGGAAGGAGCTGTCTTGCAATCTCGCATACAGCCTGAAGGCTTCCACCCGGATTACTTCTGAGGTCGATGATAAGGCCCTGCATATCCTTCTCACGAAGCTCTGCCATTCCCTCAGCAAACTGGTCGGGAGTAACGTCATCAAACTCAGTGATCTGAAGGTAGCCTATATTCTCTTTTTCTCCGACCATCTTGGTTGTTACTGTGGGAACCTCTACTGCGCTTCTCTCAACATCAACCTCGATCTGCTCTCTCTTAGAGCCTCTTAAGATTGTGAGATGCACCGTTGTTCCCTCAGGTCCCTTGATAAGTGAAACAACTTCATCCAGCTCAAGGCCGCTTGTAGACTCTTTATTTACCTCAGAAATGATATCGTCTGTCTGAAGCTCTGCTCTCTCAGCGGGAGTTCCGGGCATTACGCCTGAAATCCTGGGAAGACCCATATCTTCATCTATGCTTACATAAGCACCGATACCATAGTAAACACCTGCAGTGTCGGACAAAAGATCATTGAGTTCCTCCTCTGTGTAGTAGACAGAGTAAGGATCGCCCAGCGAGTCCATAAGTCCTTTATAAATGCCGTCTGCTTCTACCTCATCGCTGACATCAGGCTTGTAGTAATACTCATCGATAACGTCATCGAGAGCCTCAATCTTTTTTGCAATATCTTCTGTCAGGAGGTCGTCTCCGCCTCCTCCGAGCTTACCTGCTATCTGAGAAGAGCCACCAAAGAATCCTGCAAAAGGATTTGCAAATAAGAAAACATATATTCCTGCCACTATGAACAGGGCGATGAAGCATCCCACCAATATTCCGGCTATGAACCTTCTGGTGAGTTTACCCTTATCCTCAGGCATCTGTGGGGGCATTGATTCAAAATTATTGTTAATATCCACTTTTACTCCTATCCGGCTTACTTAAGATAATTCCATGGGCTTACGTAATTGCCGTTAAGTCTCACACCAAAGTGAAGGTGAGGACCTGTAGATCTTCCGGTTGAACCTACTGCTCCGATCTTGGTTCCCGAGGTGACATCCTGTCCCTTTGAAACATAGAGTGCCGAGCAGTGCATGTAAATGGTATAAAGACCTCCTCCATGGTTGATCATGATGTAGTTACCCATGGATGAGTTGTAATCAGCTGCTACTACCGTTCCGTTGTAGGCTGCAAGTACAGGTGATCCCGACGGAGCAGCCAGATCTATACCGTTATGCATCTTCTCAATTCCGAGAGTAGGATGCATTCTCATTCCGTAGTTGTCGGAAATTCTGGTGTAGCCGGGAGCAGGCCAGGTGAACATTCCACCGTCATACATGTATCTGCTGTAGAGCGATGCCTTGTCTGCCGCCACTTCCCTCTCCAGAGCAGCGATTGCTGCGTTCTCAGCCTTGATTTCGTCCTCGTAGGCCTTGATGGCTGCTTCCTTCTGAGAGATATCCATTTTAACAGCTGAAAGCTCATTAGCCTTGGTATCCATCAGCGCCTGAAGAGAAGCTTCCTCATCTTCCTTGGCAGCTTTGGCTTCATCAAGTGTAGCCTTTTCTTCCTCAAGAGCCTCTTTGGTAAGCCTTATCAGCTCTGTTGTCTGTATGTATTCATTGAGCTTCTGCCTGTCGTAGGAGGAGAGCATCTCAATGTACTCCGCCTTGTTCAGCATGTCGGCAAAGGTTCCTGACTGTATGAGGAGTTCAAGATAGAGCGTATCTCCGCGTTCGTACATGAACTTGATTCGCTTCTTCATGGCCTCGTACTGGGCCTTCTGAATAGCTTCCGCCTCTATTAGCTCCTGCGTTGTTGTCTCGATCTCCTGCTCTTTTTCTGTTATCTCGTTATTAAGGGAATCAATCTTTTCCTGGATATCAGTAAGCTGTCCGTCCAGCTGAGTGATATAGTTGTTGAGGTTGGACTTACTGGTCTCCAGCTGCTTCTTGACCTTCTCAAGATCCGTCTTGGCATTCTTAAGAGAGTCTCTCTCTTTCTTGGCCTCGCTGATCTGATTCTCCTTGGCCTTGATTGACTCCTCGGTAACCTCAGCATAACTGGTAACAGCAGATGTCATAAAGACAAAGACAGCCATCAAAAGGCACAGGATAACGCCCGATATTCTTTTTGTGCTTCGTTTAAAAAATCTAATCACCTATGGGTCGTCCTTATCCTGATCTTTATACGTGCAAGTGCTTTCTTACTGTGATGAAACTTCCGAAGAAACCGATACCGATACCGATGAGAAGTGATATTGGAATCAGGCTGTTGAACACTGTCTCAACAGGCAGGAAGTTCAGGAGTGAACTTAGCATTGTAAATCTTGATACAACGTAGGTGATAACGTGTGTATATACGAAATAGATGATGATCAGAGGTATAGCGGATCCGATAAGACCGATAAGAATACCCTCAACAACGAAGGGTGCTCTTACAAAGAAGTCTGTGGCACCGATATACTTCATGATGTTGATCTCGTCTTTTCTGACTGCAATACCCATAGTTACCGTGTTGCTGATAAGGAATATTGATACCAGCAAAAGAACTATGATAATACCCGCAGACACATAAGCAATAAGGAGGTTGAGTCCGCTGAGTGTTGTAGCTGTAACCTCAGACCTGTTAACCTCTCTTACAGATGTGATGGACTCTATATAAGTTACAAGAGCCGGCTGCATGGATACGTCGTTTAGATAAATCTGAAGGTTGGCTGAATCTGCAAGAGGGTTCTCTGTGAATCCGTCTGCATACTCTCCAAGGTACTCCTCCTTGAAGCCTTCCCACGCCTCATCAGCTGAAACGTACTGAATCTCACGGACCTCTGTCCTCTTCTCCAGATCACTCTTTACCGCAAGGATCTCATCCTCAGTTGTTCCCTCGTTGAAGAACACTGTTACAGAGACTCCTTCCTCCGCTGTCTTAACCACGTTCTGGAAGTTTGTGATTATGGCATAAAACAGACCAAACAGGAAAAGACATGCTGTAATGGTGGCAATTGATGCCAGTGTGTACCATTTATTACGTCCCAGGTTCTTAAAGCCCTGGCCTATTGTGTAAAAGAAACTATTAATCCTCATCGATGTACATACCCTCTTCCTCGTCCTCTATAATGACGCCCTTCTTCATGGTAATAACTCGCTTCTTCATAGCATTTACTATCTCTCTGTTGTGAGTAACTACGATGACGGTTGTACCATTCTCGTTGATCTGTTCCATGAGTTTCATAATTTCCCAGGAATTATTGGGATCCAGGTTACCGGTAGGCTCGTCAGCAAGAAGAATGGCCGGCTTGTTTACAAGGGCCCTTGCAAGAGCAACTCTCTGCTGCTCACCACCTGAAAGCTGATTGATCTTGTTTTTGTATTTTCCTGCCAGATTGACTGTGGCAAGTATTGACGGAACGTTTCGCTTTATGTCCCTTGTGGGAGTCTGAACAATCCTCTGGGCAAAAGCGACGTTTTCATAGACGTTTCTGTCCTTTAAGAGACGGAAATCCTGGAAGACAATTCCAAGGTTTCTTCTGAACTTCGGAATCTTGCTGTGCTTGATCCTCTTTAAATTATAGCCGAGAACTGTGATCTCGCCGTCAGTGGGAACAAGCTCTCTGAGCAGGAGCTTAATAAGAGTAGACTTACCCGATCCGCTGTCGCCCACTATAAAAACAAATTCACCCCTCTTGATGTGAAGGGTGACTCCGTTTAAGGCCGGTGCACCCGTAGAATAAGATTTAGTCACGTTTTCAAGCGTGATAACCTCATCCTCGGGGATCTGCCTGTTTGTCCTTCTTTTTCTGTATCCTCTTTCCATAACTCTCCTCTTTGTTAAACCGTAATATGTCTGCTACGTGGTGACACACCAATTACGTGAACCTCTCCATATACTTCATATATCTTACAACCATTAATGCAATTTTGAAAGTAATGGCATCATCAAAGACTCTCAGATCAAGGCCGGTGCTCTTCTGAAGCTTGTCCAGTCTGTAAACAAGAGTGTTTCTGTGAATGAAGAGCTGTCTTGAGGTCTCGGATACATTGAGGCTGTTCTCAAAGAACTTATCAATGGTGCTTAAGGTCTCCTGATCAAACTCATCAGGGTTCCTTCCTCCGAAGATCTCTTTTATAAACATCTTGCAGAGCGGAATAGGAAGCTGATAGATAAGTCTTCCGATACCCAGCTCGCTGTAGCAGATGACCTTGCGCTCGTCAAAGAAGATCTTGCCTACATCAAGAGCCATCTTGGCTTCCTTGTAGGAACGGCTCACTTCCTTGATCTCGCCAACAACTGTACCATAGGCGATCCTTACGCCTGAAAGTCCCTCTTTTTCAAGTGAGGATAAGATATCCTCAGCTGATCTTGCTATCTCGTAAGGCTTAGCCATCTCGCTGACATCCTTGACTACGATGACATTGTCCTCATCTACCTCTGTAACAAAATCAGTTCCGCTGCCCACACAGGTTCTTGTGAGCTCAAGTATATTGCTGTCTCTTCCGCCGGCGCACTCAACGATCATGGCAACTCTCTTGGCGTCGCTCTGGATGTGAAGCTTCTTGGCTCTGCTGTAGATATCAACCAAAAGAAGGTTGTCAAGAAGCAGGTTCTTGATAAAGTTGTCCTTATCAAAGCGCTCTTTGTAAGCAACCAAAAGGCTCTGGATCTGATATGCGATCATCTTGCCCAGCATATATACGTTGTCACCGCTTCCGGTGCAGATGAGCAGATATTCAAGCTGCTGCTCGTCATATATCTTGAAATACTGATAACCCTGTATTTCCTGCGAATCTGCAGGCGACTCAACAAAGTCCCTGGCCACTGCCGAAACGTTGCCGATTTCATTGGTGGTAGATGCAACCTCCTTACCGTCAATATCAAGCACACAAAGGTCTACATGCGCTATGTTCTTGAGTCCGTCGATTGTGTTCTGCAAAATCTGATTGGATATCATGTATCACTCTTTCTTGCACCTTTAGTGCAGATTAAATTATTACAATATTTGTAATGAAAAAACATTACTTATCCATTTTAATATAAATGTACAAAAAAATCTATACAAACAGAGGTGTTTTTTGTCTATTTTTTTATTTTTGTAGTCAAAAGTCACAAAAACGCCTCTTGTTTTTTGCCATCCGACTTTCTTCCTGTCAATAATATTTTTGTTCCTCCCGGCCGATATAACAGATAAGGGAAAGTATATTCATACACAAGGAGGTGGCCTTATGGATATTCCTGCTTTATCGATGGCCCTTGCTCAGAACAATATCAAGAATGATTATGGCGTTGCTATGCTCGCAAAGAGTCTCGACAACCTCGAGGCAAACGGCGCAGCCATGGTTTCGGCCATGAATTCAATGCCCTCGCCATCTCTTGATCCCAATGTCGGTCAAAATATCGACATAAGCATCTGAGGCCGTCAAAACCGTGCAGTATTGCACAAGAAAAGACCCGCTGAACGCATCAGCGGGTCTTTTTGATCATATAAAGGTATTTAAAATTTCCAGTCCGATCATATAAGCTGCAGCAATGACTATGGCCAAAACAAGCGGAACAGTGATGAGTTTGTAGCCATGCTTACGACATTTCGGAATGCTGACAAAGAACTCTTTTCTCTTCTCGATATCAGATATCTTTATCACCACACAGAATGCGATTGCCGTGAAGATGACCGCTGCTATGAAGTAGATTCCGATGGTCAAAAGAATCTGTCCCGTTGCCTCCATCTCTGTGAGCATGCTCTCTGCATTATCCAGAACATCCGAAGTTGCATACATCAGCACCACCTCAATAGAGTTGAAGGTTGCGTGGGCGATAAATGAGGTCAGCACACTTCCCGTAGCCTCCACCAGGAGTGACAGCATAAGTCCCATGGCTGCGCCGTAAGCAAACTGATTGAAGTTCATGTGCGTCAGTCCAAAAAGGATTGATGAGAGGATCATGGAGCCGATTATCCTGCCGGTTCTCTGATAACTCTGAAGGAAAAAGCCTCTGAACACAATCTCTTCCACCAAGGGTCCAAAGAATCCTATCAGCAAAAACATCTCCCACATCGGCATTCCGGTGATCTCATCTGACAGACCAACGATGGTGTTGTCGACAAAGAGCATCGAAACCGAATTGATAAAGGTCACCAGCGGGAAAAGAAGCACCACATACAGCATCGTAAGAAGAACAGAAGATATCTTTATCCTCTTAAAGGGAATCAGCACCCCAAGCCTGTCTCCGTGGTAAAGGATCGTGGCAATGGCCGGAACCAATATCATAAGCTCGCTTAAGATGTTACTGGCAGTAATGGAGAGTGCACCTCCTGTGGTAAATACCCAGGCTGTAAGTAAAAGTACCAGCGCCAGTGTGGATAGAATCATATAAAGATAAGCTCTGTTGGCTCTTTTATAGTCCATTTAAGTCCTCACTTTTTGACAATTGAATCGGGTCTTATTTCGATCTTGCCTTCCTTGAGAAGTCTTCCGACAGCTCTTTTGAACTCATTCTTACTCATGCCTGCCTTATCTCTGATAAGTTCAGGTGAAGCCTTATCCGTAAAGGGGAGCTTACCGCCGCACTGCTCTATCATGGAAAAGACCTTCTCAGCATCCGTATCCATCTGAAGATATGCCTTTTCTCTGATGCTCAGATTGAGCTTGCCATCATCCTTAACAGACACAACTCTTGCTGTTACCTGATCGCCAATCTGAATGTTTCCATAGAGCTCTTTCTTGGGGATCAGACCTGAGTATATGTCATCAACGGCCACAAAAGCGCCGAAGTTGTCGCTCATCTCATAAACAGTGCCCTTAACCTTGTCATCCTTGCCATAGGGCGAATCGGTAAGTAGATACTGGTAAACGTTCATGGTCACACAGAGTCTGTTACTCTTATCGATATACATCGCGCAGAGCACCTCTTCTCCGGGCTTAACCTTTCTGGTCTGCTCCTTGAAGGGAAGAAGTACGTCCTTCTCAAGGCCCCAGTCCATGAAAGCTCCGATCCTGGCAACATCCTTGACCTTAAGCATTCTCACATCGCCCAGCATGATCTTAGGCTCATTGGTCGTTGCGATCAGCCTGTCGTCTGAGTCTCTGTAGATAAAGACCTCTAACTTGCTGCCAACTTCTGTTCCTTCCGGAACCTGCTTATTGGGTAAAAGAACTTTCTCCTCCGGGTCGGTATCTGCAAGATACACACCGAAATCCACTTTCTTAACTACCTTTAAAACCTGCTTTTCTCCTAATTTGATCATAAGTCCTCCGTTTCTCTCTACCGAGATTTCGCAATTGCATCATTGCGCAATAAACTCAACCTTGCAGACACTACCACCGTCTGCATCCTTTAAATTAATAGTATAAGACATATTGCCATTTTGCAAAGATTTATAAACATCGGGGTACAATATGTCCCCAAGTCTTGCCTGTTTCCTGTATTCGGCTCTTATCCTTTTTATCTTGATGCTCTCATTATCAAGTCTTCCAAGAGCCATTCTTACGTACTGTCCGTTGTTTACGTGGTTATTGGTATCAAGGTGGTGCTCTCTTACCACTATCTCATCAGCTGCCACAGGAGTAACATCCTTGGGAAGTGCAATCTTTCTTGATAAATACTCCATATCAAGGCGCTCCTCCACAGGGTAAGCCTCGATGATCTCAGGAGTTATCTTGGCAGGAATGCCTTTTTCAAAGTTAAACAGTGTCCACTCGGAATTGGCAACAGCAAGTCTCTCACCCTCCTTTGTGTCCATGAAGAAGTTACGAAGGCCAAAGTAACCCTTGATCTCGTAGGGCACGGTTCCTATCGTCACATCCTCGCAGAGCTTCGGAAGCCTGTTTATCTCAATCTGCCAGGAATTCAAAACCCAGGCCAGTCCATTACTCTTAAGATATTCCATGGAAGCCGGTCCGTCCTGTGTGTGGAACGTGGAACAGTCCTGAAAATAATTGATCAGGGATTCAATTGTAAGTTCCGCATTGGTATCTGTCTCGCTGTATCTGATTCGTGAATTGAAGC
>JAEEGJ010017981.1_pt1 | contig 15876 bp, 23 predicted proteins | sample 8958761 | NCBI WGS metagenome assembly JAEEGJ01 (sample SAMN16246546, study PRJNA631951) | gut metagenome | biome: gut microbiome; feature: rumen; material: RS-attached | host: Bos | place: Iran: Karaj | collected 2018-10
TGTCTTATCTGTGCGAACACCCGGAATGGAGCCGCCGTTTTCACGAATGTTCTTTGCAATTTCTGTAGGGTTCAGGGTTACCTGAGTGTAGAAGTATGCGAAGAAGATAATAAGAAGTACCAGCAAAACATTATATCCCCAACCATTAGGAGTAAGGAACCGAGAAATAGCTCCTACCCAAGGTTTTGCATTATTACCCTTGGCAAAGAGTGAAACTGCCGTAAGAGGAAGTGTAAGCAGAGAGTTAGCAAAGATCAGAGGAATTACGTTTGAAGGATTAACCTTAAACGGAATATATGTGCTCTGACCGCCGTACATCTTTCTTCCTACTACGCGTTTTGCATAGTGTACAGGAATCTTTCTCTGTCCGGACTCTTCATAAATTACCAAAGCAATAATAGCTATGAACAAAATCAAAATAAGGATGACAAATACAAGCTGTACATCACCGTTCTTAACTGCCTGTCCAAGTTCTATAACAGCGTTAGGAAGGCGGGCAACAATACCTGCAAAAATCATCATTGAAATACCGTTTCCAATACCGTTAGCAGTAATCTGATCTCCCAGCCATACTGTAATCATGGAACCGGTTGTAACTGTAAGAAGAACCAGAGCTCTAAAAGCTGCTGGATTATCAATCAGTACACAACCCGGAATGCTCTGAGCATAAACGGTAACACCCCAAGCCTGCACGAGACAAACAACAATCGTTCCGATTCTTGAATACTGTGCAATCTTGCGCTGTCCACCGTCTTCCTGAGAAATACGTTTAAGACCAGGGAAAATAATTACAGCAAGCTGCATGATGATCTGCATTGAGATATAAGGCATTACACCAAGCATGAAAACAGAGAAGTTAGAGAACGCTCCTCCAACGAAGAAGTCCATGTAACTGGCAAACGCATTATTATTCTGCGCAGCCAAATCGTCAAAGTACTTAATAAGAACGTTTGCATCAATGCCAGGCATTGTGAGGGTACAACCCAGTCTGTACACTGCCAGAATGAGCAATGTAAAGAACAAACGGTCTCTGAGTTCTTTAACTTTAAACATATTTACAATTGGATTGCTTGCCATGTCCTACTCCGAATTACTCTTTGCTTTCTGCTGCTTCTTCGATAGTCTTAACAGTACCGCCGGCTTTTTCAATTTTAGCCTTGGCTGATTCAGATACTTTATCAACAACAACATTAAGCTTCTTTGTGATGTCTCCATCTCCAAGAATCTTAACCAATGTAGCAGTCTTTGCAGAAATGAAACCCTTTTCAATAAGAGCTTTTTTATCTACAGTTGCACCGTCTTCAAACTTAGCTTCAAGGATTCCTACATTGATACAGTAGTATTCCTTCTTGAATGGATAGTTTGAAAAACCTTTGTGTGCAATACGTCTGTACAAAGGCATCTGACCGCCTTCGAAACCTACGTAAGGACCTGCTTTTCCAGAACGTGACTGCTGTCCTTTATTACCTTTACCAGCGGTTGTACCGAGTCCAGAAGAAGAACCACGACCAACACGCTTAGGTTTTTTATTAGCACCCTGAGGAGCGCTAAGAATTGGATTATATTCTGCCATTTTAGATCTCCTCTACTTTTACTAAGTGTGATACAGCAGCAATCATGCCTCTAACAGCTTCATTGTCTGGAAGAACATTTGAAGAACTTATTTTGTTAAGTCCAAGGCTGCGAACAGTTGCCTTCTTGTCCGGCTTCTGTCCAATAACGCTTCTAATTAATGTAACTTTTACCTGTTTTCCTTTAGCCATACATTAACCCCACAATTCATCCAGAGTTTTACCTCTGTTAGCAGCAACTTTCTTAGCATCCATAATCTTAGAGATTGCATCGAATGTAGCGCGAACTACGTTTACGGCTGCATTTGAACCCAAAGATTTAGACTGGATGTCTGTAGCACCAGCTGCTTCCATGATAGCACGAACTGTACCACCAGCAATAATTCCAGTACCGGAACAAGCTGGCTTTAACAATACTTCAGAGCTCTTGTATTTACCAATCATTTCGTGTGGTAATGTACCGTTCTTAATAGGAACAGTTACAAGATTTCTCTTAGCTTTATCGATACTCTTTTTAATAGCTTCAGATACGTCGTTGGCCTTACCAAGTCCATATCCTACGCGACCTTTTCCGTCACCAACTACAGTGAGGGCAGAGAAAGACATACGGCGTCCACCCTTTACAGTCTTACAGGTTCTGTTAAGTGTAACGAGCTTTTCTACGAATTCCTTCTCTTTTGGTTCTTTATCAAAGTTTTTCTGATGTTCCATAATATCTCCTAGAACTCGATACCGGCTTTACGGGCACCATCAGCGAGAGCTTTAACAACACCATGGTACAAGTAACCATTTCTGTCGAAAACAACCTTAGAGATTTTCTTGTCCTTAAGGCGTGCACCCAAAGCTTCACCAAGTTTTGCTGCACCTTCTGTGTTAGGCTTGAGGTCAGCAAATTCTTTTTCCATAGTAGAAATAGAAGCTAAAGTCTTTCCTTCATCGTCATTAATAACCTGTGCAGAAAGATTCTTGTTGCTGCGTGTAACAGTCAAACGAGGTCTGTCAGCAGTACCGTAAATAGACTTACGGATATGGATCTTTCTGTGCAAGCGCTTTCTGTCTTTATCGTTCAGTTTCTTAAACATATAGCTTCACCTTATTTAACACCAGTCTTACCAACCTTGCGGCGGATAACTTCGTCTTCGTAGCGTATACCCTTTCCCTTGTAAGGTTCAGGCTTGCGCAACTTGCGAATCTGAGAACTAAATTCACCAACCAACTGCTTGTCAATACCGGTAATTGTAACTTTTCCATCTGGAGTTGTAGTTACAGTCAAACCTTCCGGAATGATTGCAATAAAATCAGTTGAATAACCAAGGTTCATAACAAGCTGTTTACCCTGTACTTCTGCACGGAATCCTACACCAGTTACAATCAAAGTCTTAGAGAAGCCGTCTGTAACACCTTTTACCATGTTATTGATAAGGCTTCTGTAAAGTCCGTGATAAGCATTAGTCTGCTTTGAACCATCTTTTGGAGTAAGAACAACTTCTGTTCCTTCTACCTTTATGTCGATTTCGTTATGGAATGACTGCTTAAGTTCTCCCTTAGGTCCCTTTACAGTAATAACTCCATCGGCAACATTTATTGTTACACCTGCTGGAATAGCAACAGGAAGTTTACCTACTTTAGACATACTTTCTGCCCCCTATTACCAAACTGTGCAAACCAATTCGCCACCAACCATCTTTTCAGAAGCCTTTTTACCGGTTGTTACACCAGAAGAAGTTGAAACGATGATTGTACCATAACCGTTGTAAACGCGTGGCAAATCTTTGTAACCAGAATAAACACGGCGACCTGGTGTAGAAATCTTCTTAACACCGTGGATAACCGGATTATTATCATCATCATATTTCAGGAATATGCGGAGAATGTTTTTACCTTCCTCCTGAACCTTCTTGAAATTCTTAATGTATCCTTCTGTCTTCAAGATCTTTACGATTTCGAGCTTGAGCTTAGACGCAGGAACATCTACCTTCTCGTGGCGGGCCATAGCCGCATTACGAACCTTTGTGAGCATATCTGCTACTGGATCTGATGCACTCATTTCTATCTCCTACCAACTTGATTTTGTTATGCCAGGAAGCTGGCCTTCACTTGCCAATTTGCGGAAGCAGATACGACACATCTTGAACTTGCGCAAATAACCTCTTGGACGTCCGCAAATCTGACAGCGGTTATACTGTCTTGTTGAATACTTTGGTTTACGGGCTGCTTTAATAACCATTGATTTTTTAGCCATACTTCACACCTACTTACGGAACGGCATATTGAACTTTGTAAGAAGTGACTTAGCTTCTGCATCAGTCTGAGCACTTGTTACAAATGTAATATTCATACCAGCAACCTTTGTGATTTTATCAAAGTCGATTTCTGGGAATATCAACTGTTCAGTAATACCAACAGAGAAATTGCCGTGTCCATCAAAACCAGTGGCCTTGATTCCACGGAAATCCTTAATACGTGGGAAAGCAACATTAATAAGGCGATCCATGAATTCATACATGATATCTCCGCGCAATGTTACCATTGCACCCACTTCGTTGCCCTCACGCAGTTTGAAGTTAGCAATACTCTTTTTAGCCTTAGTTTTAACAGCCTTCTGACCAGTGATTGCGGTCAAGTCAGCAACTGCGGCATCAAGGAGTTTCTTATTTGTGAGAGCTTCACCAACACCCATACTTACTACAATCTTCTTTACTGCAGGAACCTGCATAATAGTTGTGTAGCCAAACTCTTTTACAAGAGCAGGTGCGATTTCGTCTTTATAGACTTTCTTAAGCCGAGGTACGTAATTTGCCATTACAGAACATCTCCACATTTACGGCAAACACGAATCTTCTTGTCGCCGTCAATTTTATAACCAATTTTTGTAGGACCGCATTTTTTACATACGATTGCTACATTTGAAATATTAAGAGGAGCTTCGATCTCGGCAATACCGCCCTGATCCTGCTGACTCTTCTTTCTCATTGCTTTTTTAACAATGTTTACACCAGATACTATTACTGCATCTTTCTTAAGGATTACACGAACAACTGTTCCGCGTTTTCCTTTGTCTTTGCCGGCAAGTACCTGTACTGTGTCATCTTTACGGATTTTTGATTTTGTTAACATTTCATTACTCCTTAAAGAACCTCTGGAGCTAAAGATACGATCTTCATAAAGTCCATATCACGGAGCTCACGAGCTACAGGTCCAAAAATACGCTTACCTTTTGGATTCTTGCTGTCATCAACAAGAACACAAGCGTTGTCATCAAAACGGATATAAGTTCCATCTGGACGACGGTATTCTTTAGCCTGACGAACGATAACAGCTTTTTCAATAGCACCTTTTTTAATAGTAGAAGTAGGGATTGCATCCTTTACTGCTACAACCACGATATCACCGATACCTGCGTATCTGCGATGTGAACCACCGATAACTTTAATACACTGAACAAGTTTTGCTCCGGAGTTATCAGCAACTGTCATACAAGATTGCATCTGAATCATAATTCTACAACTCCTTAAAAATTATTTAGCGCGTTCGATGATTTCTGCAAGGCGCCAGCACTTATTTTTGCTGAGCGGTCTGCATTCAACGATACGAACAGTATCACCTACATGAGCATCATTCTTTTCATCATGAGCCATGTATTTCTTTGTTCTTGTTACATATTTCTTGTAAAGACGATCCATTTTTTTAGTTGTGATTTCTACAACTACTGTCTTGTCCATCTTTTCTGAAGTTACAAGACCAACAAATGAACGTTTAGCACTCTTTACAGTCTGAGCAGCTTTGTTTTCCACAGTTCAGCTCCTACTTATTCTCGCCAGCTTTTTCTTTCTGGCTGATGAACGTATTCAAGCGTGCGATTTCGCGGCGCATTGTACGTTTCTGCATTGGGTTATCTACATGTGAAACTACCATCTTAAAACGGAGATCCATGTATTCCTTGTTAAGCTCGTCACGCTTAGCTACGAGTTCTTTATAAGACAGTTCTTTGTCATTCTTTTTCTTTGAATCAGCCATCTTATTTCCTCCTAGTCGTGTGTTGGCTTATAAGCTACTTTTGTTAAAACCGGGAGTTTATCTCCTGCAAGCTCGAGAGCCTGTTTAGCAAGGTTGATATCTACTCCACCAACTTCAAACAAAATCATTCCAGGTTTGATAACAGCTGCCCAATGATCTGGAGCACCTTTACCCTTACCCATACGAACTTCGGCTGGTTTCTTTGTAATAGGCTTGTCTGGGAAAATACGAATCCAAACATTACCTTTACGATCCAAAGTACGGTTGATAGCAACACGGGCTGCTTCAATTACTTTAGCGTCTAACCAAGTTGGTTCCAATGCAACTAATGCAATGTCGCCGAAGTCAATTTTATTATCACGAGTTGCGAAACCTTTTTCGCGACCACGCTGCACCTTACGGTGAATAACTCTTTTTGGACTTAATGGCATATACTAGCTCCTTGCCTTTTTAGCAGGTTCAGCACCATCAGTCTTTTCAGCAGCCTGACGAACTGTGCGTCTTGGCTTCTTTACAAGCTGACCAGCATCTTCGTTGTGTTCAATACCATAGTTCATACCATTGTATACCCAAACTTTAATACCGATTTTTCCATATGTAGTTAAAGCTGCATATGTACCATAGTCGATATCAGCACGGAGAGTATGAAGAGGTACTCGTCCTTCCTTGTGTTCTTCGGTACGAGACATATCTGCTCCACCAAGACGTCCACTAAGACGAACCTTAACACCCTGTGCACCTGCTCTCATAGCATTACTTACAGCCTGTTTCATAGCCTTGCGGAATGATCCACGACCTACAAGCTGACGACCAATATTCTGTGCGATCAAAGTTGCATTTAAATCTGCGCGTTTGATTTCCTTAATCTTGATCTGAACTTTCTTTGTAAGCTGCTTCTGAATATCAGCACTAATCTTTTCGATTGATGCACCTTTTACACCAATAATAACACCTGGGCGAGCTGTGTGAATTACAATTGTAACGCGCTGTGGATGGCGTACAATTTCAATCTCAGCTATATCAGCATTTTTACACTCTGGGAGTTCAGAAACCATCTTACGGATTTTGATATCTTCCAGAACTAAATCTGCATATTCACGTGGATCTGCATACCAGCGTGACTGCCATGTCTTGTTTACACCTAAGCGTAAACCAATAGGATTAACTTTCTGTCCCACTTTTTATTCCCCCGCCTTTTCGTCAACGACAACGGTAATATGGCACATACGTTTAAGCAACTGATCAGCACGACCACGTGCGCGGAACCAGATTCTTCTTAATCTTGGACCTTCATCAATTCTGATTTCTTTAACGTAAAGCATATCTTCATCTAACTTGCTATTCTGGTTAAGAGCGTTTGATGCAGCAGACTTTAAAGTAGCACTGATCAAGTCAGCTCCCTTCTGTGGCATATTAGCAAGAATTGCCATAGCTTCCGAATAGGACTTTCTTTTAATTACATTAGCAACTGGGCGAACCTTTGTTGGTGATGCAATAAGGAATTTTGTAGTGGCTACATAACCTTTCTTTTCAGCCATAATATCCACCTATAATTAAGCCTTTCCGGCTGTTTTGTCTGAACCACCATGGCCATGGAAAGTACGAGTTGGTGCAAATTCACCAAGCTTGTGACCAACCAGGTTTTCTGTAATGTATACAGGAATCCATGATTTACCATTATAAACAGAAATAGTATTACCAACCATTTCTGGGATGATTGTAGAGCAGCGAGAATATGTTTTAATCATTTTCTTGTCTGCTTCTTTATTCATAAGCTGAACCTTTTTGTAGAGTGATTTTTCTACAAATGGTCCTTTTTTAACAGATCTTGACACGATTATCTCCTCTGCAACTATTTCTTACGACGGCTAACAATGAACTTGTCAGAAGTCTTTCTCTTATTACGAGTCTTGTAACCTTTACAAGGCTGACCCCAAGGAGTAACTGGGTTACGTCCTTTTCCGGCACCTTCACCACCACCAAGCGGGTGATCAACAGGGTTCATAGCCATACCACGAACAGTTGGGCGAACACCCATCCATCTTCTGTGTCCGGCTTTACCAAGCTTAACATTCATGTGTTCTTCGTTTCCTACAACACCGATTGTTGCATAGCATTTTCCGTTGATTTTTCTCATTTCGCTTGAAGGAAGTCTTACGATTACGTATTCTCCTTCTGAACCGGCAATCATAGCACCAGCACCAGCAGAACGAACAAGCTGTCCACCCTGACCAAGTGTTAATTCAATGTTATGAATTGTAAAACCTACAGGAATCTTGTTGAGTGGAAGTGCGTTTCCAACAGTTGGAACTGCATTGTCACCAGACATGATTTTCTGTCCTACCTGTAAACCTTTTGGTGCGATGATATAACGTTTATCACCGTCTGCATAATAAATTAAAGCGATGTTAGCACTTCTGTTTGGATCATATTCAATTGTTTTGACTGTTCCAGGAATTCCATGCTTATCACGCTTGAAATCTATATCACGATAACGTCTTTTGTGTCCGCCACCCTGATGACGTACAGAAATACGTCCACCAGCACCGCGTCCAGCTTTAGACTTTTTCCCTGACACTAATGTTTTCTCGGGTCTATCAGCTGTCAGTTCATCACGACACAAGTCTACACGTCCACGTGTACCAGGTGTCATAGGCTTAAATACTTTAAGAGCCATTTTCTATCCCCTTAATTTCTACCAGTCTTAAACACCTTCAAAAGCCGAGATTGTTTCGCCTTCAGCGATACGTACAATAGCTTTTTTGAAAGATGCAGTACGACCTGGTTTTCCACGAAGTCGTTTCATTTTTCCAAGCACATTCATTGTTGTGCAGTCAACTACCTTTACTTTAAATAAGCGTGTTACAGCTTCTTTAATCTGTGTTTTTGTTGCATCAGGATGAACGATGAATACATATTTATTCTGTTCACGTAATGCGCTTGCCTTTTCTGAAACAACAGGCTTAATAAGAATATTTTCGTAATTCATTATTTAGCCTCCTTTTTATCTGCATAGAAATCAGACAAATTCTTTACTGCAGATTCAAGGATGATTACCTTTCTTCCGTAGTACAAATCATGTGCTTCAAGACGGTTATATGCGAGGAATGTAACATTTTTGATGTTACGTGCAGCCTGCTTGATTTTTGCATCATCATCTTTAAGAATTAATACAGTTCTTTCGTTTTTAGCAAAATTATTAAGAATCTTTACTAAATCCTTTGTTTTACCGCTTTCTACAGTAAAATCTTCTACAACTGTAAGTCTGTCACCCTGAGCGTGTGCACTCAAGATAGATTTCATTGCGAGTCTCTTTTCCTGTTTTGGAATTGAGTAACTGAAATCTCTTGGTTTTGGTCCGAAAATTGTACCACCACCTACTGTGATTGGAGATTTCTTATCACCACGACGTGCGTTACCTGTACCCTTCTGTTTGTAAGGTTTTGCATTTGAACCATGTACTTCAGAACGAGTTTTTGTGCAGGCAGTACCAACACGTTTATTAGCTAATTCATTTGTAATTGCGTAATAGATTACGTCGTCATTTACTGGAAGACCGAATACTTTATCATCAAGTGTGATTGTACGCAGTTCCTTACCAGAAGTTGAATATACTTTCTTTTCCATATCCTATCTCCTGCTTATTTCTTTACTGCGGACTTAACGATGAGTGTACAGTCCTTGTTACCAGGAACAGCACCGCGAACCATGATTACTTTGAGTTCTGGATCAACTTTAACGATCTTCAAATTCTGAATAGTAACCCTTTTGAAACCCATATGTCCAGGTAATTTAATATTCTTGAAACTGTGTCCTGGAGTTGTACATTCTCCTGTACCACCCGGCTCACGATGGAATTTAGAACCATGGGTAGCACGTCCACCATGGAATCCCCATCTTTTCATTACACCCTGGAAACCCTTTCCCTTAGAAGTAGCTGTTACGTCTAAGAAACGGCTGTTTTCAAAAAGTTCAAGACCAACAACATCACCAACATTTACTTCTTTTTCAAAGTTGCGGAACTCTTTCAAGTGGCGCTTTGGAGTGATGTTTTCTGGGAATTGTCCGGCATATGCTTTGCTTGCTTTGTTTGCTTTCATGTCATCCAAACCAAGAACAACTGCATCATAACCGCAATTTTCCTTTGTTTTTTTGGCAACGACAACATTTGGTTCGACCTGGATCACGGTTACTGGTGTAAGATTACCGCTTTCGTCAAAAATCTGTGTCATTCCAACTTTTTTAGCAATCAGACCTTTCATTCTGATATCTCCTATTTGGAACTAAGCATTGGGAAACTTTGTTCCGATTCTATTTTTTTTAGGCCGCCATCCCAGATCCAAGGGGACCGTACCTTTGTTTCATTATTTAAGTTCAACTAAAAAGAACTTATTGTTTCACTGCTGTGTGAAATCACGCTCATGCGTGATATCAAACTATTGTGTAATAACTACATCAACACCGGCAGGAAGTTCAAGCTTCATCAAAGAATCCATTACAGCCTGTGATGGATTAATAATATCAATAAGACGTTTATGAGTGCGCATTTCAAACTGTTCACGTGATTTTTTATTAACGTGTGGTGAACGCAAAACTGTAATCTTATTAATTCTTGTTGGAAGAGGTATAGGTCCTGAAACCTTAGCACCTGCTTTCTGAACATTCTGCACGATGGCTTTAGCACTCTGATCGATCAGTTCTACATCAAATGCACGAAGTCTGACACGAATCTTTCCATTAGCCATTTTAATATACTCCTAACTATTTACATCAAAAGGGTTGATTAACGACATCAACCCTTTTGAGTAAAACTTCAACTACTGAATAATTTTTACTACCTGTCCAGAAGCGATTGTGTGACCGCCTTCACGGATAGCAAGTTTAAGACCTTCATCCATAGCGATTGGGTGGATGAGTTCACCGATAACCTTAGCGTTGTCACCTGGTTTAACCATGTCTGTACCAGCTTCAAGCTCGATAGTACCAGTAATATCTGTAGTTCTGAAGTAGAACTGTGGGCGATATCCTGTGAAGAATGGAGAGTGACGTCCACCTTCTTCCTTTGAAAGAACGTAGAGCTGAGCTTCGAACTTTGTATGAGGTGTGATAGATGCTGGCTTTGCCAATACCTGTCCACGAACAACGTCCTTCTTTTCAACACCACGGAGGAGGATACCAACGTTATCACCAGCCATACCCTGATCAAGAGTCTTCTGGAACATTTCGATACCAGTTACTGTTGACTGAGCTGTTGGGCGGATACCAACGATTTCTACTGGGTCGTTCATATTTACAACACCGCGTTCGATCTTTCCTGTTACTACAGTACCACGACCAGAGATTGTGAAGATGTCTTCGATTGGCATAAGGAATGGCTTATCTGAATCGCGAACTGGATCATCAAACCATGTATCCATAGCTGTAAGGAGCTCTTCGATACACTTTGTGTTTTCTGGAGTTGGCTCGTTCAAAGCCTTGAAAGCAGAACCCTTAATGATTGGTGTTTCTTCAGAGAAACCGTATTCCTTAAGAGTATCCTTTACTTCTTCTTCTACGAGCATAAGCATTTCTTCATCGCCGTCGAGCATATCAACTTTGTTCAAGAATACGATGATCTTTGGTACACCTACCTGACGAGCGAGGAGCAAGTGCTCACGTGTCTGAGGCATAACTGAATCAGGAGCAGAAACTACGAGTACAGCACCATCCATCTGAGCAGCACCAGTAATCATGTTCTTGATATAGTCGGCATGTCCTGGACAGTCAATGTGTGCATAGTGTCTCTTGTCTGACTGATATTCCAAGTGACGAGTATTGATTGTAATACCACGTTCCTTCTCTTCTGGAGCGTTATCAATTTCGTCATACTTAAGAGCCTTATCACCGTACTTGTTAGCACAGTACATTGTGATAGCAGCTGAAAGTGTAGTCTTACCATGGTCTACGTGACCAATAGTACCAACGTTCATGTGAGGTTTAGTTCGTTCGAACTTCTCCTTAGCCATGTTTTTCTCCTTGCCGGATTTTTCTCTTTCCTTTCCGGCATACTTATTTTTATGTGCTGCACTTTAAGCCAGAATATCTACGCACCTTGTACTAAGGAATCGTAATATTCGCAGACACAATTTTTTTTCTGAGGTTAATAACGAAAGAAGGTTTGAGGGAAAGAATTAACTTTTATTAATGCTTCATATTTTCGAAGCATTAAAACCCGGTACCACCTATCGTTATCGCGACACCTGACAACTGGTCTGGTATTTACGAGTTTTGGTCTTTTGTTAGGAAAGACCTCAGAAACCCAAAGCCAGCCGTCTATAGTTACTGTCAACGACAATAACCAACCGATTATGGGTCGCACATCCTGAAAACCGTTTTTGCGGTAATCTTTACGGATATACCAGATTTTGAAGGACCTGCCGACAAAACCTGTCTGAATCTCAAAGAACCCATAACCCTCTTGAAATTTAAAAGAGGGCAAGTTCTAAAAATATACTACTTATAGAAAGTTTGTTCAATAGGTCAAAGCTGATTTTTGGGGATTTTTTTACTCCCCTATTTTTGCTTTACACTGCTTAATTTTACTGTGTTGTCTGCATAATGAGCGGCAACAACATAACATTCGCCTTCTTCTATGTCGTCTATGTCTATTTCGTACATTTGAAGGTTATTGTTGGTTGTCATATACTGCTCGCTTATGTGACGGTGATTGTGATTCCATTTAGCATAAGTCCAGTTTTTGCAGGTCTCGTAGTCTGTTTTTGTAGTAAAAGTCTGAACAAAAACCGGCTGGTCAGAAGCAATTAAAACCCCGTTGTAGCCGTCAAAGAACTGATTTTTGGTGCTTGCGGTTCCTGTGTAGTAAATAACAGGGTCGGAATAGCCGTAGTTGCAGTAGCCTGTACTGCCATCACCGCTTAATTCTTGAGTTGGGTCTGTTGCAAAGGCTATTACTTTGATGAAGCTTGGTGAAGGTAAAGTAATATCAGTATATTTATATGTAGATTGTGTATGAGTCGGAACCCCTATATCTGTATTATCTTTTACCCATTCGCTATTAGAGTTTAATTTATAAATATATGTCGTCCAATTTACCCATTCACTCGAATCCGTGGCCGTAAGAGTATACTTAGTATTGCTTTTTTCAATTTTGAATGCAGGCGGATAGAAAAATTTTACAGTCGCTTTTATAGCACTTTGGTTTTTATTTTTGTCGCTGCCATATATTGAAAATCCTGCTGCAGGGCCGTCTACATCCCAGACTGGAATTAATAAGTACTTCTGTGGAGCGGCTCCACTAATATCTGCAATAATAATGTCTTTTGTGTATTTTTTTTCGTTCAGAGTATAATAGACAGACTTTTCATCCAACCCGCTTTCTGAATCATAAATTATATAACTTTCTTTGTAGTCATTTAATTTATTATTGATAGCGGCAGTGAGCGTATTATTCATTGATGTAAGAGATGCAAGATTGAGTTTTTCTATATACGTTATATATGGTGGAATTTTATCATCTTTAACATCACTAAAGCAGTTCACAGTAAAAGTATCCGGAACAGAAGATTTATTCCCCTTTATTCCGACAGCTGTAATTGTATAACTGGGTACCCCCCCCTTCCAGGGATTTAAATATGTGTGATTAATTGTAAACACATTTGACTTTCCGGAAAATGCTGCCTCTACCCCATTAACCTTAACGGATATTGCATCGTAACCATAATTCATAACATCTTGTGAAAAATATATATTTAAAGGATGAATATATACGGCCACTTCTGTCTGATACGGCTCTCCCCAGGAAGCGCTTAGTATTTCAGGAGAAGCAATATCGCTAGCATTTTCTGTAAACTCCGTATAATAAGTTAACGGAATGTCATAAAAAGGTCCCGTAAGACAGCCGTTCATACAAACAGCATAAAAGGCTTTATAAGAATGAGATTCGGGATTCTCATTTGGATAAACACATTCATAGGATGTAGAGCTTAAGGGTGCAGTATTTCCAAACATTTTCTGGTTTTCAGTTCCATACCCCTGTATACCAAGCCTCCACCATCGTGTGTAATTATGGGTTGAAGAAAAATAAACCCTATTAAACCCCGCACAAGTCTCCACTCGGGAAACAATTGGTCTTCCGGCAAAATCATAGTTCTTTTGTGCAGAATTACCGCAGTCATCCTCTACGGTTATTTTAAGTTCAAGACCTTCTATATTTACAGACTCATCAAGAGTCAGATACCAGTAAAAATCAGTTGAATTATAGTTCATTTTGGCTTTTGTACCGTTATATTCACACCAGAAGGTCAGAGAATCAGCTTTTTTGTTTACATTACCAAATAACTGACTGGTAAAAACAGTCTTGTACATATAATAATACTGAGCAGCATCACCATTTATCGTTGTATCGTAATAAGAGCTTTGTGTACTGGACAGAATTTTTATAGTCTTAAGTTCTGCATTGAATTTTGATTTGTCAAATTCAAAATAATCACGGTCAAGATCATAACCCGGATAATCTTTGTACGGGTTATAGTTAAAAGGATAAACATCATTAAGCGAAAGATTAGTATCCTTAAAAACCTGGATTACCTTTACTTCACTTTCGTTTCCGCAGGCATCCACTGCGCTTATCAAAAGTTCATGAAGGCCGTCATCTCCAGAAATTGTGTATTTTAAGCAGAAAGCTGTATTTCCGTCGTCATCAGTCTGGCAGGAAAATATATCAGTCTGGTCAGATTCTTTATAAACATTCTGAGTGTCCCATTCTTTTGAGCGTACTACAGAAACTGCATTTTTATCTATTATAATTCTGTCTTTTACATTAAGACAGGCAAAACCGGAACCATCATCAAAGTATGTTCCCAAAATATTAACGCACGCACCTGTGTGGTGTTCGTAAACATAGTCCGCAGTATAATTGGCATTTGTTCCAGGTAAAATTTTTGAATAAGATGCAGTCTCTTTTGTATCAAGGGTAACCTGGTTTTTTGTTGCAAAAAGTTCTTTTGTTTGTGGGGCTGTGTTTTCGGATTTTTCCCTGCACAACGGCTGAATCATAATGTCATTACGAGCCTTAAGGATTTTTACACTTACCTTAAAGGTTCCGCTCTGCCAGTTATAATCTATAGTAGAAAAGCTTATATATTCATCAGAAATTGCAGAATAATCATTTACAGAAACTGCGCGGAATTTTACAAAACTATAATCATTTGTATTTAAGTTAAACTGGAGTTCTTCTGCAAAGCCAACTTTAAATACTTTTTCGCCGCTGGAAAGAAAAGTTCCTTCCCTGTCATTTGCGTGAATATAAACTTTACAGGACTGTGCATTGGCATAGGCAACCTTCTGGTCCAGGCATTGCTTTACATCCGAGCCTTTAAGAAAGTTTTCACAACCGGAAAATAAAAGACCTGAGCAGAAAAATAATGCAGCTATAAAGAGAAAGCGAGTATTAAAAGTGGCGGATTGTTTTTTCATAGCAGATAAACCCCATTAAAATAGTATAACAGTGATGTAAAAAAAAGAGGTCCCGTTTGGAACCCCTTTTGTAAGAACTACCAGCGGTAGTGGGCAAAAGCCTTGTTGGCTTCGGCCATCTTATGAACATCTTCGCGCTTTTTGTAAGCAGTACCTGTATTATTGTAAGCATCAAGAAGTTCTGCAGAAAGTGTATCAGCCATTCCGTGACCATTTCTGTTTCTTGCAGCTTCGATAATCCAGCGCATTGCCAAAGCTTCGCGACGTGATTCGCGGATTTCCATTGGAACCTGGTAAGTAGCACCACCAACGCGGCGTGACTTAACTTCTACCATTGGCTTTACATTGTCGATTGCCTTGAGCATTACTTCAAGTGGATCTTTTTCTGTTTTAGCCTTAAGGTTATCCATTGCTTCGTATACAATCTTGCGGCAAGTTTCTTTCTTACCATCAAGCATCATACGGCAAACAAACTTTGATACAACTTTTGAGTTGTATTTAACATCCGGCATAATTGGACGTTCGATTGATTTCTTATGTCTTCCCATCTTAGTCCTCCATTAAGCCTTAGGTTTCTTAGCACCGTACTTAGAACGACCGCGCTTGCGATCTTCTACGCCGAGAGTATCTTTTGTACCGCGGATGATATGGTAGCGTACACCAGGAAGATCCTTTACACGACCACCGCGTACCAAAACAACTGAGTGTTCCTGCAAGTTGTGTCCAATACCTGGAATATATGCAGTAACTTCAATACCATTTGACAAACGAACACGAGCAATCTTACGAAGAGCTGAGTTTGGTTTCTTAGGTG
>JAEEGJ010017982.1_pt1 | contig 15876 bp, 12 predicted proteins | sample 8958761 | NCBI WGS metagenome assembly JAEEGJ01 (sample SAMN16246546, study PRJNA631951) | gut metagenome | biome: gut microbiome; feature: rumen; material: RS-attached | host: Bos | place: Iran: Karaj | collected 2018-10
AAAAAGCTGATTAAAATACTCATGGTCCTGTCCCTGGTAGTGGGACTCTCCTCGGTCTGTGCCGCCCCCGCGTCGGGTTCCGTGGAACCCAACAAGAAGCTGTACGACTTCTCGTTCGTGGACACTGACTTCAGTGCCGTGTTCCGCTCTGTTTCTGTGGTTGCTGGTGTCGATATCTTGCTTGCTCCCGATGTGAAGGGCAAGATGAGCATCAAGGTCACCAAGAAGACCTGGCAGGAAACCCTCGACATTATCTGCGAAATCAATGACCTTACCTGGGTTATCCAGGACAAGTACATTGTGATCCAGCGCCAGAGCACCTATCAGGCAAAGCAGAAGAAGATTGCCGACGAGGAAAAGCAGCAAGAGGAAACTGCTCCGCTCGTTCGTAAGAACTTCCAGATTCACCATGCTAAGGCCGACGAACTTGTGAAGGTGCTCGAAAGCATGAAGAGCGGCCGTGGCCGTATTACGGTCGTGGAACGCACGAACTCCATCATCGTGTACGATACTGATTCCAAGATCGAGCAGATGGAAAATGCCCTTACCGAACTTGACGTGGAAACCCTCCAGATCATGATTACCGCAAAGCTCGTGGTGGTGAACAGCCAGCGTGCACGCGAACTTGGCGTTGACTGGAGCGCAATGCTTGGTAACAACGTTGCTCTTACCCCGGGTGCCGCAAACGGTACCTACGGAAGCCAGGCTGGGTCTAGCCGTGGCGCCGCCATGGTAACGTCCTTCCCGAACAACGGTGCGACGCCTGCTGTTAGCGGTGCCGCAACGACGATTACTACGAGCCTCTTTGATAACAACCTCAAGCTTGCCGTGTCTAGCTTGATGGGTGACGCTTCTACCGAAGTGCTTGCTTCTCCGCAGGTTTCGACCCTCGACAATACCGAAGCCCAGGTGTTCATGGGTGACAAGGTTTCTATCCGCGTGATTGACGATAGCGGCGAGTCCTCTACGCAGCTCGTGGAAACGGGTATCAAGTTGACGGTGACCCCGCACGTTTCGGGCGACAACCGTATCTTGCTTGACCTACACCCCGAAAACAACTCCTACGATTACGACTCCAAGGGCGAAATCGTGATCAGTACTCAGGAAGCCAAGACGAAGGTCGTGGTGGCCGATGGCGAGACCGTGATTATCGGTGGCCTGACCCGCAACGAGACCCAGGAATCCGAGAGCGGCATCCCGTTCCTCAAGGATATTCCGTTCTTCGGCAACCTCTTCAAGTACACGCGTCATTCCGTGGTCAAGAAGGACCTCGTGATTTTCGTGACGCCGCGCATTATCCGCAACTACATCGGCAATGTGGATCTTTCCGAACCGTCTGCTGAAACGCAGGGTGAAGAAGCTCCGCAGATGCAGAAGGTGGAACAGCCGGCTCCGGCTGCGCAGCCCGCACAACAGGCCGCTCCGGCAGCACAGCCCGCTGCTCAGCAGCAGGCACCTGCGGCACAGCCGGCCCCTGTCGCTGAACCCGCTCCGGCTCCTGCACAGGAACCGGCCCCGGCTGCAGAACCTGCTCCGGCACCCGAGCCCGCTGCCGAGGCTCCCGCCGCACCGGAACCTGCCGCAAGCGACGTTCAGGACGATTGGAACTAAGCGCCAAGCAAGAAAGTTTAAAAGAGCCCTGTGGGGCTCTTTTTTTGCAGGATAGTTAACGGGAATATTGCTTTATGCCAGAACAGAATTTAACGCATGAATCTTTGGTGGAGTTCTTCGGGGAAGAGGAATTCCAGAAGTTGTGCAATCACGAGGCGGGGCATGCCCTGGTGGCGTTCCTGTTCAAGCGTCCGCTGGACTACGTGAAGATGGATCGTTCCAAGGAACGCCCGGGCATTACGCATATTGCGGGTAGCGAACTGGAAGGCGATGCGCATATTGCCATGGCGGGCCACCTCGCGGAATTCCTGATACGTCACGATTTCAAGTGCAACCTCGATACCGTCATGAAGGACCTGCCGATGGAACTCTACAAGAGCGATGCGGACTACCAGCGGTTCCAGGCTGCATGCTACTACTTTAAGCTGGCAGAGACCAACGTGGTCGAGCAGGACTACAATATATTGATGGCGTGCCAGAAGCAACTTTGCGAAATCGCGAAGGCGCTAAACGAGCGGGTGTACTTATCCCGCGATGAAATTGAGAATATCGTGAAGGGAGCCTAGCGCACTACGAGTGCGGCTAGGGCGAGTTCCTGCGCAATCTTCGTGCTGCACTTTCCGCTCTTGATTTCGTAGTCGATATCGGAGAGGCGGCGAATGACCCTGCCGCTGAACCCGCTCCTGCGCAGGAACCTGCCCCGGCACCCGAGCCCGCTGCCGAGGCTCCTGCCGCACCGGAACCTGCCGCAAGCGACGTTCAGGACGACTGGAACTAAGAAAAATTTGTTAACTTTTGTGCGCGGTATTTAACACCGCGTTTTTTTTGTTCCCGGATTTCGGAGGCTGTATATGAAAAATTATTTCCGCTTGCTACAGATCAGTATCATTACGTTGGTACTTTTGCTTGTGGCATGTGGTGAAAATTCATCTCCAATCATTATGCAGACAAGCCAGAACTTTATAGAGGTGGTGGAAGATGAATCGGACCTCCCGGAGTGTACTGAGGACAATGTGGGCGAACAGTACATAGTTCAGGGAGAATCCTTTTCGCGCATCTGTATAGGGGGCAAGTGGTCTACCGGAACGAATGCGGGCAAGGATACCGTCTATCTGAAGAACAAGACCGTTTCTTGCGTTACCAAGGAACTCCTTGACCATAGCGGGGTCAAGATTGTTTGTGATGGCGACAGCGTGGGCGTGTTGCTAAACGGCAATCAGGGAAAAACAGGTGAGAAGGGCGAAAAAGGTATTGATGGTGCCGGTTGTTCGCTGGTAAGGGTAAGCGAAACATCGGTGCGCCTGTTCTGTGGGGGAGATTCCACGACGGTTTATCTGGGTGTCCCACCTGATACGACGGCGAAGGATTCGGTTGTTGAACCGTATGCCGCGAAAGAAGATTCTACGAAGGGGTGCACCTTGGTGAGAATGGACAGTCTGTCAGTACGTCTTTTTTGCGACGGCGACTCCATAACGCTGTATGAACATGCCTTGCCTGATACAGCGACAGAAGTTCCTGTGAAGGAAGATTCTACAAAGAATTGTAAGTTGGAACGGATTGACAGCCTGTCTGTGCGCCTTGTGTGCGATGGTGATTCGATTGTGCTTTACGAGCACGCACTGCCTGATACCGCTGTGAATGATGCTTCGAAAAGTTGCACCATGGAACGGATTGACAGCCTCGCTGTACGCCTCGTTTGCGATGGCGATTCCATCACGCTGTACGAGCACGCGTTGCCCGACACGGGAACGGTTGTGACACCGCCAGATTCTATAACGGGGTATGCGCAGAAGGGACCGTTGGTAGAGGGATCTGTTATTAATATATGGGAAATTACTAATGAACAGACGCTTAAACATGATGAAAACACGGGCGTACAGGTAACAACTGATAATAAAGGTCGTTTTGTTTTTTCTCCGAAAGATATTGGTAGCCGGTATGTGCGTATGAGTGGAAAAGGTGCGTTTTATAATGAGGTTACAGGATCATTGTCTGATGAAAACTTTGCAAAAATAGCGGCGATCGTTGATGTGGAAAAGCAACGAACGGCAAATATGAATTTACTTACGTATTGGACAACTTATCGTTTATCTCATCTAGTAAACGGTCAACACATATCTATTGATCAAGCGAAAGAAATGGCGCATGAAGAAATTTTGAGCCATTTCCACATAGATGATGCGGCGATATTCTCTGCTTTTGAAGATATGAATATCTTTGGCACGAGTGAATCTGATGCCGCGCTGCTTGCTATTTCCATTCTTGTAATGAGAGATCTCACGACAAGAGAAATAGTACGCACTTATCATGATGTAATAGCATCTGATTTTACAGATGGCTCTTGGGACAGTGATTCCATGAAGGCTGTGATTGCTGATTGGGCGATGGATGCCGATTTAGGCGGCCGCCTCCCTAAAATCCGTCAAAATATTCTTGGGTGGGGTATTTCGGAAACAGTTCCCGATTTTGAAAAGTATATACGCAACTTTTGGGTGCGCGAGTATAATGTACCGGAATGCTCTGCTTCGAATGATGATGAAACAATCACGATAATAAACGCAAATGGCGTTATACATAGTCTAACCTGTACTACAGGAGAATGGACACTTAACGTGGTTCGTGATGCTAGAGATTCGCACGTGTATCGTGTGGTGAAAATTGGTAGTCAAGTATGGATGGCGGAAAATTTGAACTATGAAACAGAAAAAAGCTACTGTTATAATGATTCTAGCGAGTATTGCGATAAATATGGACGCCTGTATACCTGGGCTGCATCAATGGATAGTGCGGCGGTGTTTAGTGATGATGGCAAGAATTGTGGTTACGGGACGACTTGTACTCCGCTCGAGCCGGTGCGTGGCATTTGCCCAGAAGGCTGGCACTTGCCGAGCATAGGTGAATGGAAGACACTGATTGCAACGGTTGGTGAGCCTTCGGCGCGTCGTCTCTTGTCTCGCGAACAGTGGAAAAGTGGTTGGAATGGGATAGATTCCGTATTGTTTACTGTATTACCTTCGGGCTATAAATCTGGTGATGGTGAATACAAATATATGGGAGAACGAGTGGTGTTTGGCAGTTCTTCTGAAATTGATTTAGCCTGTATCTTTCAAGTGCACATTTATGATTCTGTAAAAAATGTCAGTATATTTAATCGCGGAATCGATGCAAGGACAAAGCCCATGGCTTTGCCAGTCCGCTGCTTGAAGGATTGATTAACGCACTACGAGTGCGGCTAGGGCGAGTTCCTGCGCAATCTTCGTGCTGCACTTTCCGCTCTTGATTTCGTAGTCGATATCGGAGAGGCGGCGAATGACCCTGCAGAGTAACGGCTTGCTCCAGCGGTTGGCGCATTCCGGGGCGCGGCCAATCGTGTTGAAGAGGAAATTGTTCTTGCCCATTGCCTTTGCGGCATCGGCGGGGTTCATCTTCTTGTCTTTTGTCAGGGTTATGAAGTTCAGCAGGTCGATGGAGTAGTAGTAGAGCGATGCGACTATGGGAACGGCCTCCATCCCGTTACGGAACATCTCGTTCAGTGTGCGGGTGTATGCCTTCACGTCGCGGAGCCCGAACGGCGTGTTGATTTCGTAGGCGGCGTTCTTGCGCTGCGGTACGATCATGGATTTCACGAGGTCGAGCGTAATCCTCTTGCAGTCCGGTTGGAACATCAGGACCTTCTCGACTTCCTCGCAAACAATTTTCGTCTTGTTGCCGAGAGCGTCGGCGAGGTACTCGCAGGCATCCCTGTCAATTGGCCTTTTGAACTGCGCGGGGATTGCGCCTGCAATCCATTCGGCCATCTTGTATTGCTGGGGTTCCTCGAACTTCTCGATTTCACCGGCGGCCTTGAGCGTCTTGTAGAATTCTCCGCGCCCGTCGAGCTTGGAAAACTCGAAGAGGAGCGTGCAGTTGGGCTTGTGGCTCAGCCACTTGGTAAGTTCGCGCGTATCGTCGGCCTTGAGTTCGTCGGCCTTGCGGACGACAACCGTCTGTTCGGGCGAGAACATGGATACGCTGTCGCATGCGGTAATGACTGTTTCGGCTACGGATTCAATGTTCGGGTCCGTAGCGAAAAGGATCTGCCTTGCCATCGGGTCGTCCTTACGGTCGCCGAGGGTATCTTGCAAGAACTTCTCGATGCGTTTTTCCTTCGAGAATTCGTCATTGCCGATGAGTGCGACTATCATCTGCGGGTCCAGTTAGCTGAAGTCGATAATCTGGAACTTGTTTACGCCCCTGGGGGTCGTGACTTCGATGGTTTCGCCCTTCTTCTGGCCCATGAGTGCGGCGCCGATGGGGCTCTTGAAGCTAATCTTGCCGTTGAGGGCATCTGCCTCTTCGGGGCTTACCAGCTGGTATACGACATTCTTCTTGGTCTTTGCGTTGAGGAGCGTGACCTTCGCGCCAAAGCGGATGGTGTCGGAATTCGGGTCGAATGCGACGACTTCGGCACGGGCAATCTGGTCCTGGAGCTTCGGCATCTCGATGTTGTCGATGGAGGCGAGGCGTTCCTTCGCGGCATGGTATTCGGCGTTTTCGCTCAAATCGCCCTGTGCACGGGCATCAACCAATTCCTGCAATACGCGCGGACGTTCTACATTTTTTAAATTTTCAAGGTCCTTGACGAGCTTGTCAAAAGCTTCCTGTGTAAACTTGATCTTTTCCATGCTCTACAAAGTACAAATTTTAACGAGGCTTCGCGGGCCCGTAATCGCGAAAGAACATCTTTTTAGGAGATAGTATGTACAATCTGCTGGAAAAAGGCGGCGTATGTTCCCCCAAGGGGTTCACCGCTTCTGGAATCTGCGCTGGCATCAAGGCTAGCGGCAATGCCGACATGGCGCTCCTCAAGAGCGAAAAGGCTGCACGCTGCTTTGCCGTGTTTACCACCAACAAGGTGAAGGCCGCTCCGGTACTGTACGACAAGGCTGCGCTTGAACATGCCCACTTTGCGACTGCGGTCGTGGTGAACAGCGGTAACGCGAACGCCTGCACCGGCGAACAGGGCTACAAGGATGCCGAACGCATGGCGACTCTCACGGAAGAGGCTTTGGGCCTTACCCCGAAGAGCGTGCTCGTTTGCAGCACGGGCGTGATTGGCCACCTGATGCCGATGGAAAAGATTGAGGCGGGCATCCCGAAACTCGTGGAAAAGTTGCACGCCGACGCTTCCGAGGAATTTGGTCGCGCAATCCTCACGACTGACCTTGCCCTCAAGAGCCACGCTGTGGAAATCCACACGGAGAAAGGCGTGGTGACGATTGGCGGCGCCTGCAAGGGTTCCGGCATGATTCACCCGAACATGGCGACGATGCTCGCATTCATTACGACCGACATCGCGCTTCCGATCGACTTCTTCGCTGAATTCCGTGCGGACATCGCCGACTCCTTCAACGCGATTACGGTGGACGGCGACACCAGCACGAATGACACGTGCATCTTGCTGGCCAACGGCATGAGTGGTCTGCGTTACGAAGACCTGAGCCTCAGCGAACAGGGCGAGTTCCGTGCCGCATTGATGCTCGTGATGCAGAGCCTCGCAAAGGATATCGTTCGTGATGGCGAAGGTGCCACCAAGCTTATCGAACTGCGCATCGAGAAGGCGGAAAGCCACGAAGAAGCGCTCCGCATGGCACGCTTCATCGGTACGTCCAACCTCGCGAAGTGCGCGATGTTCGGCGAGGACCCGAACTGGGGCCGCATCCTCAGCAGCGCGGGCTCCAGCGGCTGCAACATGGTGGCCGAACATACCGACCTGTACTTCGGCGACGTTAAGGTGCTCGAGGGCGGACGCCCCATCCAGCTCGACGAGGCCCAGACGGCGGCACTCCACGCTGTGGTACGCCAGCGCGAATACAAGGTGACGCTCGTGCTCAACATCGGGCAGGCATCCGCAAGCGCGTTTACCTGCGATCTGAGTTACGGCTACGTGAAGATTAACGCGGAATATACGACGTAGGACGCACCGTCAGGTGCCCACGTAAATAATCCGCGCAGACCACATTGTTTCAGAAAAGAAAAATCGCTCCGGTTTGGCCGGGGCGATTTTCGTATGGATCCTATCGCCCTTTATAAGGGCGATAGGATGACAATGGTGTTTAGTCCTTCAGACAGCGGAGGCTGGCGCCGAATTCGGGATTAAACTTCTCGAACTTGGCGATTTCCTTGTCGTGGTAGAACACGAGGACTTCGCCTTCGGCAGTCCAGAGGTAGGCCTTCTTGCCGGCGTCTTCGAACTTGCGTTCCTTCAGCGGAACGTCGCTCTTTGCCATGTGGGCACCACCGGCCTTCACGCCGAATCCGAGTTCATCCTTGCCGTTGCCGTAGTCGTTGCCACCTTCGGTAATCGGGTCCCAGCCGTAGCCGGCCTTGAGCACGGTACCGACCTTGCCGCTCGTTTCGGCGAAGGTAAGGAGAGTCTTCCATTCTTCCTTGGTGGGCATGTGGAATCCGTCGAGACAGGCCTTCTTGGCATTCTCGAAGTTGTAGAGGCGGCCCCAGTGGTTGCACTGTGCGCACACGGAACCTTCGTAGGTGCCGAAGTTCATGTTCTCGGCAGTCCAGAGCTGCGTGCCGATACGGATCCACTGGTAGGCGTAACCGTCGCGCGGGTCCTTGTAGCTGCCGTCAGTAGCGGGTGTTCCATCGGGGTCATAGACTTCGCCGAACTCGACCTGCTTATTCTTCTGGTACTTTGCCTTGGAGGCGACCTTGCCGTTCTTGTGGTACTTGGTGACTTCACCCTCGATGTAGCCGTCGGCGAAGGGTGTTTCGGCCTGGAGCGTGCCGTCGTCGTAGTATTCCTTCTGGAGGCCTTCTTTGCGGTCCTCGTTGTAGGTGGTCTCGCGGCGGAGCGTGCCGTTGTTGTAGTACTCCTTCTCGAGTCCCTGCTTCTTGTCGTTGACGTAGCTCGTTTCCATGCGGACCTTTCCGTCGGGGAATTCCTCCACGCGGATGTCGTCGCAGGCGGTGAGTGCGATTGCTGCCACTAGGGTGGCGCCAATGAGGAAGGATCGTTTCATCGTGTTCTCCTTAGTTTAGAATTCAATTTTACCGGCGGTGGCCAGGAGGCCAATGATGTAGAGCATGCCGTCGTAGTAGCGCCAGAAGCGGAACGGGACGGAGAGCGCGGCGAGGTCCTTTACAAAGGGCCTTACCAGCGGGTCTTCGCTCGAAAGGACTTGGGTCGCGGCGGCGTTCATCGCGATGATGCCCGGAGTGGCGTTGCGGCCTTGGCGCGGGTAGGGAGTGCCGTCGGTGGCGTAGTCCGAAAGGTAGGGCCTGCGGTTCTCGAAGAAGTTTAGCAGCCGCGTGCAGATTTCCTTTTCGCTCTCGTCGCCGCCAAAGAGGGCGTAGTCGAGGCTCAGGTTGAGCGCTACGCGCCAGGCGTCTCCGCTGAAGCAGTTGCTTTCGGGGAACCAGGGCATGGCCTTCGGGGTACCGTCATATTCGGAGTAGTCGCCGCAGAGCCCGGTTTCGGGGTGGGCGGCTTTCTTCAGGTACTCGATGCTGTTCTTTGCAATCTCGAGCCATTCGTTGTCGCCGGTCGCATCGGCATAGGCGCGGTAGAATGCGATGGTGTGGTAGCTCGGGTCGGTAAAGTCGTTGCCGAGCACGGGCGAGAACTTGATGAGCTTGCGTTCGGGGTCGATCATCGGGCCCACGAGCTCGTTGAACGGCTTGTTCTTGATACAGTTGATGAGCTCGATGGCCTCCTGCTTGTAGTCGTCGCGGCCAAACTTCTTGGCGGCGATGAGGAGGGCTGCGGCGATGTATTCCTCGCCGTCGGGTGCGGCACCCGGGTCCATCATCGAGAAGTCGGTGGTGGAGACCTGCCAGGAGTAGTAGCCCTTGTGCGGGCCGTCGTCGTTACGCAGGTATTTCTTCGCGAAGTTCCACAACTTCTGGAAAAGTTTGTCGTGGCCGGTGAGGGCGGCGATGAACATGCCATAGCTCATGCCCTCGGAGCGGATGTCGTCGTGGCCGATGTCGATGATGTAGGCCATGTCGTCGGAGGCATCAAAGCAGACGCGCTCGTCGATGGGATCACCCTCAAAAAGCTTGCTGAATGCGTTCTGGATTAACTGGTCGGCGAAGTTCGGGCCGTAGCCTGCTTCGACGAACATGTCGCGTGGCTTTTTGCTATACATGGTTATAGTCCTTTTATATATACACTAAAATAAATTATTTTCGTATTTTTGGAATAGAGGTTATTATGTCAGATGTGCTTATAATAGGTCATGGCCCGGCCGGGGTATCGGCTAGTTTGTATGCCTTGCGTGCCGGTTTGGACGTTATTTTGGTTGGAAAGGGTGTCGGGGCGCTCGAAAAGGCGCACATGATAGAGAATTACTATGGCCTGGAAAAGCCCCTGACGGGTGCGGAACTCTTCGAGGTGGGCAAGAAGCAGGCAGAACGCCTCGGGGCGAAATTTGCCGAGGACGAGATAACTGACCTGTTCTTTGACGGTAAGGAATTCGTGGCGACTGGCCTCAAGGGCGAGTACCGCGGTCGTACATGCATCATGGCGACGGGTTCTGCCCGCAAAAAGACGCCGCTCCCGGGTATGGCCGAGATGGAAGGCCACGGCGTGAGCTACTGCGCGGTGTGCGATGCGTTCTTCTACCGCGGGAAAGATGTCGCGGTTCTTGGGTCGGGCGAGTATGCCCTGCACGAATGCAATGAACTCCTGAATGTGGTCGGGAGCGTTACCCTCCTGACGAACGGTGCCGAACCGACCGCCGCTTTTCCAGATAAAGTAACAATCGAGAAGAGACCCCTGAAGGCCTTGCTCGGGGAAGGATCTTTTGCCGGAGTCGCGCTGGAAGATGGTACGGAACTGAAACTCGATGGGCTTTTTGTCGCCCTCGGCAGCGCAAGTGCCATGGACTTGTGCCGGAAGGCGGGAGCCGCCTTCGACGGCGGCAGCGCCGTGCTCGACAAGAGTTTTATGACGACGGTGCCGGGCCTGTTTGCCGCGGGGGACTGTACCGGCGGTACCTTGCAGGTCGCTGTTGCCGTGGGCGAGGGCGCCATTGCGGGCCTGGCCGCCATCAAGTACCTGCGCGAAAACAAGGCATAATTTGCAATAAGTCTATAGCGGAAATCCCGCCGGAATTCACCGGCGGGATTATTTGTGTGTGGATGTGTTTTTTTCCAAAAATAAAGATACCTCCTGAAAATGCTGCAATTTTGGACATTTTTTGAGGTTTCATTGCATTTTTTTCAATGACGATTGTTGCCGGAATCGCCTTTTTGGGGTAGAAAAGGTTATTTTATTAATTGGATAATTGTATTCCCGAGAATGTGCCTATGCTGAATATTGACGAAATAAGCGATTACAGGGATCTGCTGAAGAACTACTATACCCAGCGCAAGCTGGAGATGCCCCTGTATTCCTACAAGATGTTGGGGCAGAAGCTCAGTCTGGAAACGAGCCAGGTGTTCCGCGTGTTGAACAAGGAACTCCATTTGCCCAACCGTAGTATTCCGCTGGCCAAGGATCTGTTGGACCTGAAGGGCCGCAGTGGCGAAATTTTCGAGATTCTGGTGGCGGCCTCCAAGACAAAGTCGCCCGCAAAGAAGGACAAGCTCTACAAGATGGCGCTTGCCCTGCAGGATGTTGACCTGCGCAAGTTCAATCCGAGCGAATACCTGTTCTTAAGCAAGTGGTGGATTCCCGTGGTACGCGCGCTTATCGAGATGAACGGCGGGCATGCCGAAGTCTCGCGCCTGGTGAAGCAGATTACGCCGACCGTTTCGGAAGACCAGGTGCGCGAAGCCATAAAGGTGCTCAAGGACCTGAAGCTCATTACTCCGCTCGCATCGGAACGCTATGCGGCAACGACAGCGAACTTTACATCGGGAAGTTCGCCCACGAAGACTGCCGCCATACGCAGTTACCAGAACCAGCTGCTCGCCCTTGCGCAGAACGCCCTGGTTGCCATCGAGCCTGCGAGGCGCAATATATCTTCGCTGCTCGTGGGTGTCGATGAAGATTGTTTTGCCGACCTGAACGAAATGACGCTTGAATTCAGGCGCCAGGTGCAGAAGAGGGTGGGTGAGGTAAAGGTGCCGAACAAGGCGATGCAGTTTGTATTTGCCCTTTACCCGGTTGCCGAAGTGCAGAACGGCCATCAGGTGAAAAAGGAGGGCGTGAGAAAATGAAGAAGTTCCTCTTATTCCTTGTGGCAGTGATTCTTTGTGCGTGCTCGAACGACAAGGTGGCGGGCATCAGCACGGTCGAGACAGAAAACGCCTACCTGATACAGGTCGTTCACGAGGATTCTGTGCCTGCGGTAGGCGTGTTGGCCCGTATGCGTGCCGCAAGTTTTGTCCGCAGTATTGATGGAGATTCCGCAGCACCGGAATACTATGAGGAATTTGTGACGGATTCCCTGGGCTGCATCCGTATCGATAGTCTCGGTGTTGATGTGGCGACGATTGAGATTGTAGATAAGGGCAAGGGCCTGTTCCGGAAGATTTTTGCCAAAGACTTGCGCGAATTCGATGGCCAGCGGTTTGTGTTGGCAAAGACGGGGAGCATGCGTGGTAGGGTTTACCTGCCGGAAGGCGTTGACCATGCATGGATTCAGGTGTATGGAACCGACCGTCTTGTAAAGACCGATAGTGAAGGGTTCTACGAGATGGATTCGCTCCCGGCGTATGATTATGACCTGCGTGTGGTTGTGGGCGATAGCGTTGTGGACGAATATGCGGAAGTTTGGCCCGGGAAGGAAACGCTCGCGAATGTCCGCACGTTTGAACCGGATTCTATCAAGGTGCTGGATTTTGAATCCGCGGATGCGCAGTTTATTATCAGGGAACTTGGCATAAGCGAGCCGGGTTACATGTCTTCTACCGATACGAGCGTGAAGACGACTCCCGAGGTGGCGACGGTGCCCGAGACGCGCGAGGACATTGAGGAATTCTTCGTGGAAGCGGGTGCGGATCGTGCCGGCAACGCCTTGCACTGGGTATCTTCGGCAAAGCATGGCAACTGGTCGTTCTATGGAATCTGGGTCTGCAAGGAGGAATCTCCATGCGATTTGTCTGCCATTGATTCCATCGTGTTCTATGCCCGCGGGAATGGTGTCATCTCGATTGCGCTCGAGACGCTCGGCAGTTCGAACGAAGAAGGCAAGACGCTGGCCTATGATACCCTCAATACAGATGGATGGGTGCGTCGCGTCATAAAGCCTGCCAATTTCAAGCCGCGTGACGACATGTACGGCAATCTCGGCTGGGATGTCATTAGCAAGGCGGTGACGACCATCTCGATTGCCGCCTACGACGATACGGAATTCTGGATAGACGATGTCGTGTTCTACGGCGTCAAGCCCAGCGACTTTATCGCGAAATAACAAAAATAATCCCGCCGATTGGCGGGACATTTAATTTTTTGTGTGGCGCAGTTTAGGCGTTAAACGGCGTCATTACTTGCCACAAAACAGCTTTATGCGCGTGCAGGCGGTTTTCCGCTTCTTCGAAGCTCATGTTCACGTCGAGGTTGTCCATCACGGAATCCGTGATTTCTTCGCCGCGGTGTGCGGGCAGGCAGTGGCTCACCTTGCAGTGTGCCGGAGCGAGCTTCAGGAGTTCGTCGTTGATCTGGAACGGCAAGAAGTGGCTCTGCTTTTCGGCCTTTTCGCCTTCCTGGCCCATGGAGACCCACACGTCACTATAGAGGATGTCGGCGTCCTTGACGGCTTCCTTCGGGTCGTTGAACACGCGGTACTGGCAGCCGTGCTTCTTGAGGCCGGCGGCGGCTTCTTCCACCACGCTCTTCGGCTGTTCGAAACCCTTCGGGCAGGCGAGCGTGAAGTTCATGCCCACCTTGGAGGCGAGGGCGAGGAAGGAGTTTGCCACGTTGTTGCCGTCACCGATGAAGGCGACGGTCTTCGGCTTGCCGTCGGCGTTCTTGAAACCGCCGAGGTTTTCGGAAATCATCTGGGCAAAGGCGATGGCCTGGCAGGGGTGGCAGTCGTCGGTAAGGGCGTTCACGACAGGGACGCTACCGAATTCGGCGAGTTCTTCCACGAGCTGCTGCTTGAAGCAACGGACCACGATGGCGTTCACCCAGCGGCTGAGGCAGCGGGCGACGTCCTTTACGCTTTCGCGCTTGCCGAGTCCGATGGAATCCGGGGCGAGGAGAACGGCGTGGCCGCCGAGCTGGTTCATGCCCACCTGGAAAGTGGTGATGGTTCGCAGGGAGGGCTTCTCGAAGAACATGGCGATGTTCTGGCCGTGCAGACGGTCGGACACCTTGCCCGCATGGACCTCTTTCTTGAGGCGCGAGGCAATCTCGACGGTTTCCAGGATCTTTTCTTCGCTCCAGTCCATGAGGCGGAGGAAATGCTTGTTACGATCGATCATCTTCAGTCCTTTGGGCAAGCCCACTAATGAAAAAAACTAAAAAACGGAGTTTTTTCACTCCGTCTTTAGGAAATCACAAGAAAATGCTAACGGATATTAGCGAAGTTTCTTTTTGTGACGGTCACGACGACGGCGCTTCTTACGCTTGTGGGTCGCAATCTTCCTGCGCTTTCTTTTCTTTCCGCAAGGCATATTGTATCTCCGTTAAAGGTTAAACTTAAAAATGTGCCCCCAAATAGAGAAATTTTTTGCCGTTTTGTCAAGGGACGGCGGCAAAAAGGGGCGTTTTGCGGGGTTTTTGAAGCTATTTAATATATATTGTTATCTGTTGTGTCCAGGAAACGAAAAATTATGATAACTGCGATAGTCCTTTCCATCCTTTTCATTCTAGGAGATTGCGGAGTGTTGTTCTTGAGTCAAAAGAGCTTCGGCCGCCTGCCCGAAGGCGAGCGGCTGGAAAGGATCGTGAAGTCGCCGAACTACGACGGCAAGCAGTTCGTGAATCTCGAACCGACAACGCTGATGGAAGGGGGACGGAGCAAGTTCCAGATATGGCGCGATTTTCTGTTCGGGGGTAGCGACGGCGTGGTGAAGGTTCCCGATTCCATGCAGGTCGTCCGCACGGACCTGAAGGCCCTGCCGGACGAGAAGGACTGGATCGTGTGGTTCGGGCACTCGAGCTACCTCATGAACCTTTCCGGGAAGAAGGTCCTGGTCGACCCGGTCCTCTATTCCGGCTCGCCGGTGAGTTTCGTGAACAAGATGTTCAAGGGGACCGATGTCTACAAGCCGGCCGATTTCCCGGATATCGACTTCCTCGTGATTAGCCATGACCATTGGGATCACCTGGACTACGAGGCCGTTGTGGAACTTGAACCCCGCGTGAAGAGGGTTATCTGTCCGCTCGGTGTGGGGTCGCATTTCGAATACTGGGGCTACCCCGAGGACAAACTGGTGGAGCTGGACTGGTGGGAACGTTCGACCAGTGGACTTGCCGCGGTTGCTCCTGGATTTACGGTGACGGCCACTCCGGCAAGGCATTTTTCGGGACGCGACCTGCACCAGAACAGGACCTTGTGGGCATCCTACGTGCTGAAGACCCCGAAGCGTACGGTGTGGATTGGCGGCGATACCGGCTACGGCAAGCATTTTGCAATGGTGGGCGAGAAGTTCCCGGGAATCGACCTCGCCATATTGGAGAACGGCCAGTACAACAAGGACTGGGAATACGTGCATACCATGCCCGAGTTCCTGGGGAAGGCCATGGGCGACCTGAAGGCGAACCGCTACATGACGGTCCATCATTCCCGGTTCTGCCTTTCGACGCACGACTACCGCGAACCGCTCGAGAACGCGAAGCGGGCTTCCGAGGAATCCGGAAAACCTGCCCTGATGCCGCGGATGGGCGAAGTGGTCTATCTGGAATAGTAGAGAAGTTTACGCTTCGGTCACCAGGTCCATCGCCTGGCGGATGAGGGATGCGGCCCCGCCGAACTGTGCGGCGCGCGGGGCGTTGTTGCTGAGCGTCTGTCGGAACTTGCGGGCGCCGGGGAGTCCGGTGAAAAGCCCGTACAGGTGGCGGACGAGGATGGTCGCGGGGCAGCCTTCGGCGGTCTGCTTTTCCACGTAGGGGAGGTAGGCCTCTAGCAGAGCCTTGCGGGTGGCGGGGCGCGCCTTGCCTGCAATGATATCTGCGGGGTCAGCGCTTTCGGGACGCTTGTCGCCAAAAATTCTTTCGTCGGCATCGTGCAGGAACCACGGGTTCTCGTACGCCTCGCGCCCGACCATCACGCCGTCCAGGTCCTGCAGTTGCTCTTCCACCTGGTCGAGCGTCTTGATGCCGCCGTTGATGCTGATGTTCAGGTCCGGCATCTCCGCCTTGAGGCGGTGCAC
>JAEEGJ010017983.1_pt1 | contig 15876 bp, 11 predicted proteins | sample 8958761 | NCBI WGS metagenome assembly JAEEGJ01 (sample SAMN16246546, study PRJNA631951) | gut metagenome | biome: gut microbiome; feature: rumen; material: RS-attached | host: Bos | place: Iran: Karaj | collected 2018-10
CGACAATGACCAACTGTTTGCTGCTAAATATAAGACCTATATGCCAACAGACGAGGAATTACGAGCAGAGATAGAGGCACAAAAGAATATATACTATTTGCAACACAAAGAAAAATAGCATCATGCCGTACTTCAACGAAAGCCAGTTAGAGATGTCGATTGTTACCCTGCTGCAGGAGCAGGGGTATGACTACGTCAAGGGCGAGGACATCGTGCGCAATCTCGACGAGGTGGTGCTGCGCGACGATTTGGCACGGTATCTCCGGAGCCGATACAATAACGACGGCATCACGGAGCAGGAGGTGGAGGCCGCTATCCGCGTCATCACACAGCAGACGGGCGGCTCGCTGTACGAAGAGAACCGCCATACCATAGGCCTGTTGATGGACGGCTTTTCGTTGAAACGCGAAGACCCCACCAAGCAGAACCTCTACATCTATCCCATTGCCTACGACGAGGCCAACCAGAAGCACAATGTATTCAAGGTCGTCAACCAGTTCGACATCATTGGCACGGAGCATCGCATCCCCGACGCGGTGGTCTTCGTCAATGGTCTGCCTGTAGTGGTGTTCGAGTTCAAGAATGCCCTTAAGCAGAACACCACCATCGAGGATGCCTACAAGCAGCTGACCATCCGCTACCGCCGAGACATACCTGCACTGTTCAAATACACCGCCTTCATCGTCATCTCCGACGGCGTGAACAACAAGTTCGGCACCCTCTACACCCCTTACGAATTCTTCTATGCCTGGCGCAAGGTCAACGCCAAGGACAAGGCCGACAGCGGCATTCCCTCGCTGAAGACAATGGTGGCAGGATTGTTCCGTAAGGACCGCCTTATCGATGTGGTCCACAACTTCATCTATTTCCCCGACACCTCGAAAGACGAGCGCAAGTTCATCTGCCGCTATCCGCAGTATTTCGCCGCCCGCTCGCTCTACCAGAATATCCTCAACCACAGCAAGCTCAACCCAGGAGGCGACGGCAAGGGAGGTACCTACTTCGGTGCCACAGGATGCGGCAAGTCGCTCACGATGCTGTTCCTCTCACGCCTGCTGATGAAGAGCAAGGCACTATGTAGCCCCACCATCATCCTCATCACCGACCGCACGGACCTGGACGACCAGCTGTCGCGCCTGCTGCTGAATGCCAAACAGTTTGTAGGAGATAGTGTAGTGGAACAGGTGGAGAGCCGTGAAGACCTGAAAGGAAAGCTGCAAGGCCGCACCAGCGGAGGCTTGTTTCTCACCACCATACAGAAGTTCTCCAAGGACATCAACCTGCTCTCCAATCGCGCCAACATCATCTGCATTAGCGACGAGGCGCACCGCTCGCAGACAGGCTTGGAGGAGAAGGTGGAGATAACCGACAAGGGTGTGCGCCGCTCGTATGGCTTTGCCAAATACCTGCGCGACTCGCTGCCCAACGCCACATACGTCGGCTTCACCGGCACACCCATCGACGCCACCACTGAGGTATTCGGTGCCGTGGTGGACGAATACTCGATGATTGAGGCTGTGACCGACGGCATCACCAAGACCATCATGTATGAGGGACGTGCGTCGCATGTCTTCGCCGACAGTGAGCTGATACGCCAGATAGAAGCCTACTACGACAAATGCGCCGAAGAGGGCTCGAGCGACTACCAGATAGAGGAGAGCAAGCGGGCGATGACGCAGATGAGCGTGCTGCTCAGCAGTCCCGACCTGATACACCGCCTGACGGTTGATTTCATCCAGCACTACGAGCGGCGTGTGGAGGAGGGTAGCACCGTGAAGGGCAAGGCGATGATTGTCTGCGCCACTCGTGAGATTGGCTACGCCATCTACAAGGAGATTGTCGTCCTGCGCCCCGAATGGGCGGAGGTGAAGGTATGCGGCGACGGTGAGGTGTTGACCCAGGAAGAGGCCGAGAAGATTAAGCCGATGGAGAAAATCAAGATGGTCTTCATCCGCCAGAAAGACGACGACCCCGAACTGTACAGGCTCCTCGGCACCGACGAAGACAGAAAACGGCTCGACCTGCAGTTCAAAGAAGAGAAGTCGAACTTCAAGATAGCCATTGTGGTCGATATGTGGATTACCGGCTTTGACGTGCCCTGTCTAGACACCATGTACTGCTACAAGCCGTTGCAGATGCACACGCTGATACAGACCGTGAGCCGCGTGAACCGCAACTATCCCGGCAAGGACAAGGGGCTGATTGTCGATTACCTCGGCATCAAAAAGAAGTTCAACCAGGCCATGCGAAGATACGCCAACGGGGGACAGAACGAGACACCGCTGGAGACCATCGACAATGCCGTCAAACTATTCAAAGACGAACTGGATCTGCTGCGACGTATGTTCAGCGGTTTCGACTACACCAAGTTCTTCTCAGGCACGCCGCTTGAACAACTCGACGCACTTCAGATGGCTGCCGAACGCGTACAGCAGACCGACGAGCTGGAGAAACGCTTCATGAAGCACTCCAATATCATGAAGTCGGCCTACAACATGTGTACGGGCGACGAGCGCATCAGTGTGGACGAGGTCAACGATGTGCATTTCCTCACCGGCGTGCGTTCGGTCATATACAAGACCACCGTCGGCGAATCACCTGATGCTTCGCAGATGAACCGTCATGTGTTGCGGCTCGTCAACGAGGCCCTTATTTCGGAAGAGGTGGTGGCCATCAACACCATGCAGCTAGGCGACACCAAACAGATTGACTTGCTGGCGACTCAATATATGGAACGACTGAAAAAGCTGCCCTATCAGAACACGAAAGTCAAGTTGATGGAGCAACTGCTGAAGCGTGTCATCGACAGCGTGAAGAAGGTGAACAAAGTGAAGGCCGTCAGTTTCACCGAAAGGCTTAACGGCATCATTGACAAATATAACGACCGCTCAGACGATATCGTGTTGGCCGACGAGATAGTGACTGAGGTGGCCAACCAGTTGGCCGAGCTGTTTGAGGAGATAAAGAAAGACAACGTCTTGCCCAACGGAATACCCAATATCGAGGTGAAGGCGTTTTACGACATTCTGAAAGCGGTAGCTGAACAATATGGTTTTCTCAACGAATACACGGAAGAGCAATACATTGCTCTTGCCAAGGATGTGAAGGAGGTGGTCGACGACAAGACCCAGTATATCGACTGGGACAAGAAGGCCGACATCAAAGCGCAATTGAAGGTGCAAATTATTCTCACCCTTGCCAAACACAAATATCCTCCGGCAACACGTGACGATGTGTTCAAGGCCATATTTGAGCAGGCTGAGAACTTCAAGAAAAACAAATCTGCCAAGACACATAAGGTGGTAAATCTTTATGATACGGATGAATCGCTACCGATAGCAGCGGAAGATATGTAAGAAGTTGTTTAAATTTAATTCAATGATTTTCTTAAAGAACCTAAACGGCATCTTTTCATTCATTTTTTCGGTTACACTGAAACCCCATTGCGCCCTCAAAAAGAATAAAAATCTGCTCGTTTATGTCCATCAATCAAATTTAAACAGCTTCTAAAAAAGAATGTTCTGTCCATAGTATAGACATCATTGAGAATAATTCCATGCGTTTCTGTGTCAAAAAAAGGAGGACGGAGGGGTTGGGGAGGAGGTTTTGCTGTTTTTTGGGGGGAGGAGCATCGGTAAGAATCCGTAAGAATCGGTAGAATGCGGTAAGAATCGGTAAGTTTCCGTAGGAACCGGTAAGAATCGGTAAATGGCAGTTGTAAAGTTTGTACTTTTGCATCGTCTTTCGGAGGGAGATGGTGACGGTTTTGAAAGGCTGGCGCGCGAAGCCTGAATGAATCGGGACCGACCCTATGGAAAGATGCCTGCCCCACAAACAACCCGACTAAGGACCGGGCGGGACAGGGAATGGAGTAAAACTATGGCTATTTTAACCGGAATCGGAACAAGAATGAAAGGTAGCGCGGGCGACTGGACCTATTCACGCGTCGGCGGCAGCACTATCGCCAAACAGAAGATGGAGAAGAAGGAGAACCCGTCGCGTTCGTTTGCCCAGATGGCACGCAGAGTGCGTTGGCGCAACATTCAGAACATGTGGGCGGCCTTTGAGGGCACGTTGCGCCCCTCGTTTGAGGGCAAGGCTGAGCGAGTGAGCGATGCCAACGCCTTCATGAGTGCTAACATCGGCGGCGTTCCCGTGTACCTCACCAAGGAGGAGGCCAAGCAGGGGGCGTGTGTGGTGGCAGCTTACGAGATTACCCACGGCTCGCTACCTTCCATCGGTGTGATGACTGGCACTGGCGACGTGCCGGTGTCGAACATCGCCCTCGGCAGCCTCGTCATTGACGACGACACTACGCTGAAACAGTTTTCCAACGCCGTGGTGAACAACAATCCGAGCTTTATGCATGGCGACCAGATTAGCTGCTACATCGCGACACAGGAGCAGAACAGCGTGACGGGCATCCCCTATGCCAAGATCAAGGCTTACGAAGTGACGCTGAACCAACTGGACGAGGAGACGCTGTTGTCAGACTTGGTGCCTGCCAACGGGTTCAGCTCGGTGGACGGCAAACTGGGCGCAAGCGGCACGGTGATTGGCGGCATTGCATGGGTGCACAGCCGCAAAGTGTCCGGACGCACGCTGGTGAGTTCTCAGAGTTTCTTTGTGAACAATGCCTTGCTCTCGCAGTACCAGACAGCTGCCAAGCGCATTGAGGCCATACTGAGCTATGGCGGCAAGGTGTCGCAACTGTTCTTGGTGCCTAACACCGACATGGCTATTGCAGCCGCCTAGGCGATAGGCGATAACGATAGATGGATAGTGACGCGTGACGGGATGTCACAAATCACTATCCACCTATTTTTGTTATTTTCTAAAGACCGATATTAGCAGCCTTCGATTTCCTTGCGGACTTTCTTGAAGGCCTCGATGCACTGGTCGAGATGCTCGTGCTCGTGTGCGGCACTAATCTGGACGCGGATACGTGCTTGACCCTTCGGCACAACGGGATAGTAGAAGCCGGTGACGAAGATGCCCTGCTCCTGCATCTTGGCAGCATACTGCTGGCTCTTGGCGGCATCGTAGATCATAACGGCGCAGATAGCACTCTCAGAGGGTTTGCAGTCGAAGCCCTCTTCCTTCATGCGGCGGAGGAAGTAGTCGGTATTCTCATGCAGCTTGTCCTGCAGGGTGTTGGTCTCGCTCATCATCTCGAACATGCGGATACCCGCGCCCACAAGGCCGGGGGCCATGCTGTTGGAGAAGAGGTAGGGGCGGCTGCGCTGACGGAGCATGTCGATAATCTCCTTCTTACCAGTGGTGAAACCACCCATGGCACCGCCGAAGGCTTTTCCTAATGTACCGGTGAGGATTTCAATCTTGCCACGGAGGTTGTAGCGCTCGGTGACACCGCGGCCAGTCTTACCGACAACACCGGCGGAGTGGCTCTCGTCGACCATGACCATGGCATCGTATTTCTGTGCCAGCTCGTAAATCTTATCCAGCGGGCAGACGTTGCCGTCCATGGAGAAGACACCGTCGGTGACGATGATGCGGAAGCGGTTCTTCTGAGCGGCCTTGAGTTGCTCTTCGAGGTCGGCCATATCGGCATTGGCGTAGCGATAACGCTGAGCCTTGCAGAGACGCACACCGTCGATGATGGAGGCGTGGTTAAGGGCGTCGGAAATAATAGCGTCCTCATCGGTCAGCAGGGGCTCGAAGACACCGCCGTTGGCGTCGAAACAGGCAGCGTAGAGGATGGTGTCCTCGGTGCCAAAGAACTCGGCGATTTTCTGCTCCAGTTTCTTATGAAGGTCTTGGCAACCACAGATGAAGCGGACGGAGGCCATACCATAGCCACGGGCATCCATAGCCTCCTTGGCAGCTTTGATAAGCTCTGGGTTGTTGGCGAGGCCGAGGTAGTTGTTGGCGCAGAAGTTGAGGCACTTCTTGCCGGCTACCATAATTTCGGCACCCTGGGGGCTCTCGATAATGCGTTCGTGCTTGTAAAGGCCGGCAGCTTCGATGTCGGCAAGCTCTTTCTTAAGATGTTCTTGGAACTTAGTATACATAATTACAATATTTTATGTTTATTTTTATATAATAATCAGACTACAAAATTACGTTTTTTTCATGAATTAAAAATTAAAAATCAAAAATTAATTCTTTGAAGGGCTTGGTTGCGGGCTTCACGGCAGTCGTCGAAGTCGGGGTCGAGGGCTAGTGAGCGGTCGAAGTATTCGACGGCCTCGGTGTAGCGTTGTTGTTTGCCGCATAGCATACCTAAACCATAGAGACAGAGGGCTTGGTCGTCGGGGTCGTCGTACAGTTCCAATGCCTTCTTCCATGCGGTTTCTGCTTGGTCGTAGTGCCTCAGTTTCTCCTTGCAGATGGCGATGTTGAGCCAACAGTCGCTGTTTGCTGGATTGTCGGGGAAGGTATCTAGTTCGAGGGTGTAATATTTGATGGCTTGTCCGTACCGATGCAGATTCTTATATGCCACCCCTAGGCGGTAGGCAACCGATAAGTTGTCCTCCTTGGCATAGGGCAGAAGGGTTAGGAGGTATGGAAACATCTCCTTGTATCGCTTCGTGCAGTACATACACCATGTGGCGGAAAAAAGTTCGTGATGACGATGGTCGGGGTCGAGGTTGTATACCTTCATGTATAGTTGTTCTGCCTTGCCGTATGCTTTATGGCTTTGGTAAATGTCCGCCATATTGCTAAGGGCAAAGGTGTAGTCGGGGTTGAGGCTCAAGGCTTTTTCGTAACATGCGAGAGCCTCTTCGTCGCGTTCCAACTGGTGTAGCACATAGCCTTGGCCGTTCCACCACTCAGGGTCGTCGGACACATGGCTCGTGGCAGTCTCATAGCATGGCAGTGCCTCGGCGTAACGACACAGGCGAAAGAGACAATAGCCCTTGCTTGCCCATACGCTCCAGTAGGTTGGACAGTATTTCAATGCCAGGTCATACTGAGCAAGAGCTTCTTTGAAATAGCCTGTCTCTAAAAGGGCATTTCCCGTCAGTTCGTAGCCATCCTCGTTGTCGGGGCATAGCTTGATTACCTTTTTGGCCGCAGGGATGACCTGTTCGTATCGGTTCATCTTTTCGAGACACCAGGCCTTGTTGTACCATGCCCGCCAATTGCTGGGGTCGCGCTTACAAAGTGTGGCGGCAATTTCAAACGCCTCCTCGTAATGCCCCAGTTTTACCAACGCATCGCCCTGTTGCCATAGTGCATCAATATTGTCGGCATTAAGGCGGACGGCATGTTCGAAACAGGCCAATGCCTCGTTGTAGCGTTCCTGGTTGTAGTAGCAGATACCCCATTCGACATAGATCTCGTCGTTGTCGGGTTCGATATTGCAGGCGGTGCGGTAGGCCTCCTCCGCTTGGTTGTACTGGCTCAAGTCATCATAGCGGTTGGCGAGGTTCAGCCAAGTTTCGGCATTGTTGGGTTCGTAGTGCAGCGAGAGCTTGTAGAAATGTGCTGCCTCCTCATTTCTTTCCAAGCGGCTGTATGTTATTCCGAGGTAGAAAAGCACCTCGGCATTGTCGGGCTGCAGGTCGTAGGCGGCTTGGAAATAATGCAGGGCACGCTCGGCATCGTCGTTGTCGAGCTGCTCTATGCCTAATTCGATATATTCTTCTGTCATGCTATAGGTGAGTCCTATAAATTCGTTTTTAAGGTTTTGCCCTTACAGGGCGTTATTGTAACTCGTCGATTTACCCAAGGCGTTACTTCGTGACGTTGCTTTGGCTCGGCAAAGAAAGCGAGCCTTCTTTGTTCTCGCTATACGCAACGTTGCCATTGGGCTAGATATGTTTTAGCCCTTTCAGGGCGATTTTTAGAGGTGGTCTACAATTGGTCGATATGCTGGCGGATATATTGTGCAACTAGGGGGAGAAGGGGTTCGGTGCTGTTTGCCTCTGCGATAGCATCGTCCTGCTTGTCGAAAAGGTTGAGGGAGAGGAGCAGTTGGTAGCCATCATGGGTAACACTGCGTACGCAGCGGTATATCTCGTCACGATGCTGTAGACATATCTCAATGGCCTCTTTGGCAATGGCGGCACGACGGGTAGCACCGACGGCGACAAGGCTGTTGTAGAGCAGGGTGCCGTCGTCGGGGGTGTCGTGGTAGTTCACCTCATAGTAATAAAACCACTCGAAATAGCGCGGAGCCTCTTCGTAATTGAACCACGAGGCATAGAAGACCACCTGCTCATGCTCATTGGTGATTTGTCCGTACTCGGCAATATCGAACCAGTCGACAAGCTCTACGTCGGTGAAGTCGGCAGCAGCTTCGGCGGTGAGGCGCGGTGAAGGAGCCTCCTCCCATGAATGGTTGTAGCGTTCGACAGCATCCGACTCGCGCTTGGCGAGCAGGGCGTAGACGGCCATAGCGGCGAAGGGTATCCATATCACCGCAGCAGTGCTTGCCCCAGCCTGCCGCAACAGAGCCACCAACGTCACAGAGACCAATATGACGGCAGACATGAGGGCCACGGTGAGCCATGGCCCCCATGTCTTGCACCAGAAAGAGGTATAGGGACGGTGCAATTTCGTACCGCAATGCGGGCAATGAAGCGTGACTATCTCCCCCTCATGCTGTCGGACATCAAATACGGTTTTATAGCCTTTCTTCAGATAGACAGGCTTGTCACATCGGCATAGGGTGTAGAGACGCATAGAATGCCAAAGTAAAAGGTAAAAAGTAAAAACTAAAATTTTCAGGCAAGCACCTTTTAGTTTTTACTTTTTAGTTTTTACTTTACTATCAGTTTTTGCACACTGCCACTGCCCACGATGCCGTAGGTGTAGATGCCGGCAGGTAGGTTGTCGACAACGGCGTTGCCACTGCCACTGACCGACAGGTTGCGTACCACGCGGCCCTGCATGTCGTATACGGCAAGGGTGGAGGGCTGAGCGACATTGTAGTTGATGTTCACATTGCCCTGAGCGGGGTTGGGGTAGGCGGTGAGGGTTGAGGAAGCCACATCGTTGATGCCTTCGGCATAAGCCTGGAAACGGATTGTCACGCTGCAGGCGACATTGTCGTTGGAGACCTTCATCTTATAGATGCTATAGGGTTGCGCAACAGCCTCGTCGATAGTGAGGTCCATGGTGAACTCGGTATACTCGCCACTGGGTGGGATGTTGAAGGCATCGCTGACAGAGTCCTGTCTGCAGTAGGCTCCGGCGCAGAGACCCCAAATATCAATACCTTCCATCTCGATGGGAGTCATCGTGACTGTCACGTTCTGTAGGACAGAGTAGCCCTGATTGACGAAACTGACGCTGTTGCAGTGTTCGGCATCGGGTGCTAGGACAACGGCGAATTCGTCGCCATTCTGATAGGTGTGACCATTGTACTTAAAGCCGATTTGGGCTTGGACGTTGAGTACTGCAACGCTGCTGAGGAGCAGCAGAAAGGATAAGATTTTTTTCATGTGATATTTGATTTTATTTAATGATTATTCTGTTTTATAGATTGAGAAGTTCGTCGACGACCTTTTTGACACCCGTGCCTGCCTTCTCTTGGAAGATGGTGATAGGACGGGAGACTGGTACCGCCTTGGGGTCGACCAAGTAACATGGAGTGCTGCGTGGCACATAGTGGATAAGACCTGCGGCAGGATAGACATTCATTGAGGTACCCACCACGATGAAATAGTCAGCCTTTTCGCACAGTTCGGCAGCAGGTTCGATGTTGGGCACTGCCTCGCCAAACCATACGATGTGGGGACGCAGCTGGGCTCCGTCGGGGGCTTTGTCGCCGATGTGGATGTCGCGGTCGCCGATGTCAACGATGAGGTTGTCGTCGCGGTCGCTACGTGCCTGGGTAAGTAGGCCGTGCAGATGCAGCACGTTAGTTGAGCCTGCCTGCTCATGCAAGTTATCGATGTTCTGGGTGATGATGTGCACATCATATTTTTCTTCTAGCCGCACCAACTGGCGGTGACCCTCGTTGGGTTTGACCTGGAACAGCTGTCGACGACGCTCGTTGTAGAAATTGAGTACCAATTCAGGGTTGCGGAGGTAGGCATCGTAGGTTGCCACATCCTCCACACGATACTGCTCCCACAGTCCGTCGCTGTCGCGGAAGGTGCTGATACCGCTCTCGGCACTGATGCCGGCACCGGTAAGGACTACTACTTTCTTTTTCATATCATTTCTTTTTTTTCTAGTATTGCTAGTATTACTAGTATTGCTAGGGTTATTTTTCTAGGATGGTGAAGACGGTGCGGCGGTTTTGGCGGCGGCCTTCGGGGGTGCTGTTGTCCGCCACGGGCTGGGTCTGGCCATAGCCTTTGTAGCTGAGGCGGTCGGCTACCACGCCATGTGCCACCAAGTAGTCGTATACTGCCTTGGCTCTCTGCTCCGAGAGTTTCTGGTTCGAGGCCTCATTGCCCACGTTGTCGGTATGACCGCCTAGTTCGATGCGCAAGCTGGGATGGCTCTGCATCATCTCCACCACTTTGTCGAGTTCCACGATGGAGATGTCGAGTAGGGTGTATTTGCCTGTCTGGAAGAAGACGTTCTTCAGCGTGATGCTCTCGCCCACCTTCAGTTCGGGTGCCACCTCGGTGATTTCCTCTTTATACTCAATCGGCTCGGGGCGGGCGGCTTCAGGTAGGGCAAAGGTGTAGAGGTCTAGTCCTCCTTGACTGCCGTCACTAGCGTAGATGGCGGTGCTGCCGTCGGGCGAAACGATGAGCGAACTCTCGTCGCCACGGGTGTTGATGGGGTAGCCCAAGTTCTCTGGCTCGCTCCACGTAGTGTCGCCTGTGCGGCGGCTTACAAAGAGGTCGAGCCCTCCCATGCCCACACGTCCGTTGGAGGAGAAATAGAGTCTCTGGTCGTCGAACGACACAAAGGGGCTCTTCTCATCGCCGCTGGTGTTGATGGTGGCTCCCATATTCACGGGCTTGCTCCATCGTCCTTCCACCAAGGTGCTACGCCAGATGTCCATGCCGCCGTAGCCTCCGCTGCGGTCGCTGACGAAATAGAGAGTCTGACCGTCGATAGAAAGGCAGGGTTGCGACTCCCACCCGCTGGTGTTGATGGCCGGGCCTAGGTTCTGCGGACGGCTCCAGCCCCCTGCCTTGCGGTAGGAGACATAAAGGTCGCAACGTCCGGCACCATCCTTTCGTCCACATGCGGTGAAATAAAGAATGCGTCCGTCCTGCGAGATACATCCCGCTCCCTCGTTCTCGTCGCTGTTCAGCGGCTCCGCCATGCGCACTGCCTTGGTCCACTTACCATCTTTCAGTCGGCTCGCATAGAAGTCCTCCGTCATAGCGGGACGATTATATCGGGCAAATATCAACATTTTCCCGTCGGCGGTGAGGGTAGGCAGATACTCATCGTCAGGGCTGTTGATGTTGGCACCCATATTCTCGGGAGTGAACGGCACGGGGTTTGCCATTGCCTGACGACGGAAAGAGATGCACTCGAGGTCATATTCAGCCGAAGCACCCCACTTCTTATGCTTGCCTTTGTCGTAGCGGAGGAACGCCCGCAGCTGCTCCTCGGCCAGACCCAGACTATCGTGGTCCATATACCACGCCGCCATCGTCAGCCGCACCTCGGCAAACGAAGGCTCCGCCTTCAGTGCTTTCTCAAAATGGACAAAAGCCTTAGCGGGATTGCTTGACAGCAACTGCTGTCCTTTCTCAAACTCGCTAACAGCCTTTTTGTTGTCAACGGTATACTGCGCCTTAGCCACGGGAGCCAAAACCAGCATCAAGAGGATAATATATACAAATTTCAGTTTCATTACGTGGATAACGCTTGTCGGGCATTTTTATTGTGTACTCTATCTATGCTGAGAGAAGTAATAGTCCGCCATGAATTGGCTATTCTGTTGCACCAATTCACGTCCGTGTTCATAGCCTTTCAGGCTATTGAGGGCAGCATCGGGTAGATAGTTGTTGTCAAGTAACGTGCATAGTGCAGAATAGTCCATGGCATCGGGACTGACAATTAGGTTCAGTGCATTCTTTTGGGCGTATTCTTGGTCATAGTATGGGTTATAAGATGCCTTGATAGCAGGAATGGCTAGTGTAATGGTGAGCAATCCGGCCTCTGAATCAGACATGAAGGCTGCCATCCCGCTCTCAGCATTTTGAAAAAGGTGCTGTTCCATTGCCTTTCGGAATTCATCTGAGACCTTAGAACCCATTTTATTAATATGGAAATCCATAAACTCATCAATGCCCTTAACAAATACTATCGGCTTGCCTTCAGAGGCTTTTAAAAAGAGTTCGGCAGTGTATTTAATGTTATCCTGTTGCCGCTCTTCATTAGCTATGGTTTCTTTGTACTTCTCAAGATACTCTTCACCAGGATTTGTGAACATTGTCCCGAAATGATAGTTCTTGCCATTGAAGCCTACTATACAGCATGTGACGATTTTTGCCTTTGGCAGGTATTGTTTCAGCCAACGCGGGTCGAACGAGTCAATTTGCACTTTTATTTCTTTTTCGTTATGTATGTCGCGTAACAACACTGTTTCTTCGTTGTAGGATACGATGCTGTAGGCACGACTCTGTTTTAGCGTCCCATCTACGTCCATCTTGTGACCAGTTGCTGCCGAAAGCCATTCGGCTGATGTCAGAGCCAACAGATTCTGGCGGTCGAAAAAAGTGTGGGACAGCATTGAGTGGTATACCCTGATATTGTCATATTCATCCTTCACCTTATAGGGTTTGCTATCCTCAAAGCTAATACGCGTACTTAGTGAGAGATAGCTGTCGAGTGCAAACCACTCCATTACCTTGCGGGCCTGCCAATAGTCGTTCGCCAATGCCGGATTAGTCAGGAATGCTATCATCTCGTCCGTCTCAGGTGCTGTCTCATATTCCTCGTCGAAGATGTTGAATATGTCGTTCGTCGCCATTGCGATGCCAGGGTTCTCTGGATTGATTATTCTGTCAGTGTAGTGTGACTGTATGATATCCCATAGTAGCAGTTGTATGTCCTGCACATTGGGCTCACCGGGGTAATAGACCGAGGTATCGAAGAAAGGCAGCAACCTGTTGTAGCGGTTGCGACACACTGTATTCACCACACTCCAGAGGCCAGTGCCATTGCAGAGATCCTCGAACCAGGCCGTGATTCGCACAGCGGCATCGCGTATCCAGGCCGGCTCGTCAAGTACGGCATCTATACCATCGTTTTCCAGCACTGCCAGCACTCGGCTTGCCAGTTGGGAGTAATAGAAATCGGTCGACATGTCAGCATGTCCAGGATGTATTTCCTTCCAATCTTTTGGATATATTCTATTTTTCATGATTGTTATTGTATGTTTGTTGCTTTAAAATGTCTTTTGCTGTGTGTTGTTTACGTTCTATGAAATTATTGATTGTATTATTGGGGCAGGTTTGACAGTTTATTCCTCTTGCTCGTAATAGTAGGAGTAGTCTATGCCTTTCATGAATATCTCGCGGTCATTGATACGGTCAGTCAATGCTTGTTTCAGCAAGGCTTTGATGCGGGTGGCATTCGTTACGCTTCGGTGCATGGCATCCAGATACTCCTTCTTGTCAATCTTGCTCCAGTCAACGCACATTTTCAGTTGTTTCTTGAAAATCAAGTCAAGCCAGATGCGTGTTGAACGTCCGTTTCCTTCCATAAAAGGGTGCGCCATATTCATCTCCACATACTTGTCCGTTATCTCGTCGAACGTCGTCTGGGGCATCTTTTCAATCATCTCAAGGGTTTGCATCAGGTATTCCGCACGGCAGAAGATGGTGCCTCCTTTCGAGATGGTTTTGGTGCGTATCTTGCCGGCAAAGTCGTAGAGGCCACCAAAGATGTAAGCGTGAATCTGCTGCAGACATTCGACGGTGCCGGGCTTCATGCTGTCGAGGATGCCACTTTCGATCAGGGAGTATGCCTTTTTCTTGCTTTGTCCGTCGACGGTGTTGTCACTATAGACGAACCAGTTAAGGAAAGCGTTTGCGCGGTTGTTTGGGTAGTTCTGGGCTAGAGTCCGTACACAAGTGTCATCAAGAGCATCGGCCGCGCGTTGCTTGCCGTCAGGTGCCATAAACTTGAAGTGGTTAGTGACACTAACCAGTTGGATGCCCTCTTTGGCCATCTTGCCCTTCAAGTATTTCCAATAGTTGCGGCATTTCTTGTAGTCCTCTTCATTGTTGATGGCGCGTACGATATCGGTGGCGGAGAACCACCACTTGCTGTTCTCCTCGTCCCACACGGCTCGCACCTCGTGGTCGTTGAAAAAACGTATGGATTTCTTATTGCTCATTGTCGTTAATATATTCATGCAGTCCGATATTCACTAACTATTCTATGTCAAGGTCTTCTGTCAGTTCTCGTTAGAATTCAATGCGGTTGGTCTCATTCATATTCGATAGTTTTTGCTGTTTCATATTGCCTATATCTGTTTTCTTTAGGCCTTACTGTAATCTCATTTTTATCTATGGGGTTTGCTTAACATTTTATACTCTGGGGAGGAATAGTCAATGTACATATCGTATTCCCTTATGCCATGATTCTGCGCAATGGTATGCAGCTTCTCCTTGTCCTCTTTTGCAATGCGTTGTCCATAGTATATTGCAGTGGGTTTGATATGAATCACCGAAGGCTCGTCACTTGTAAAATCTCGTATGGTAGAATCAATCAGACGCCATTCTTTCTCGTATTCCCATTGCTTGGACTTATGCAATGCAATTTTCATACTTGACAACATATCGGGTATGGGCGAATTTATTCCTATTATTCCGAGAAAAGCCCATGTCATATATATCGAAACGTCAAGACGTTCTTCATTGTAAATCACAGGATATATTCCCACATTTGTTATTGGATGAGCTAGTGTGTCTCTCAAATTGTATTCCAATGCAAACCCTTGATGATTTTGTGCATAATGGCTCCACATAACGACAGATTCTATACTCTCACAGAAGCAGGCAATGGTTTGGAACCTTTTACTGGATTCTGCCAATATTGGGAAATAGAGGTCGATTAATGATAGCATCTGATTCCTGCTAGCTTCAATGTATTGTCTTACCGAATCATCATCATCCGGCACTAACATTAGGTTGTTTTTAAAAGCATCTATTAAATCTTGTGGTAGCAATTGTTTTGCTTCATCAGGGAAATCACCTCCTTGTCCAAAGAAAACTTTCCACTGCGCTAAGTTTTCATACGTCAAAAATGATGCTGTCGACTGTTTGATGCCCTCTTTGTCATATCTGACCATGGTGTCATAGGGGTCGTTGAATTTATCTGCAGTTACGGCATATAGTTCGTTATTCTTAAAGGCATTGATTTGTCTTTTGTCACAAGACCGGAAACGAAAAAGACTACTTGGCATCATTTGGGTTATCGCTTCTGAAATAGGGGCAAGAATTCCCACTAAATCATTCTGAGGTGTTCCCCCAGGTATAACTATAGATTGTAGTCTTTTCTCGAATTCTAATCTGTCCATATTAATTGTTTTTCGGAATAGGTCTTGTTTCCTGACCATTTTGGCAATTTGTTTATTTGCCTGTCTTCAATACCAATGGTACTGCCAATAAACTATTGATCAATAAAAAAAACGTATATATCACATAATTATTGTATTTTTGTGAAAAAAATGGTATACGGATATATTCGAGTTAGTAGCGATAAGCAAACTGTTGAAAACCAACGGTTTGAGATAAATAATTTCTGCTTGCATAGCGGATTGAATATTGATGGTTGGATAGAGGAAACAATCAGCGGAACGCGTTCCTACAACAAACGTCAGCTAGGAATTCTATTGAACCGAGTCGTAAAGGACGACGTGATTATTTGTAGTGAATTATCACGTTTAGGAAGAAACCTCTTTATGATTATGGAAATTCTGAATATATGCATGACAAAAGAATGTCGTGTATGGACAATCAAAGATAATTATCG
>JAEEGJ010017984.1_pt1 | contig 15876 bp, 10 predicted proteins | sample 8958761 | NCBI WGS metagenome assembly JAEEGJ01 (sample SAMN16246546, study PRJNA631951) | gut metagenome | biome: gut microbiome; feature: rumen; material: RS-attached | host: Bos | place: Iran: Karaj | collected 2018-10
TGTGCGGACAGGCTATCACTTCTCTTTGCCTACCGAGGCTCAATGGGAATTTGCGGCACGTGGCGGCAACGATAGTGAAGGCTGCCAGTATGCTGGCAGTGATGATATCGGGTCTGTCGCTTGGTATAAAGATAACAGCAACACCGGCGGCACAAGGGTACATGAGGTGGCCACCAAACTGCCCAATGAGTTGGGCCTCTTTGACATGAGCGGCAACATTGAGGAGTTGTGTCAAGACAAGTATGGCGCTTACAGCAGCGAAGCTCAAGTTGACCCCGAAAAGCCAATTACAGAAGACGGTGATGATGATTGTGTCATCAGAGGGGGGAGTTGTTATGCTATTGACTCTAAATGCAGGGTGACAGTGCGCAGTTTATACAGCAACTATGACAGAACCGACAACGGGCTGCGCTTGGCTTTACGGGATTCGCTGCCCGTTGCGCTGGGTGTGAGCGAGAACAACGTGGAAATGATGGAAGGCGGGGTGGCGACGGTGACCATCATCAACGGCAAGGGGGCTTATCACGCACAAAGCTCCGATCAAAATGTCGCAGTTGGCTATATCGAGGATTCAAAGTTGTACATCGTTGCTATGTGGTCGGGCACCGCAACATTAACCATTTGGGACGACCAGAGCGACTTGAAGGCCGAGGTTCTCGTGAGAGTGGGGAAGGAATGCAGCGTGGGCGGGGTCACCTTCAAGATGATGCCTGTCGAGGGCGGCACATTCATGATGGGCAACACCTGGGAACAAGCGCCGGGCTACGGCGATGGTGACTATGCATACACAGTTCATGAGGTGACACTGTCGAGCTACAGCATCGGCCAGACCGAGGTGACGCAGGAACTGTGGACGGCTGTCATGGGCTATAATCCCAGCTATTTCATCAATCCACAAGGTCCCGTCGAGAAAATGTCGTGGGACGAATGCATGGAATTCATCTCCCGACTGAATGAGTTGACGGGTCTTACCTTCCGCCTCCCCACCGAGGCCGAGTGGGAGTTTGCAGCCCGTGGCGGCAACCGCAGCAAGCATTACCGCTATTCCGGTAGCCGCTACCTCAATGAGGTAGCATGGAATAATGATAATGCCTACAACGGGCAAGGCGGAAGCTTGTATGGTCCGCAGACGGTCGCATTGTTGTTACCCAACGAACTGGGCCTCTATGACATGAGCGGAAACATCAGAGAATTGTGTCAGGACTGGTATGGCCCCTACAGCGCTGAGCCGCAGACCAATCCTACGGGGCCTGAAACAGGGGACAAACGTGTCACAAGAGGGGGCTGTTTTGCAGATGACAGCAATGAGTGCAGCTGTGCTGGCCGTAGACACACCTACAGTTGGCCATTTAATGGCGGCAATCTCTTAGGCTTTAGGCTCGCGATGTGATGCCCCAAAAGTGAGTGCCTGGAGCGGCTTGAAAGCCCGAATTAAGTGGCTTGTTCCCAGAATGAACTTTTTGTTTTATAGGTAACTGAAAATCAACTTTTTACACTCCTTAAAATGAAGTTAAAAACCCACCAAATTCCTTGGTGGGTTTAATGTGTCATTGTAATTTTGCAATAGCTGGAAACCACAGTTGCAGCCCTCTTGTAGCTGCCCAGAAAATCCACCCAAATGGGTATTGCAGGGAAGTGACTGCATTGATGATTTTGCCATAGACCTCATAGTGATTAACAAAAATCATTGACCGCGATAATTATTAACCCAAAATAAAAAATGTAATGATGAAAAAGATTCTTTTTGTTTTGATGATGGCGGCTACCATGCTGGTGGCCAACGCCGAGAGTGGAGAGTGGGCCGTAGGTGGCCAAGTGGTCTATGGCACGAAGGCCGAGACCGCAGGCATCGGCCCGCATGTGAAATACTGCCTGAGCGATGCATTCAGGATGAATCTATCGGGCAACTACTACTTCAAGCACAAGGGAGTGTCTGCCTTTGACGTGAATCTGGAGGCCAACTACCTGTTCAGTGTGGGCGAGAAAGTCCGTCTCTATCCTCTTGCCGGTGTGGTATTGGGCATCTGGCATGCCGATGGCGTGAACGTCAGCTACGGTGGCATGGACTTCGGTGTTGATGGCAAGACCAGCACAAAGTTTGGCGGCAACGTGGGCGGAGGCTTTGAATATCTGGTAAGCGACCACCTGAGCCTGAATGCCGAGGTCAAGTACCAGATCATCAGTCATGCCAGCCAAGTGGTGTTTGGCATCGGCGCCTCTTATCGTTTCTAATCAACTAATCACCTAAAAACAAATAATAATATGAAAAAATTATTCCTTCTGGCCGTAGCCGCACTCATGCTGGTACCGGCCAACGCACAACTCAAGCGACCGACGAAGCCTGTAGCGTCGGCGCCAGCCCTCGTGAGTGGCAAACCGCTAGTCAAGATGCAGGAGATGCAGATGCGCGTCCCGGGGTCGGCCATTGCGCCTGCTCCCAACCGCGCCAATAGAGGGGCCGAAGTGTATTACCGTCGCCCTGCCGGAGCTTTTCCTGGCTGGTGTGCAATGGAGCGAAGCACTAACGACTTTGTGGGCATGTACATGATGTCCATCCTTCACATCAAGCCCTATAAGCCTTACACCTTCAACGGCTTTGCGTCGGGCACCATCGGCGAGCCTCGTTATGACTGGGTAGTGCCTTACTACGACGTGCTGACCAATGAGAGCGTGACACTTAACGTCAATCGTTGCAAGGACCTCACGATAGACTATCCGAGTGTATTTCTTGACGTGCCCATGCTGTCGGTGACCGATGCCGAGAAGACCTATAATTATATGATGGCCACACCGCTTGAAGGTGAGACATCGGCAATCATGCCCTGGCCGGATTGGAGCATTGACGAGGAGCATGAGGTGCTCAAGTCAAGCGTTGATTTCGCCATGAATACCAGTGACGAATCGTCTTATCCGTTCATCTTCTATGGCGGCATGACGCCCTATGGCAGCAACGACAATGGCTGGTGGTTCGGCAAGAACGGCGGTAGCGCCAAAGGCGTTCATGTTGACGGCATCGCCCAGGCCTTTGAGAAGCCCGAACATCCCTATCTGCTCAAGCAGGTGGTGCTCATGGTGTCGCAGCTGAAGGTCACCGAAAACACAGAGATGATGTGCAAGGTGTACCGCTTGCCAGACTTACCTGATTATCAGGACACTACATGCGTCGTTCTGCCTGAGGATTTGGGAGAACCCATCGCTACAGGTGTGACCTGTGTGCCACCGTTTTTCGACGAAAACGACATCAAACTCATCACCTTCCCGCTCTATGCCCCCGACGAGGACTTCCCTGTCATCCTGAATGATTGCGAACCCACCATCGACGATGCCATACTGGTGGTGTTTGAGGGCTATAATGCCCCAGAGATGTCATCACTTGAGAATTTCACCGCCTTGATTGGTAATGAACTTCATTACACCGACGGTTTCGGCGAGCGTGCCTATGTCAAGGTGGGCAAAGATGATGCCGACGGCAATTTTGACGGCCATTACCAGTGGCAAGGCCTGAACAATTTCTTCTCGTCAGGAGAGATGAAGACCGGTCTGTCCATCTTCCTGGTCACCGAGCAGCCCTTCCTGCTGAGCAACACTTGGACCGATGACTATGAGTACACCTTCCCTGCCGCTGGCGGCGTCATGGAGGACAGCTATACCGATGCCAATGGTGACACTGTGAACTTGCGCAGTATCGAACTGGCCTCATGGACACCTGCTAGCGATAGTTGGTCGTGGAGCATCACCTGTGATGGTGGTGAACTGCCCTCGTGGCTCGACATCAGCCTGAACGACGTGAGGGAGTATATCGTCAATGCCGAGGTGTACGCCTATCCGCTGCCCGAGGGCGTGGACTACCGCGAGGCCGTGGTGCGCTTCGCTATCCCCGGCGACTACATCGATTACAAGTTCAAGCAAGTGCGTGAGGGTGGGGAAGAGCCCGACACCACGGTACAGGAAAAGACGCCCATGCCCGAGATTACTGTCGACGTGACCGATAAATATGTCATCATTGGCGCAACAGGCAACGGCAACGTCATGCTTTATTTTGATGGCATCTATTCGCCAGATAATCCCGTTCACTACGTCCGTTCCGGAGTGGACCGATCGGTGGTGGTAACCGCAACTGCCCAGGAAGACGGCAAGCTTATCAGCGACACTGCCCGCAGAGTGGTCGATGTTCCAGCCGTCGAAGTGCCTGTTGAGGGCTACTGGCTGCAGATGTATGATGCCACCGTTGATGCAGGCGACACTATCATCATCCCCGTTGAGATGTGGAACGAGAGCGACGTGGTGGCCTTCCAGACCGATATCGAACTCCCCGAGGGCTTTGAGCTGGTTAAGGAAGACGGCAAGTATGCCATCAGCCTGAGTGACCGTGCCAGTGTCGACCATACCGTCATGGCCAATGAACTGTCGGACGGCAAGATACGCGTGCTGTGCTTCTCGACCGAAAACACCGCGTTCACTGGTGACAGAGGCGAGTTGTTCTATCTCCCAGTGAAGGTGTCCAAAGATGCCAACGATGGCACTGTGCGACTGAGGAACACACGCTTTACCTTAAGCGACTTGACCGAGTATAACTCTCCAAGTGTGGCTGTTGCCGCGATTACCGTTAACCACATCATTCCGGGTGACGTGACCGACAGCGGTGACGTGACGGTGACCGACATCGTGGCGACCGCCCAATACATCCTGGAGATGCATCCCGAGCCCTTCATCTTTGAAGCTGCCGAGATGAACGGCGACGGTATCATCACCGTGACCGACATCTCACTCATTGCCAATATTATCCTTAACCCCACGATGAGTGTGCCGCAGCGCATGCCCGCCCTGAGCGGCGTGGGCGATGACATGAGTGGCGAGGCCATCTCGCTGCCCGCGGGCGAGACACGCACCGTGAGCATCAACCTGGACAACTCGATGGGTTACACGGGATTCCAGCTCGACATGCAGCTGCCCGCAGGCTTGACGGCGAGCAATTTTGCCCTTACGACTCGCGATGGCAGCCACACCCTAGCCGTCAACGCGCTATCCAACGGCAATCTGCGTGCCCTGTGCTATTCGCCGGCCCTGAGTGTTATCGGTGGCTGCAGTGGCGCCGTGCTCACCTTTGACGTGACAGCAACGGCTAGCATCGATGGCTATATCAACGTGAACGGCATTGAGCTGGTCACCCCTGCATGCCAGACGCTGATTCTGGACAACTTCGCCATTCCGGTGAATAACCCGTCGGCCGTGGGCGAGCTGAACGATGCCTCGGTTGTGAAGATCTATGCCGTTGGGCAGGACATCATCGTCGAGAGCCCGGTGAGCCAGGTGGTGAACATCAGCGATGTGGCTGGCAGGATGCGCCGCGTGAATGTTGTACCCGGCCGCAATGTCATCGGTGGCAACGCGGGCGGCGTGTACATAGTCACAATCGGAGGAAAAGCAACTAAACTGATGTTGAAGTAGGATTGATCATAGTGATTGGGCTAATCGACCAGGATGAATGGAAACGTAGTGGATGGCCGATTAGCCCATTTTTCATTTTACAATCGTGAGTATGACATGAAGATGAAAAGGCTTTTCCTGTTATCGACGCTGGCCTGTTGTCTGCTGAGTGCAGCAGCCACCGACAGGCTGTTTATTGAAGATTTTGCCATAGCTCGAGGTAAAACGGTTGTGATGCCCTTGGTGTTGACCAATGAAGCGCAATACACCGCTTTTCAGGCCGATGTCTATCTGCCAGAGCAATTGAGCGTGGATAGTGATAATGGGGTGTATGGCTTTGCACTGACTGAGCGCAAGGGAAATCATGTGCTCAGCGTGAACAGGCTGCCCGACGGTGGCATTCGCCTGTTGTCCTATTCTGTCGATTTGGAACCTTATAATGGTAACAATGGTGCCCTCGTGACGGTACCAATCACAGCAAGCGATGATTTTGCCGACACTGCTATCATCGAGCTCAAAAATGTCCTGTTCACCACGCTGGACGCGGTGGAGGTGAGATTGCCCGACCATAGTTGCACCGTGACGGCGGTCACCCCGTTGCTTGGAGATGTGGACGACGATGGGACAGTGGCAATTGCTGACTTGTCGGCTCTCATTGACTATCTACTGGGGGTCGAAGTTTTTCCTTTCAACGCGGCTAATGCCGATGTGGATGGTGATGGGGTGATAGCCATCGGTGACGTGAGTGAACTCATCGACCTGCTGCGTTCCACCTTGTTAGCGTCATTGCCATAGAGTGTGGCACATGAGGCCGGACCGATGGCCTCAAGGGAGATTTGTGGCGGTTGTCAAAGTTTTATGTGACGTTGTCATTGTTCTGTAGAAGAATTCTCTTATCTTTGCGGAGAACTAAAACCAACAAGTATAGAAGAATATGAAACCCTGCAGAATTCTTATCCTGGCTGTGGCGACGCTGCTGGCGCTGGCTGCCGCCGCTCAACAATCGATGACGTTTAATGACGAGGAACGTAAACAGACGGTCACGGTGACGGCCGTGGGCAATGACATCGTGCGCGTGGACGTGGTTCCCGACGGATGGAACGGCACGGCGCTGCCTTCGCTGGCCTACGACAGGTCGGTGAAGAATGCCAAACCGGTGGTCAAGGTCAACGACATGGAGGACATGTGCGTGCTGCGCACCGAGAATGGCTTGCGTGTGGTCTGTGACAAGAACACGGGAAGCATCACGGTGAGCTGCGGCAACACGTTCTACATCACTGACCTGTGCGACCGCACTACCTCGACCGTGAGGCTGCTGCACCAGGGACAGGAGTCGTTCTACGGCGCTGGCGAGCGCGGCTACTCGTTGAACCTGGCCGGCGACACGCTCATCAACTACAACGCCCAGAACTATGGCTACCAGATGGGAGAGAAGCGCACCAAGCAGATGGGCATCACCATGCCGATGGTGATCTCGTCCAAGGGCTACGGCGTGTTCTTTGACGACTTCTGCAAGTCATCGCTCTACCTGGGCGAGCAGGGCATCGAGTACACCTCGACCTCACCGCAGCCATTGTCCTATTATGTGATCAGCGGCAACGGCAGGGTAGAGAACGTGGTGCGCAACTTCACTTGGCTCACGGGCCGCCAGGAGCTGCCGCCGCTGTGGACGCTGGGTTACATCACCTCCAAGTATGGCTACCGCGACCAGCGCGAGAGCGAGGGCGTGGTCGATACGCTCAAGCGCGAGGGCTATCCGCTCGACGGCATCGTGTTTGACCTGTACTGGTATGGCAAGGAGGAGGATATGGGACGCCTGGAGTGGGACAAGGAGCAGTGGCCCGACCACCGCAAGATGCTGCGCGACTTCAAGCAGCGTGGCGTCAACGTGGTGACCATCTCGCAGCCCTATGTGCTCACCAATGGCCGCGCCATCGACAACTACAAGCTGCTGGACCCGCAGGGCCTCTTCTGCAAGACCGACGGCACCGACACGACGCACACGGTGACCATCTGGGTAGGGCAGGGCGGCATGTTTGACGTGTCCAATCCCGCCACGCGCCTGTGGCTGCGCAACCGCTACAAGCAGCTCACCGAGGAGGGCGTGACCGGCTGGTGGGGCGACCTGGGCGAGCCCGAGAAGCATCCGCTGGAGATCCGTCACTACAACGGCCTCACTGCCGAGCAGTACCACAACCTGTACGGCAACGACTGGAGCCGCATCATCTATGACCTGTTCAAGAAGGATTATCCCGACCGCCGCCCGATGATCATGATGCGTGCGGGCACGGCCGGCTTGCAGCGCTATTCGGTGTTCCCCTGGTCCACCGACGTGTCGCGCTCGTGGGGCGGTTTCCAGCCCCAGGTCACCATCATGCTCAACTCGGGCCTGAGCGGCTTGGGCTACATGTCGCATGACGTGGGCGGATTTGCCGTCGACCCCAATAACAAGCGTGATGGCGAGCTGTACATCCGCTGGCTGCAACTGGGCCTGTTCTCGCCCGTGCTGCGCACCCACTCGACCTACCATGCCGAGCCCTACCACTATACCGAGTACGGCGACCTGACGCTGCGCATCATCAAGGAGCGTTACACCTGGCTGCCCTATAACTACACGCTGGCCTATGAGAACGCCCGCAACGGCCTGCCCATGGTGCGCCCGCTGGGCTTCTACGAGGACGACATGAACATTGCCCGCTATGACCACATCTGGGACCAGTACCTGTGGGGCCGCGACGTGATGGTGGCTCCCGTGATGCAGCAGGGCGCCGTGAGCCGCGACATCACCTTCCCCGAGGGCACCTGGGTGGACATCAACCACCCCGACAAGCGCTATGCGGGCCACACGACGATCAACTATGCCGCCCCGCTCGAGGTGCTGCCGCTGTTTGCCCGTGCCGGGGCGTTTATTCCTCAGGCCAATTACGCCATGGACAACGTGGGCGATTATAATCCCGACCGCCTCGACATCGTCTATTATCCCTGCGACCATCCGTCGACCTATGTGCTGTTTGACGACGACCTGCAATCCACCGGCACACTGGCCAATGAAAAGCATCGCGAGATCCACTTCATGGCCACTCCGCAGCTCAAGTCGTGCTTCATCACCATCCAGGGCAGGGGCAAGATTGAGGGCGATGCGCCCAGCAAGGACTATCGCCTGATTATCCCCGGCGCCAAGAAGCCGTCGCGGGTGACTGTCAATGGCAAGAAGGCCGCAGGCATGACCTACGACAAGCGCACTGCCACCCTCACCATCCCTGTCGCCATTGCCGACATCGCTACGTCGACCACTATCGAGATTGTCAAGTAAGGCAATAGAAAACGTAATGATGTAGCTGCCAGTCCAGAGACCCTGCGGGGCTAATGCGAATTACACAAATTAATCAAATTCTTATTCGCTAAATTGGCTTCGCCGGGCTGAAGGTAGGCATTAAAAAACTATCTAGGTCAACTTTTATATTGTTCCCATAGAAAAGAGCGAGAACAACCCCATAGGCAACATTGACAATGTGAATTGTCGCGTGTCGCCTATGGGGTTGTCCTTGTTATCTGATGGGGGCGCGGGTCAGATGACCACGGCGGTGCCGCTGGTGGCTACCATGAGCATGGAGTTGTCTTTGCCGATGGTCTCGTAGTCGATGTCGATGCCCACGATGGCGTTGGCACCCATGGCCTGGGCACGCTGCACCATCTCGTTCATGGCGGTGTCCTTGGCCTGACGCAGCACTTTCTCGTAGCTGGACGAGCGGCCACCCACGATGTCGCGGATGCCTGCCATGAAGTCTTTCAGTAAATTGGCGCCGATGATGGTCTCGCCGGTCACGATGCCTTTGTACTCACGGATGCTGTACCCCTCGATGTGGGGCGTTGTCGATAGTATCATATCTCTTAATCAATTAATGAATTAAACTCACACGTCAATTCTGCAACAATCATGCCAACCCGTAGCCCCGCAGGGATAAGGGCCAATGGCTGTATCATTGATTGACTCCTCGGTGCACAGCGCGGATTCCATTGCCGGAATCGCAATTGTTGACACGTCAAGTTGTATCTCTGGTACGGGTTTGTCAAATAATTAGACAGAAGTGTGTCTAAAATTTTTACAATCTGAAATTTTGACCTAAAAAATGCTTGACACCTCATCGAGGTGGGGATAACTTTGCATCAGAGAACAAAAATAACGGATACTAATCAATAAAATCTTAACATTATGAAACCCGAAAACGATAACAATCAGATGAGCGCCCAGACCGAGGACGCTGGAGCCATGGCAAGTGTAGAGCGCAAGGCCGAGTTGCTCAAGTCCATCAAGAAGCAGTCCATCAAGAAGTCGGTGAAGAACTTTATCTTTGGCGGATTGTGTGCTTTCATTGCCGGCTGTCATTTTTACTCGATGCGCTATAGCTGCCCTTGTAACATGCGTGGATATATAATAGGTGTGTTTTTCCTCATGGGCGCAGTGTGGTTTGTTTTCAAGGCTGCCACCTACCTCCGCTGCAAGCGCGCGGGCGTCGGACAGGAAATCCAACGGCAGATAGACCGCTTGATCAATAGTGAAAACTACATCTATCAATTTGTCTTCTGGCCATGGGCCATGCTGGGCATCTGTACTAAGATGATGGGCCGCTATCCGTGGTACGGAATTGTGATTGCCATGGGTGTGGTCACGGCTCTGATGGCCCTTTACTGGAAGATGATGCGCCAGGTGACCATCGACAACTACCGCGATGAGGATGTTGAGGAACTGATTGCCCTGGAAAAGGAGAATCAGTGATTCTCCGGCCATTCATGTAGCGGCACTTAACAGCGAGAAATGTTGCTAAATGGAATTAAATATTTAAAAAATGTTAAAAAGTTTGGAGAATTGACAGCTGTTGATATACCTTTGCAGTGTGCTAGTTAGGTAGTACACTAGAAAAGTAAAAATCAACCCGGATATTACTAACCAAAAAATACTTTCAGTTATGGAAACTAAGAAATACAACACCGAGAAGAGCCTCCGCATCCAGGAGCTGTACAACAAGTCCATCGAGAAGTGTGTCAATGCCGCCAAGGAGCAGCAGTATGAAGGGATTTTTCTCTGCACGGTAATTCCCATAGCTGCATACTTGGTATTTGTCGATCCTCCCATGGCGTGGTTGAAGGGCGTGACGGTTGTTGCCTTGACGCTGATGTTTGCCTTCACCTTTTGGTATCGCTTCAAGGTCATGACCCGCATGAGTCAGGCCAGTGATGTTGATGAGCTCTTGAGCATCAACGACGCGATGAAAAAGGACAGGAAATACAGTTATTATGTCGGCCTCGTGCTGATGGCTGTTGCCTATGGAATCCTCCATTACAAGGGCAGCGTGAATGCCGTCCTGATGACCACCCTGCCTTTTGGCGCGTTTTTGGCAGTCGTATGGGCATTCTCGGGTTTTTCCGAGTCAAAGGATTGTGCTGAGATTAAGGAAATCAAACAATTGTTAAATGAAGAATAAAAAAAGTGTCGTTACGTTGAAACTTTTAGACACCCTTTTGCGTCAATATAGTAAAACAGCAAACAATTAAACCCAGATATAGCTATGAAACGTCAATTCTTTATCCGATTACTGAGTGTGCTCATGGTAGTGCTCACGGGCCTCACGGCTATGGCCCAGGACTATAACGGTACCTGGCGCGGCAACATGACCGCCGGATCGCAGTCGATTCCCCTGGTCATCCACATCCAGCAGAACGGCGATAACATCACTGTCACGATGGACTCCCCGATGCAGCAGCTCTACGACGTGCCCACCAAGGCTTCGTTCGAGGGCAACAAGCTCACTGTCACCGAGCCCCAGGGCGGCGGTGTCTATAAGGCCGAGCTCAAGGGTAACACCCTCGAGGGCACCTTTACCATCATGGGCTACCCGATGCCGCTGAACATGACGCGCGATGCCGTCAAGGCCCCCGAGGGCGATGAGGATTGGGTGAACGACTCGCTGCTGAGCGTGTTTGACAACATCCAGCTCGAGGGCATTGAGGTTACCGCCCAGCGCCAGCTCATCAAGCAGGAGGTGGACCGCATCGGCTACAACATCGAGGCCGACGCCGACAGCAAGACCAACAATGTGCTCACCATGCTGCGCAAGGTGCCCCTGGTCAGCGTTGACGGCCAGGACGAGATCCGTGTCAATGGCCAGACCAGTTTCAGGATTTTCCGCAACGGCCACCCCGATCCCTCGCTCGAGCGCAACGCCAAGGACCTGCTCAAGGCGATGCCCGCCAGCAGCGTCAAGCGCATCGAGGTCATCACCGACCCGGGTGCCAAGTATGACGCCGAGGGCACATCGGTCATCCTCAACATCGTGATGTCCGACCGAACCGTCCTCAAGGGCGTTTCGGGTATGGCAACGGCGGCGGCTACCCACATGGGTGACCTCGTGGGCGGCTTGAACCTGACCACGCAGCTCAACAAGGTGGTGATGTCGGTCGACTACGGCATCACCCACGGTGGCAGCCACAGCCAGAAGGTGACTTCCAAGTCGCTCTCGCACTATGAGGAGAGCGGTGCCGACCTGTTGGGCGATAGCTTCATGAATACTGACCATGTGACCATGCATTACGGCAATCTGAATGCCAGCTGGGAGCCTGACACGCTCAACCTCGTCTCGCTGTCGGTGGGTGGCTATGCTTGGGATATGGGTGGCGTTGGCTCTAACAGCAGCACCATGCGTGATGTAGCGGGGCAGACGCTTTACAGCTACAACAGCAACAGCAAGTCGTCTTCGGACAGCTACAACGTGGACGGTCGCTTGGACTACCAGCGCCGCACGCGCCTCAAGGGAGAGACCATTACCTTGAGTTACATGCTCTCGGCCCTGCACAACAAGAATAAGGACAACTCGTTGTATAGCGAACTGTTCAACATGCCTGTTCCCTATACCGGTGTCAATCAGAACGGTAAGGAAGACTTCAACGAGCACACCTTTCAGGTCGACTGGACGCGCCCCATTGCCACCAAGCATACCATCGAGACCGGTGCCAAGTATATCTACCGTCTGAACCGCAGCCACAATATGCTCAACTACGTGGGCATCGATGCAGATACTGACCTGCGCTTCAAGCACCTGACGCAAGTGGGCGCTGCCTATCTGAGTTACACTTTCCATAGCGGGAATTGGGATGCCCGTGCCGGTGTGCGCTACGAGCACAGTTACCTGCGTGCCAGCTATCCCGGTGGCGGGCAGGAGGCTTTTGATGCGCACCTCAACGACGTGGTGCCCAGTGCTAGCGTGCGTTATCAGTTTAGTTTTGCAAACAGCCTCAAGTTCTCCTATGCTGCGACCATCAAGCGTCCGAGCATCAACTACCTGAACCCCACCCTGGTAGAGAGCCCAACGAGCCGCTCATTTGGTAACCCCGACCTGGGCAGTGCCCATAACCACTCGATGAGCCTGACCTATATGCACATCGGCCCCAAATTGACGTTTAACGTCACGCCGCAGATTCAGTTCAGCAACAACGGCATTGGTGCTGTCAAGTGGAGCGAGGGATTGGTACAGGTATCTACCTATGCCAACACGCTCAAGACTTTCTCGAGTTCGCTGTCGGGCTTTGTACAGTGGATGATTACCCAAAAGACCAACCTCGTGTTCAACGGTTCAATCTCTTACACCAATTACAAGAGCAGTGAACTCAACTTGGAGAATAATAGGCTCTCGGGCAGCTTCTTTGCCAACGTCACTCAGTACCTGCCTTGGAACCTCCAACTCACCGGTTTTGCAAGCCTGTGGGGCGGTTATGTCGGCGACCTGTACGGTCACATGGGAACGAGTTTCTGGCACGGCGTATCACTGCAGCGCTCATTCCTCAAGGACAATCGCTTGACCGTGCAGCTGATTGCTGTGAATCCTATCGGAGGCAAGCACGTGAGCATCAAGTATTATACCGACCACGGTGATGTGACGGGATGGTCCAACAGCAGGCGTGTAGCACGCCAGTTCGTTCTCTCATTGAGTTACCGCTTCGGCTCCCTCTCTACCTATGTCAAGAAGTCCAGCAAGACCATCGAGAACGATGACCTTCTTGACAGCGGCAAGCAGTCGACCGGCGGTGGCATCACGGGAGCCCCCGGCGGCATGGGCGGTAATTAAGATAAGCGATGAATGAATTAGTAAATTAGTGATTAAAGATTATTGATGGCCTTGGCGTGTTAAGACTGCCTGGGCCATTTTTTTATTGGGTGCAATAATTGAGGCTTCTCGAGCGTTCATTATTTATAAGCAAGAAAAATATGAATCGAATAATCAATCTGTTGATGGTAACTGCGGTGTCCATGGCATTCGTGTCGTGTGAGGGTGACCATGAGGTTATTGAAACCGACTGGACAACGCTGGAAACGGTGGAGTTGAATGATCAGTATCGTAAGTATATGGACGGTGATTGGGTGTATCAGTATGACGATAGCGTGCATTTCATTGAGTTGTACTACACCTTCCACAACGAGGACAGCACTTTCTCGGGCTATTATAACGAGCTGATTCGCACCAATGTGTCTTCGGATGGAACGCCCGAGCATGACCAGTGGCAGTTGCTGTGGCAAGGGTCCTTCTCGGGAAAATGGGCCTTATTGCACAGTGTGGATTTGGGCCAAGCCTACATCTACATGGACAATATGGTTTACAAGCAAGTGCACGGCGTTTTGGCCAACTATGATGTGCTGGCGGGTAGGGTGTTGTTCTATGGCGCCAATAAGAATACGCTGCGTGTGACGACCCCGCTCACCTTCCGCCGAATCGACATGCATCATCCTCAACCTGAGGCTGATTGAGGCTTTTTACTTAGGAAATTTCAAACTTTTGGGTGTTCCCCACTAAATTTTATGCTTCCGGTTTCTATATTTTTGGAAACCGGAATTCATTGTTTGGGCATAAATCGCGACGGGTCTTCCTTGTCCTCAACAGGTGGAGTTTCGGCAGGCTTGTCCTCGGCAATCGGTGCGGCGGGTGTTTGGGCTTGTTTGCCCTTGTGGGGCTTGTGGGTTGCGTTTTCCAGTCGTTTGAACTCCTCGCGGACGTGGCGGCGCCCGTCCTCGAAGGTGTCATCAACAGCTCTCTCGATAGTTTCATTGAACTTGAACGGCAGCAGGGACACCAGGGCTGAAATCAGCGACAAGGCAGTCAGCACAAACGACAACTTGTAGCCAATACCCAGACCGATGACGGAAAAACCTTCGCCCAGGTCGTTATCGGGGGTTACCTCGGGTGCATGACGCAGCATGATGTCGTGGAGCGTGGCGGTGTCCATATAGAACCACAGCCAGATGAAAATGCAGGCGATGGCGCCCAGTACCCACCAACGGCGCTTGAGGCTGTTCAGGGCTATAGCACCAAAGCAAGCGATGAACGGTAGCAGGGCGACCAGTACATTGCTCAGCGAGAGTGCCTGGGATATGGTGCCCGCAGTGAAGCCCAAACCTGTACGGGTCCCAACCATAGAGATGTCATAAAATGGCAGGAACAGGTAGCAAATGAGTGCTAGTACGAGCAATATGTTGGTTATCGGTCTCATGTTATTCAGTTGTTAATGGCGGCATTTTAGGCCGCAATAGGTCGCGAATTTACTCATTCTAGAGCAATATCGCTTAAAATGAAACCAATTTTTTTACTTTTTCACGTTTGTTTGCTATTTGACTAATCGGTCAAATCCGATTCTTTGGCTTGGATTTGGCTGTCGGTATCTGTTGCAGCGGTCGAGAGGACCTGCTCGCGGAATTGTGTGTCTTGATTGAGGCGCTCTAACGCTTTCTTGGACGCTACTTGGTGAGATTCCTTCTTGCTGTAGCCCACGCCTTCGCTGGCATGGATGCCTCCCAGGATAACGGCGGTACGGAAAACGGGATTTTTGCCCTCGTCGGTGTAGGATTCGACGAGTTCATACTGGATAGTGATTTTGTACTTCTGTGTCCACTCGATGAGACGCGATTTGAAGTTCTGCTCGTTTTTTACCAGGGTGTTGAGGTCGAAGTGCCTCTTGATCAATTGTTTGATGATAAACTTGCGGCATCGCTTGTAGCCCTGGTCCAGATAGACGGCTCCAACCAGTGCTTCGAGTGCATTGCCGCAGTAGTAGCTGTTATGGGAAGAAAACTGCATCTTGGAACTCACATGACTGCCCAGGTGCAGTGCATTGCCGATGATGTTCAGGCTCTCACGCTGGACAATCTTGGCACGGGTAGCAGTGAGGAAACCCTCGTGTTTGTTGGGAAATGCTTTGTAGAGGAAATCGGCGACCACGGTATCCAGCACAGCATCTCCCAGGTATTCTAACCGCTCGTTGTTGGTCCAGTGGCCGTCGGGTGTCTTTATGGGCTTGGACCGGTGAATCATCGCGAGTCGGTAGAGCTTGATGTCATGAGGATAGTAGCCGGTGATGCGGTGTATAAAAACATAAAGCTCCTTATCCTTGGAGAAAAGGAGCTTT
>JAEEGJ010017990.1_pt1 | contig 15867 bp, 19 predicted proteins | sample 8958761 | NCBI WGS metagenome assembly JAEEGJ01 (sample SAMN16246546, study PRJNA631951) | gut metagenome | biome: gut microbiome; feature: rumen; material: RS-attached | host: Bos | place: Iran: Karaj | collected 2018-10
GGAGGATTATCACTGCGCATCTCCCAGCCAATCATTATATTATCGTCCGGTGGCCAGAAAGAGCCGTGCATCCAGTACTTGCAGAACATTATCAGGTAAAACCAGCCCCTGTCCGCCGCTTCACCGCGCGATTGCAGTATGGTAACCTCTCCGGGTTTATATGTCCCCTCAAAGGTGGTGACGCCACCCCGGAACGTGCCGGTCTGGCCGTTGTAGGTAACCGTGCATTCGTAAGAAGTCGTGGTTCCGCTGATATTACTTACGCTGAAAGGCGTTCCCCATATTTCCGATGAGACGGGGAAGCTTGTCGTTTTCACATTGGCGAGCACCCAGACACCATCCTCTTGCGCAATAGCTGCATTCTCCTGTGCCAAGGATCCCTCTTCCTGCGCCCTGGCTTCTTGGGCGGGCAGCAGGGTGAGAATGACCAGCAGGATGGTAGAAACCGCCTCTTTCTTGGAGCCCTTTCCCATGATCCATCCCACTATCAGGGCCACAATACCCAGCAGACTCACCAGGCTGGGAGCAACGACCGTGAGCGCCACCGCCAGGGCAAAGCCCAGCGTCATGCCCGTGAGGGCGCGAAGGATGCTCTGATAGTTCAGCTTTCTCCCTTTGGAAACGGAATTGGCATAGCTTATAGCCAGCTCCCACATAAATCCGCTCTTTTTGCCCATGGCCAGCGCCAGCGAAACGGCCGCCATAATACCGGCCATGCTGTTCTCGAAGCGGGCGGTGGTGTTAAACAGGATATAAATGAGCATGGCCGCACCAAAGCCTTTTAGCAGTGGCGCTAAGGCCGATTTACTCTGGAAGCCGATGTTCTGCAGCAGTTCCTTCCAGCTGCCTTCCATGGCGGCAAAGGGCTTCTTCCCCATGAACAGCGGCACGATGAGCGCATTCACGAAAGCAGCCACCACCACCTTTCCCAAGATGCCGCCGATGGCACCGAAAATGCCACCGTACAGGCCGCCTTGGGCGTATGTGATGAAGTTGAGCAACTTCATGGGAAGGTTTTCCTTCAGCTTGATCTGAAGGATGCCCAGGATAATCCACACCACCGTAAGGATGATGGTGGGCAGCATCTGCTTAGGGTGCTTGAACACCTGAAGGCTCTGCTTCAGGTACTGCTTGAGAAAGGCTCCGAGTTTCATAGGCAATTACTGTCTGGGAGTTCCACACTTCATGCAGAACTGGGCGTCCTCCTCGTAAGGAGTGCCGCAGTTGGGGCAGAACTTGGCCGCAGGGGCCGATGCAGGCTGCTCTGCGGCCTTTGCCGCTTCTGCTTCCGCGGCGGCCTTTGCCTCAGCCTCAGCCTTGGCGGCGGCTTCGTCTTCGGCCTTAATCTCGTCCAGCCTGCTATAGAGGTCGTCCACGAAGTCCGAGATGGACTTCTCGTCCATGGCTGGATAGAATAACCAGCGTGTAAGGTACTGAGCGCCGGGGCAATAACCGATAGCGCCCTCTACGCTTACTTCGTAACATGAGCCTTCCTGACAGGGCTGCTCGGCATCGTACTCCTTGACAAGCTTTTCCATCTGGAACGCGTTGATTCTGGCCTCCTCCTGGGGCCGACGCCAAATCATACAAACTCTGGAGGCCTCTAACAGCGCCGAGGTCATGTTTGCATGAAAACGATGAAACGTGTTCTCCATTATATGTCAATTGTATTATGAAAACGTTGGATATCAGGTTTTTTATCCTCTTTTGGTGCCGCAGTTGGCACAGAACTTTACGGTGTCGTTCCGGTACGGCGTGCCGCAGTTGGGGCAGAACTTGGCCTTGACAATGGGAATCTCCGGCTTGGGCTCTGCCGGGGCCGGTTCGGGCTTCGGAGGCTCGGGAGCCGGTTCGGGCTCTTTATTGGCCTTTTCCTTAGCATCCACCTTGGCCTGGAGCTCTTTTATATCGGCCTCAAACTTCTTCAGGGACTCTTCGTCCATGGCGGGCAGGAGCAACCAGTTGGTGAGATACTCCACGCCAGGGCAAATGCCGATGGCGCCCTCTATGCTCACGCGGTAGAAGGAGGGGTCGTTCTCCGGGATGGGATGCTCTTCGTCAAATTTGCCGGCAAAGGACATCACCTCCAGGGCGTTGAGTTTTTTGTCTCCGTCCTTGAGGCGCCAGACGGCACACTTGGTCATGGCCGCTCCCAGCGCCGCACAGAAACTGGTAAAACGACCGGTGAGTACCTGAATCTCTTCCGGGGACAGTTGTTTTTCCTGATCCATAGGGTTTCCGTCTTTACATCATGTATAATACCCAGTAGGCCGCATAAGCGAGGACGGCCAGGATGATGGTGCCTATCGCCAGCCGCAGCGGTGAGAAGCGGCGGGGAGATACCGTGCCGGACCGGGGGATGGGTTGGGCTTCGGGTTCCGGTTTGGGCTCCGGCCTTGGCGCAGGCTTGGGCTCGGGCGTGGGTTCCGGTTGGGCTACAGGCGCCACCGGAGCCGCTTCCTGCGGAACGGGTGCTCCGCATTCTTCGCAGAATTTGGCACCCTCGGGGATGGGGGCGCCACACTGTTCGCAAAACATATCGGCTTATTTTAAGAGTGCTGCAATAATGATGATGACCAGGATTACTACCAGCAGGATGAGGTGTTTCTTGCTCATGAAGTTAATCTCCGGCCTGGCCGTAAATTTAGCCCCAGCGAAGAGTTCCTTCATGCTCATGTAAGGCTTCTGGGGGCCTTCCTCCTCTTCGGTTTCCGGTTGAGTATATTTGGGCTTAGGCTCCGGTTTGGGTTGAGGCCGGGCTTCCGGTTCGGGCTCCGGTTTGGGCTCGGGCTTAGGCTCGGGTTTGACATCGGCCTTGGGGGCTGCCGGGGCTCCTAACGAGGCACCACAACTAGGGCAGAATTTGGCGCCGTCCGGAACCGGCGCTCCGCAGTACTTGCAAAACATAACTATGTGGTTTTGGAATTTATTCCAAGATAAGCGAAATCTCCCTTGCCCCATATCACGGTTTCTAAAAAAATGGACTAACAGATTTTTTAAGGATTTGTTAGTGCCGAGTTTTAGGGCGTCGGAAGCTATTAACAATAGTTCCCGGGAACAAGTTTTTATTGTTTGGCAAAAAATGAGTATAAGCAGCTCTAAATAAGATACTTGGATGGCTTTGAGGTGTGTGCGCTTTGGGCGCGTTTGAAAGCCTGGAGGGCATGTATATACCAAGAAAGTATTCTTAGTTATACTATTGGTCTCTCCGTAAGGCTCTACAGATGAGGAGCAAAGCGACGAACGACGGCTTCTGCCGTCGAGCCCCTCTCCCGAGGAGAGGGGTTTGGGGAGAGGGTAACGTGAGCCGAAGGTTCGAATCCCAAACGAAACGCGAAAAGCGCCTGCGAAGCAGACGCTTTGATGCGGTGAGTGAGGGATTCGTAAACGAAGTGCAATCCCGTGCAGGAACCCTTGTTTAAATGATTTCTATTGCGTATTTTTGCAGTCGTAGTCAAGCGGCTACACTCAAAATTGGGCCATTATTGGGCCACGATTTGACAAAAATGCGCTATGAAGATTAAGAGAAATATCGCTTTCAAGCTTCGCCCTTACGGGAAGGATGGGAACCTCTTCCAGATCAGGATGAGGGTTACTTTCAACGGCCGTCGTTTTGACACCAAGACCGGATGCCAGATCAATAACTTGTCGACCTGGGATGATCAGTTGCAGCTGGTGGCCGAAGGATACGTGGGGCCGAAGGGGGAGACGGCGCAAGCTATCAACAACGAGCTCCGCAATGTCCGGGACCAGATGGATACTGCATTCAAGTTCTTCGAGGCTACGGATAAGAACCCGACGATTGAGGAACTGAAAGTGAAGTATGAACAGCGCCTTAACGGTACTGTTCCGTCCAAGCCTGCGGAGGAGAAGAAGGAGCGCAAGCCCAAGGCCCCCGGTTTCTTTGAAGTATTTGACAAGTTTACGGCCGAGTGTGGAGAAAAAAACGCCTGGACGGAGGCTACTTTCCAAAAGTGGGCGGCACTGAGGAATGATCTGCATAAGTTCAGGTCCGGCATCAAGTTCACCGAACTGGATGAAGATGTTCTCACTGCTTTCGTCACCTATCTGAGGGATACGAAGTCCCTGCGTACTCCCCGGAAAAAGAAAGGGGACAGGAAGGAATATGACCCGGAAGATGTGACCGGCCTCAAAAACTCTACCATCGAAAAGAAGATTGACTACCTTAAATGGTTCCTGAACTGGGCCTCCGAGAAAGGATTCAACACAAACCGCAGCTATAAATCCTTCCATCCCACCCTCAAAAAGACGCAAAAGCGTGTCATTTACCTGACCAAGGAGGAAATCAAGCAAATTCGGGCGCTGGAGCTGACGGCCGAGAAGGCCTTCCTGGATCCGGTGCGGGATGTGCTGCTCTTCTGCTGCTTCTCCGGCCTTCGGCACTCCGACGCCAACAACCTCCGCCGCAGCGACATCAAAGGAGACCATATTGAAATCACTACCGTCAAGACGGCCGACAGCATCTCCGTCGAGCTGAACGATATCACCAAAGCCATTCTGGAAAAGTACAAGGATGTCCCCTTTAAAGACAATAAGGCACTTCCAAATCTGACCAACCAGGCCATGAACCGGGATGTCAAGAAGCTTTGCAAATTGGCCGGTATTGATGAAGAGATCCGGGTGACCACCTATAAAGGGAATGTACGCACGGACACTATCTATCCCAAGTATCAGCTGGTCGGTACCCACACCGGCCGCCGCACCTTCATCGTCAACGCCCTCTCCCTGGGGATTCCTCCGGATGTGGTAATGAAATGGACCGGGCACAGCGACTACAAATCCATGAAACCCTACATTGATATCGTTGATTCCATCAAGGCCCAGTCCATGGCCAAATTCAACGGTTTGTTGTAGGAATTGAGAATTATTTGGTAACTTCGCCCTATGAAGGATTTTAGAGCATACATTCTTGGCCTTTGCGGCAAGAAAGAAGGATATGTAGTTGAATTCAAGGGAGCCAAGGGTGGCTTCCCCGGCTCATTCTGGGACACATACTCTTCCTTCGCTAACACCGCAGGTGGCATTATTGTGCTGGGCATCACAGAAAAAGACAATGTCTTTAAGATGGATGGCCTTACCGAAGACCAGATCCACAAGTACAAGAAGATTTTCTGGGACAATTCTCACGATGCCAGAAAGGTCAGCTACTGCCTCTGCCAAGAAGACGACGTTCTGGTAGAGGAAGATAACGGTGCCTGGTATCTTATCTTCAAGATTCCTCGTGCTACTTTTGACATTAAGCCGGTGTATCTCAATGGAGATCCTTTCCATGGAAACACATTCAGGCGAAATCACGAAGGAGATTACCATTGCTCGGATAATGAGGTCCGCCTAATGATGGCCGATTCCATTATCCTCCAGAATCCGCAGGACAGCAGGACATTCAAGGGGATTAAATTTGAGGATTTGGATGAAACCTCCATTCGTCAATACCGTCAGGTGTTTTCTGACCGGAATGTAGGTCATGCATGGAACAGCCTTTCAGACAAGGCGTTCTTAAAGAAGTTAGGTGGTTATTCGATAGATTCGGAAACAGGCGAAGAGGCCGTCACTTTGGCAGGAGTCCTTATGTTCGGCCAGGATACGGCATTGACTACCGCTTTGCCCTATTACTTTGTGGATTATAGGGAGAAACTGAGCGCCAATCCCAATATCCGCTGGACAGACCGCGTGTGTCCTGATGGCCGCTGGCAACCCAACCTGTTTCAGTTCTATAGCCGTATCTATCCTAAGTTGAGCCAGGCTCTGCCCGTCCCATTTAAACTGGACGAAACCGGGTTCAATCGCATAGATGACACTCCGGCGCATAAGAGCCTGCGCGAAAGCATTGTCAATACTCTCTGTCACTGCCGTTGGGGAATGATGGAAGGAATCGTCATTGAACGTTATCCGGATCGTCTGTACTTTTCTGACCCGGGCGTTATGCTTATATCAATTGACGAGTTCTACGAGGGCGGCCACAGCATTTGCCGCAATCCGGCCCTTCAGACAATGTTCAGATTGATTGGGACTGGAGATAAGGCCGGCAGTGGTGCCGATGTTATCAAGACTGGCTGGAATGAAAATGGCTGGCCTGATCCGGAGTTGAAAGAACACTTTGGCGCATACTCCGACAGGGTAGAATTGACGCTACGCTTAGGATCCGTCTCCGGACAAAATGGAAAAAGTGAGGAGAAAAGTGATAAGAAAGGTGATAAGAAAAGTGTCAAGAAAACGAAGGATCGGATTAAAGATATGATGAGAGAGAATGAGTATGTCACCTTGTCACAAATGGCGGAGGCTTTGGATATTTCTGTCAGTGGCGTGGCGAAATCCATAACCAGGATGCAGAATCACGGTGAAATTGTTCGTCACGGTGCAGACAATGGCGGCTATTGGGAAGTCTTAAAATAATTGCACCATGCCTAAACCCACCAACAAGAATACCACTCCTCCCCAGGACCTGAACATCGACTGGATGTCGCTGTTCTCCCCGTGTCCGGTAAACATTGAGACGCAGACGCCGGAGCGGGTGAAGTTTGCACGGCGCTATAATCTTACCTTCTGGTGCATCTATGGTGTTTTGGCGGTGGCTGTAGTGCTTCTTGCCTTCCCGGATATAGAGAAGATGATTCTGGGACCGATACTGGTACTGATTTTCTTCCTCGCTTTCAACGCTATCGCCCACAGCATCCGTGTAAAAGGAAGATCCGGCAGGAAAGAACTGGCGCCCATCTCATCCTTTGCCGAATGCTTCTCCAACCAGGAATTCTATCAGAAGGTGGATCGCTTCATCACGGCAAATTATAATGAAACCAGGCCGATGACCTCTGTAGAATGCCATGCCCTTCTGGATTATATCCTGAAGAAGCCGGAGTATCTGATTTCCGGTGTCAGCCTGAACCGCCTTTCCAAGCTTTTGATCAAGGAATATGGCAAGGCAGGGTTACTCTCCTTCTCCTCGGAACGGGCCATCAGCAAGGCCACTGTCACAGAGAATGACCAGGAGCGCATCAAATGGTTTTTCAAGGAATAGTTCCAAACAAGTTCAAATAAATTCACATACCTATTTTATTGAACCCAAATAGAACCTAAAATGTTGTAAATCAAACAGTTAGGTTTGTTTTGGCACAATAAATGTATATATTTGCAGCCGGATAGAGCCACTGCCCCCGCAGCCCCTGTCCGGCTATAATTATATGTGTAACTCTTAATCTTTTTAGATCATGGAAAGACATGACTTTGAAAGACTCCTCCAAAAGATGCTCGTCCAGATGACGGGAGAGGAGCTCGTGACCATCTTCAGGGAGGCCACGACGGTAGGGAAAGATGAGAACGGCGCTTCGGTGGAAACAACGAAGTACGTCTACGGGATCCAAGACCTTGCGGCGTACATCGGCTGTTGTGCCAGTACCATCTATGATCTTAAGAAGCGCGGCGTACTGGACGGTGCCATTGTGTCTAAGGTAGGGAAGCGCATTGTTTTCAACGCGCCGCTTGCCCGCCAGCTGGCCGATGATTACCAGCGCCGGCAGCGCGATGCCCGTCAGGAGGAGGGCCGGTTATGATACTCATTCGCCGCCCTCCCTCTGCGCCGTTCGGGACACTGGCGCGGGAAACGCTCCAGACCCCGGAACTAAGCCTGAAAGAGAAGGGGATGCTGGCTGTGGTGTTCAGCCTTCCCGAGGACTGGGCCCTTACCGTTGCGGGACTCTCCGGCATCCTGAAGGAGAGCAAAGGCGCCATCCAGTCCACCCTCCGGGGCTTAAAAGCCAAGGGATATCTGGCCGAAGAACTCGTCCGCAACGACATCGGCCAGATTCTCCGCCGGGAGTACATCTTCCGGGAAATGCCGCAGACGGAAAACCCGTCTATGGAGAATCCGGAACAACAAATATTAATAGAACAAAGAAACCATCAAACATTAGAAGAAATGAACAAAATAAGCCCCCTTTTCAGAAACTCGGATTTTTACGAGGAATGGAAAAAATTCATACGTCAAAGAGGTGAACGATATACTCCTGCCATGAGGGCCGATGACCTTGCCTCACTGGAAAAGTATCCCGAGGAAGTAGCCGTCCTCATCATCCGCAGGGCGGTGGACCGTGGATGGTCCCGCGCCCATTTCCCGGGCTCCGGCAAAAGAATCCTTGAAAGCTGGAACAGGGTCACCGGTTCAGACGAGAGCGTCATCACCCGGAACCAGGCCGTCAAGCAGGCGCTGAAAGAAAGAAGAGATGAAAGAGAAGATGAAGAAGGGAAAGGAGGTGCGGGGCGATGACCGTCGGTGCTATCATCCAGGCTCGGCGCAGCCGCCCCGTCAGCCAAATCCCTTTTCAGGAGATGAAATGGCTCATCGCCGACGTTGTCGTCGATGAAGCGTTCTCCCTTCGCTGCGAGGCCGCGGAGCAGAAGCTTCTGGAGGCCATCGTCAATCTGGTAACACAGGAGCTCTGCACAACCTATTCCTCCTGGCGGGCCGACGAACTCCGTATCGCCATACGTGCCGGGGCTTGTTCCCAGCTGGGTCCCATGTACCGTCTTTGCCCGGCCGAGTTTGTCCGTATTATGGATACCTACCACACCTGTCCTATGCGTCTGGAGGCACTGCGCATCCTTCGCCGGGAAGCCGAAAAGCCACAGCCGGAAGACCCGGCTGTGGCAAAACGGAAGTTTCGTGAATCGTTGGAAAGGATTGCGAAAGAGTGTTTTGCCGATGTTGCCAGGGAGGGGCGCATCACCTACTATTCAGACACGCTTGTGGCAAACATCTATGACCTGCTCTGTGAGACCGGGGCCATACTGGCAGAGGGCAACTTGCCCGAAAACGGGAAGGAGGCGGAGAAGGAAAAGCGGCATCTGCTGGAGGAAGCCTTCAAGTTGATGGCTTCGGAGGGGAAGCGGCTGGAAATCCCGTAATACGCTGGAAAAAATTTTTTTGCAAGATGTGCGTTTGTGATACAAACGCGTCCGCCGCAGGACCCTTCTACGCCTGCGGCGGACATTTGAAGTATTTTTTGGAACTGTGGAACACTATACTATTAAGCCATGATTATCAAGAAAACAAAGATGATAAGCCTCCGGATGACAGAGTTTCAATACGACAAAATGATGGACCTGATGCAGATTGAAGGATACCATTCCAGGACCCGTTTTATTGTTGATACGGTCCTTAAAAACGCCCGGAAGAACTATGAACCCAAAGGGACAGGCCGGGATGCCGAACTGTACAAGATTCGCAAGAAGCTTATTGAGCTTTACAGGGAAATGTCGGCCGAAGGGAAAAACCTTAATCAGATTACCAAAGCCGTGAACACGTTTTCCCGGTGCTGGGACATTGACTTCACCACCGTGGAGAGGATGTGCAGCGCCATCAATATGGCAGGTAAAGTTGCCGAGAAGTTGACTTGGCGATCCAGCGACGTGCACCGTATTGCCGTGAAGATAGAGTGTGACTATTGTCCGAATGACGAGTATGAGGATGGGTAAAACTATGATCCAACCAGGCTTATTTGCAGAATCCTGAAGATAAGAAATCGGGGAATAATTGTGTTTTAAGGGCTCACCAAAGTTCCGTGGGAGACTATCCGAAGAGCCTGCATAGCCTGAATACGAAGAATGGTAGATCTGATACACCTCGAAGCTGAGCACGGAAGGCTTTCATCTTGGAGTTGAGTGATTCTGCTGAAGCATTCGTTGAACGAGCGATGAAGTAGTTCAGGACGTTGTCCTCCCTGGACCTGATGGCATCCCTTGCCGACTTGACCTCACGTATAGTGCATCGGTTGACGGGATATTTTTAGGGAGGACGTTAAGATAAATACAAAGAAATTGCCTTAAATGGTGGTAAGTTACCACCTTTTTACTATATTTGCAGAAATTATTGACTATGAACTGGGAAGATGTTTATGCTCAGTGGTGCGCCATTCAGCCTCTGTCAGAGAGAGACAGGGACAGGCTGAGCCGTAAGTTTACGGTTGAGTTCAATTACAATAGCAACCATATTGAGGGCAATACGTTGACCTATGGCCAGACTGAACTGCTATTGCTTTTCGGGAAGGTCGTTGGCGAAGCCGAGATGAAGGATTTCGAGGAGATGAAAGCAAGCAATGTGGGCCTGAAGATGATGCAGGAGCAGTGCTCGTCGAAGGACACTCCCCTCACTCAGACTTTTATCCGCCAATTGCATCAGATTCTCCTTCGGGAAGACTACACTGTGTACCGCACGTTACCGGACGGGACAACCACCAGTTATGTGATTCATGCAGGAAAATACAAGACGAGCCCCAATAGCGTAATCACCAGATATGGGGATCGGTTTGAATATGCTTCTCCAGAAGAAACCCCGGCGTTAATGACTGACCTGGTGGATTGGTATAATAAGGCTGAGGAATCCGGAGAATACAGCCCGATTGAACTGGCGGCACTCTTTCACTACCGCTACATACGTATCCATCCGTTCGAGGACGGAAATGGTCGTATTGCCCGTCTGATCGTCAACTTCATCCTGGCCCGGCACGATTATCCAATGGTGGTGGTGCGCAGCCGAAAGAAAAAGGACTATCTGGAAGCGCTGCATCAGGCCGATCTGGTCGTAGGTCCTGTACCAAGTGATGGTTCACACGCTTCCTTGCGTGATGCCCGGCATTTCGTGAATTGGTTCAGGAAGATGGTGACAGAGGAAGTCCAAAATAATATTGGTTTCGTTCAAACTCACGATCCTAATGTGTGGTGGTACGACGGCCAGCGGATTGTTTTCCGCAGCCAGAACTCCGGCCGGATTCTGAATATGCTGATGACAGAGCCGGGGATTACCATTGCCGCGCTGGCCAAAGCCATTGGAATCAATACGTCCGCTATTCAGAAGCATCTGAAATCCATGACAGACAAGGGATATATCGCCCGTCGTAAAAAAGATGGCCAGTGGGATGTGTTTATCATCCCTTCTGCATAGGGCATACCACTTTTAAAGGTGGTGACTTACCACCTTTTTGATGAGTCGGCGCCGGATTCTTCCGGCGCTGTCTCGTATGGGGCCATGAGCGGAGACGGAGTGGCAGGCAGTATAGCGGGCGGGCGCGCAGTGCCCGGTCCGATATGCTGACTGACACTTGGTCGGAGCGGTTAGATGTTGCCGAGGTAAATGGTTTTGATGCCGAAGGAGAGGGCGATTTCGCGGGCCGTAAGGAGGGCTTCCTTGGGCGTGGGGGCGGCGGAAGTGAACTTGTACCGGGGAAAGAAACGGCTGAAGTGGAGGGGCACATGCTGCAGACCGTTATCGGCCATCCAGGTGCACAGGGCACGGATTTGTTCTTCCGATTCGTTGAGGCTGGTGACAAGGAGGTTGGTGATTTCCACGTGGACGCCGGCGCCTACCATGGCCAGGATGTTTTCCAGTACGGGGGTCAGCGTGGCGCCGCAGTATTTGCGGTAGAAGCCATCGTCCATAGCCTTGATGTCGATGTTGGCGGCATCAAGATATGGCAGCAACTCCCTCAGCGGTTCTTTCTCTACATAGCCGGCCGAAACAAGTATATTCTTGATGCCTTTCTCGTGGGCCAAGACGGCGATGCCATGCATATACTCCCACCAGGTGAAGGGCTCGGTGTAGGTATAGGCGATGGACGGGAGGCCGCGCTGTAGGCACAGGTCCACCATTTCTTCCGAAGAGACTTGGTAGCGGTCGCTCTGTTCCGGGGCCACCTGGGAGATGTCGCTGTTCTGGCACCATCGGCAGGAAAGATTGCAGCCTGTACAGCTGAGAGAGAGGCACTTGGTACCGGGCATGAACTGGTTCAGCGGCTTCTTTTCCACCGGGTCGATGGCCAGGGCGCAGGGCATGCCGTAAGAGAGGGCGTAGAGCTTGCCATCCCGGCATTCACGGCTGCGGCACAGTCCCCTGCTCCCTTCCTTGATGCGGCAATGATGGGGGCAGAGAAGGCACTGGACACCGTCATCAGTGGCTTTATAGAACCGCGCTTCCGTCATAGCTCGGATTCCTTAACTACCTCTGTCTGATAGGTGTAGAGGTCGGCGTCCTTCCAGCCGTCCCAGCCGATGCCAGCCTTGTCTCGGGCGCAGTGGCCCAGGAACTGCTCGGTGTTCCAACCGGTTTCTTCGGCCACCTGCGGGAGGAAGGTACCGTGGTTGCGGCCTTTGATGATATAGATGCCGTCGCGGCCCAACTTGAACTCGTCGATGCTCTCTATCTTCTTCAGGGGCGAAAGGACAGAGACTTCAATGTCAATCAGGTGTACTTCATTCCGGGAAAGAGACGGGAAGCGGGGGTCGTGGAAAGCCGCGCTTTGGGCCATATCGCGGATTGTTTCAGCGAGGGTGTCCTCGGAGGTGAACCGGCCGATGCAGCCGCGCAGATGACCGTTCAGGTGGAGCGTCACGAAGACGCCGTATCCGCTCTCCTTGAGGACACCTACGGGGCGGGCGTCACCGTCGAAAGGCAGGCGAAGCGCCGAACAGATGGCCTGCCGGGCCGTGGCAATCATTGCGGCTTTCTCTTCGGGAGAGAAACTGAAGAGATGGTCCTCAGGCTCATCGACAGCCCTTTCCTTGCGGGTGAAGACGATGGAATTGTAGCCCACTACCCTATCCTTGTCTCCGTATACTGAGTCTCCTGAGTTGCGGTACATCACGTGTTCGGCCGAGAAATAGCCGGGGCCCTGGGCGTCCAGGATGGACAGTAGCACGGCAATGGCGTTGGCGCCGCAGGCGGCAGTGTCCTCGCCACGGAAGTCCATCTTGTCCACCTTATGGAGCGCCTGCAGGAACTCTTCTAAACCGCCCGTCGTGATGGCTTCGGCCATGTAAAGGTCAGACTTCTTAGCGTCCTCGTAGGAGGGATAGTGGGAGAAGTCAGAACTGATGACAAAGAGGTTTTCCTCGTTGAAGTATGGCGACAGGACTTCGGCTATCTTTTCCAGGACTTCCAGATGCTGCGAACCGATGACGATGGGGACAATGGGCGGAACCTCTTTGCAGAGGGCCTGCAAGAAGGGCAGCTGGACCTCCAGGCAGTGTTCGCGGTCGTGGGCATCGGCCCGGAAAATGAAGGCTCCGTCGCCTTTGCTGATGAGCTCTTTCCCTACCGCCGCGTCGATGGGAACCTGGCCGAGAGGCGTTTCGGCGTAAGCGTACTGCGTCTGCACGCTGGCCGCGTTGAAGCCAACTCGATGGCTGGGGCCCAGGAGGAAGATGCGCTTGTAGGTGTGACCTCTCGGAATCTTGTTGAAGGCCGATGCCGCTACATCCCCACTGAAGACGTACCCTGCGTGCGGCACGATAACTGCCTGCGGTGCGGGACCATCGGCAACAGGATGCAGCCATGGGCCGATCATAGCGTTAATTTCCTTGGCGGAAGCCGGGTAGAACGTGCCGGCAACGGCGGGTTTTCTTACTTGCTGGGGGTCTGGATAGCGGGACATAGGCGCAGGGTTTATGAGGGCCGTGAAAGCGGCGAAAAGGATGGCTATATGAAGACGGATGAGCATCTTTCCTCAAAGATAACTTTTTTCGGCTCACCTGCAAAGTTCCGTGGGAGGTTATCCGAAGATAGTACTCAGTCGATACATAAAGAACGGCAAATCTGAAACCCCTCTAAGCTGAGCACGGAAGGCTTTCATCTTGGAGTTGAGTGATTCTGCTGAAGCATTCGTTGAACGAGCGATGAAGTAGTTCAGGACGTTGTCCTCCCTGGACCTGATGGCATCCCTTGCCGACTTGACCTCACGTATAGTGCATCGGTTGACGGTCTTGTACCAGCCGTGAAGCTTTTCCCCTCTGGTGTAAGCCATCTGCGGCGGCGGATGTGCAGGGTCAGCTTTTTGTCCCGGTATACAAGATGTCCTTCTTGCTTTCCCGGCTGTCGAGGGACTGTGTTTCCATCCAGACGGGTTCGAAGAAGTCCAGAATGCCTTTCGGCAAGAAGAATCCCAGGAAATACTGGTAAAGTTGGAGTTGAAAGACGGTTTTGTCCATAGTGTTTGCGGAAGGTTTACGTAAAACAAAAGCGGCCTTGAGGACCGCTTTGTACTTATATAGATGGGAGGGCGGCATCCCCTCGCCGTGGCGAGAGGGCCGCCCTCCTTGGTGGTTTCTGACCTCACAAGGTGTCAGACTCCTTGCGAGTATGTGGGTATGGGCACCCGATGCCGTCACTCAAGCGTGAATACGATGGACGTGATGCCGTTTATATCGCCATAACCCTCACTTTCTGGCAGTTCGACCGTTTCAGTGGGCGTACCTTCCCAGGTGAACTTTCCACCTTCTGCCTCACTTGGCCAGCCATCAAATCCATCAGCACCAGACCAGTAGCTATCTTTGCTGTAGTTTATTTCGATTTTCTTGATGTTGCCCAGAGATGATGTGAATGAAATATTGCCACTCATGGAGATAAGATTGGACTCTGAGAAATAAACATTTTCATCACACGCAAATTTGATGCCGCCGATTTCTACATCACCTCCTCCCGATATATCAATATTACTTATGTCGGAAGAATTCCAGAAGACGCCATGTACAGGGCGGCTGATGTTGTAGATGTGGCCTTTCTCGGCCGTCTTGTCGGGCAGTGTGATGTCGATGCCGTCCACCGTCAGGGTGTAATCATCAATGTAATAGAAACTTTCCACGGCTACGGCAAATGTTGCGACGCCCGAGGCATCGGTCGTTACATTCACTGGGGTAGCTTCGGTGTCATATGCCTCTTTAAATAAAACTGCGACTTCTTTGTTTGCCGTCAGTCCGCTGATGGTGAAGCTGGCGATGGCATTCTGGGGAGCCAGGGCGAAGCCGCTGCTATATGAATATGTATACTCATAGCTGAACTGCTCCACGGCTGCTTTCTTCGTGGGGGCAAACGCTTTACTTATATCCCTACCAACCCAACCAGAACAATCAGTTTCATCCTCAATGCTCAGGAAGGCATAGCTTTCATAGCCGGCAGGCAGCAGTGTAGCCGTGACATAGGCAGCATCAGTCAGGAGTGCGTCGGCAGTGCCAGTGTACTCTTTTTCTGTATTAATGCTGCCGCTGAATGTGCCGCCCGACACCCACGTCAGCACACCTTTGAAGCTGCCCGCAGTGTTGTTATCCCAACCTTCCACAAACAGCTTGTCGCCTGCGCTGAACTCAAGTTTCCTGGTGGATTCGTTGTACGAGGCGCGAGTGGCGGGTTCGTCGCCCTGACGGGTTACGTTGATGGTGACGGGCAGGGAGTAGCCTTTGTCGTTATTGGCAATTTCATGCTTGCCACAGGCGGAAACAAGTACGGAGGCCAATACCAGGGCCTTAAAGATATTCTTTGTTTTCATTGTTCTTCTGTTTTTGTTGTTAGAGGATCTCCTCCGTCCATGTTCCATCCATTGTCGCAGGAATACTTTGGCAAATGACGCCTTCAATCTTCACCTCGAAGGTCTTAGCCTCAGGTGAAATGTACATTTCTTTTTTGTTTAGTTCCATAATTATATGAGTTGTTTGAATTATTGTTCATTCAGGCACGCAAAAAGCCGCGGCACTCCTTGCGGAGTCCGCGATAAAATACTGATATGTTATTGATTACAAGATGGTTATACCCCCCCCGATTGTGAGGAGAGCATTAGAAGCGAAGAAATATGACACGATTTCCGGAGATACGGCCGCCATCTTCTCATTGAACCATTCCTGCCTGTTTCTCATTGCAAACGTGATGTCTTCTGTATCTGATAGGTCTTTCTTTTCTTCAAATTGCTAAGATAGTGAAAATAGAGTTAATGCGCAAGTTAATTGATTGCATGCCCACGGAAAATTGAGGTGACCCCTTAAAACACAATTATTCCCTGATTTCTTATCTTCAGGATTCTGCAAATAAGCCTG
>JAEEGJ010017992.1_pt1 | contig 15866 bp, 9 predicted proteins | sample 8958761 | NCBI WGS metagenome assembly JAEEGJ01 (sample SAMN16246546, study PRJNA631951) | gut metagenome | biome: gut microbiome; feature: rumen; material: RS-attached | host: Bos | place: Iran: Karaj | collected 2018-10
GCCGATATAGTCAAAGGTATCGGGGTTGTTGATGCTGATGAAGAGGCTGTGGAAGCCACCCATCGACAGACCGGCGATGGCACGGTGGGCCTTGTCGGCCTTCACACGATAAGCCTTCTCAATAAACTTGATAACATCGGGGAAGGCGGTCTCGAAGTAGCCATCCATCGTCTTGGGCAGCATCATCGTAGGCACCTTGAAGCCTTCGGAGGTCTCACCGGGGCATGCCTCCTGAGAGATATTGCCATTGGTCATCACAACAATCATCGGCTCTGCCTTGCCCTGGGCAATGAGGTTGTCGAGAATCTGCGTGGCGCGGCCCAGTTCGCTCCATGCATTCTCATCGCCACCGATGCCATGCAACAGGTAGAGCACGGGATATTGCTTACCACTGGTCTCATAGCCTGCGGGGGTGTAGACGGTGCAGCGGCGGCTAAGGCCTGCCGTGGGACTGTCATACCACACCTTGCTCACAGTGCCGTGGGGCACCTTGTTGACCTTGTAGAGGTCGGCCCGATCGCCGGGGATGAGGAAGATGTTGAAGAGGTTGTTGATGTCGCGCAGGGAGTAGACATTCAGGGGGTCGGTCACCTTTACGCCATCCACAATGAAGTTATACATGTACAATTCGGGCTTCAACACTTTAGACTTGAAGGTCCATACGCCTTTGTCGTCTTTCCTGAGTTCGGCAACGGCAGGGGAATCATAGGTGCCATTGGGCGTCTCCATCTTCATTGAAGGCATGAAGTCGCCGGTAATCTGCACTCTCTTTGCCTGTGGGGCAACCATACGGAAAGTCACTGTGTTGTCGGGATTTACCTCTGGAGAGATGACCTGCTCTCCTTGTCCCCAGTTGAGGTTTTGCTGGGCCTGTGCCGTCATTCCCATGAAGCACAGGGATGTCAAGAATAAGAATTTTAATGCTTTCATTGTATAAGGTTTTGATTGTATGCCACAAATATAGTAATTTTTTTTCATTGTCAAACAAAAAGAGGAAAGATTTGAGGTTTGAGGTTTGAGATTTAAGATTTGAGGTTTGAGATTTAAGGTTTGAGGTTTAAGGTTTAAGGTTTGAGGTTTGAGGTTTGAGGTTTAAGAAAGAGGATAGATTTAAGATTTTGGCTTTTCTCTCGCTTAATCGTACCTTTGCCGCTTTGTGGCGAAGGCAGGCTGCGGTTCGGTAATTCAAGCAAAAACTTCGTCTTTTGCTTGGTATTACGCTCACCTTGCACTACCTTTGGCTTCGCCGAAGGTACTTTCGCTCTGAAAAGCCAAAAATTTTTTGGCTTTTCTCTCGCTTAATCGTACCTTTGCAGTCTAAAACAAAAAAACGCTGATAATTAACAACAACAATGGAATACAATTTCAGAGAAATCGAGAAGAAATGGCAGAAAAAGTGGGTTGAACAGAAGACCTACAAAGTGACGGAAGACAACAGCCGCAAGAAATTCTATGTGCTCAACATGTTCCCCTACCCCTCTGGCGCAGGACTGCATGTGGGACACCCCCTCGGCTATATCGCCTCCGACATCTATGCCCGTTACAAACGCCAACAGGGCTTCAACGTGCTCAACCCCATGGGCTATGATGCCTACGGACTGCCTGCCGAGCAATACGCCATACAGACCGGACAGCATCCTGCCATCACCACCGTCAACAATATCAACCGCTACCGTGAGCAACTCGACAAAATCGGGTTCTGCTTCGACTGGGACCGTGAGGTGCGCACCTGCGACCCTGGATACTACAAATGGACACAGTGGGCTTTCCAACTGATGTTCAAGTCGTATTACGACAACCGTGAGAAGAAAGCATTGCCCATTAGCAAACTCGTGGAGCACTTCGCGCAACAAGGCAGTGCCGATATCGACGTAGCACAGAGCGAGGAACTCTCGTTCACCGCCGAAGAATGGAACTCATGGGACGAGAAACGCCAACAGCAGGTGCTAATGAACTACCGCATCGCCTATCTCGGCGAGACGATGGTGAACTGGTGTGCCGGACTGGGTACGGTGCTTGCCAACGACGAGGTGGTGGACGGCGTGAGCGTGCGCGGCGGCTACCCCGTGGTGCAGCAGAAAATGCGGCAGTGGTGCCTCCGCGTGTCGGCCTACGCACAACGTCTGCTCGACGGCCTCGACACCATAGAGTGGACCGACTCGCTGAAAGAGACCCAGCGCAACTGGATAGGACGGTCGGAAGGTGCCGAGGTGGTGTTCAACGTGAAAGACAGCGACGTGCAGTTCACCATTTTCACCACACGTGCCGACACGATGTTCGGCGTCACTTTCATGGTTCTCGCCCCTGAGAGCGAATACGTGGCACTGGTGACCACCGACAGCGAGCGGAAAGCCGTAGAAGACTACGTGGCTGCCACCAAGAAGCGCACCGAGCGCGAGCGCATCGCCGACCGCAAGGTAACGGGTGTGTTCACCGGCTCGTATGCCATCAACCCCTTCACCGGAGAGGCTATCCCCATCTGGGTGAGCGACTATGTGCTCGCCGGATACGGCACAGGAGCCATCATGGCAGTGCCGGCACACGACTCCCGCGACTATGCCTTCGCCCGTCACTTCAACCTGCCCATCATCCCCCTTATCGAGGGTTGCGATGTGAGCGAGGAGAGTTTCGATGCCAAAGAGGGCATCGTGTGCAACTCCCCACGGAAAGACGTCACACCCTATATCGATTTCTCCCTCAACGGCCTGACCGTGAAAGAAGCCATCGAAGCCACAAAGAAATACGTGGCAGAACACCATCTCGGACGCGTGAAGGTGAACTACCGCCTGCGCGACGCCATCTTCTCGCGCCAGCGCTACTGGGGCGAGCCATTCCCCGTCTATTACGTCGACGGCATGCCCTATATGATTCCCGCCGACAAGTTGCCCATCGAACTGCCGGAAATCGACAAGTACCAACCTACGGAGACAGGTGAACCACCTCTCGGACGTGCCGTGAAATGGGCATGGGACACCGAGAAAGAGGAAATCGTAGACAAGGCGCTTATCGACCAGAAGAAGGTGTTCCCCATCGAACTCAACACCATGCCGGGATTCGCCGGTTCGTCGGCCTACTACCTGCGCTATATGGACCCCAAGAACAACGATGCACTCGTAGACAAGGCCGTGGATGAATACTGGCAGAACGTCGACCTCTACGTTGGCGGCACAGAGCATGCCACCGGACACCTCATCTACTCACGCTTCTGGAACAAGTTCCTGCACGACTACGGTTACTCGTGCAAGGAGGAGCCTTTCCAGAAACTCGTCAACCAAGGCATGATACAAGGGCGCAGCAACTTCGTATACCGTGTGAACAGCGACGACCACTCGCAGCATCCGGTGTTCGTGAGCCATGGCCTGAAAGACCAATATTCCACCACAGAGATACATGTCGACGTGAATATCGTGAGTGCCGACGTGCTCGACCTCGAGGCCTTCAAGGCATGGCGACCCGAATATGCCGACGCGGAGTTCATCCTCGAAGACGGGAAATACATCTGCGGATGGGCCATCGAAAAGATGTCGAAGTCGATGTTCAACGTTGTCAACCCCGACATGATCGTGGAGCGTTATGGGGCCGATACCCTGCGACTCTATGAGATGTTCCTCGGACCCGTGGAGCAGAGCAAGCCATGGGACACCAACGGTATCGACGGCTGTCACCGCTTCCTGAAGAAGTTCTGGGCACTCTACTACGGCTCTGGGCGCGACAGCAGCGACCAGTTGCTCGACCTCGACCAACCTGCCACCCCAGAGATGCTCAAGAGCGTTCACAAACTCATCAAGAAAGTGTCGCAAGACATCGAGGTGTTCTCCTACAACACTTCCATCTCGGCATTCATGATCTGCGTGAATGAACTCACCCAGCAGCACTGCCGCAACAAGGAGTTGCTCAGCACCCTCGTGGCACTCATCGCTCCCTTCGCTCCGCATATCGCCGAAGAACTGTGGGAAGCACTCGGACAAGAGGGCTCGGTGTGTGATGCCCCATGGCCGGTATATGACGAGAAGCACCTCGTGGAGAGCCAGATGCAACTCACCGTGTCGTTCAACGGCAAGGCGAGATTCCAACTTTCGTTCCCCGCCGATGCCGACAACGCCACCATTGAGCAGACCGTGCTCGCCGACGAGAAATCGCTCAAGTATATCGGCGACAAGAAGGTGGTGAAGGTCATCATCGTGCCCAAGCGCATCGTCAACGTGGTCATCAAATAAACCCTACCATGGCGTTACCCATTTCAGGCAAGCATATCTACAGCGAAGCCAAGGATTATGTCTTCATAACCCTTGGCCTCCTGCTTTATACGATAGGATGGACCTTCTTCCTGCTGCCCTACGAAATCGTGACGGGTGGCGTGACAGGTATCTCTGCCATCATCTTCTATGCCACCAACGGCAGCGGGCACGGAATACCCATCATGTATACCTACTTCATCATCAACGCCATCCTGTTGGTGCTCGCACTCAAGATTCTCGGATGGAAATTCCTGGTGAAGACCATCTACGCCATCTTCATGCTCTCGCTGATGCTCGGTGTGGCACAAGACATCGTGACCGACGACAACGGGAAGATGATACAGTTGCTCGGCGACCAAGACTTCATGTCGCTCATCATCGGCTGCTGCCTCACCGGCACGGCACTGGCCGTGGTATTCCTCCACAACGGCAGTACGGGCGGCACCGACATCGTGGCTGCCATCGTCAACAAATACCGCAACATGTCGCTCGGCACCGTGCTCATCTTCGTCGACCTGCTCATCATCGGCAGCAGTTTCCCGACATTCATCTTCGCACGCGACTTCACCGTGACCGAAGCGCTTTACAAGATCGTGTTCGGCCTCTGCACCATGGTCGTGGAGAATTTCATGCTCGACTACGTGATGAACTCACGACGCGAGTCGGTGCAGTTCTTCATCTTCTCGAAGAAATACCAGGAGATTGCCAATGCCATCGGCACAGAGATGAACCATGGCGTGACCATACTCGACGGACATGGGTGGTATACCGGACAGGATATGAAGGTGCTCTGCATCCTTGCCCGCAAGCGCGAGAGCGTGAGCATATTCCGACTCATCAAGATGATCGACCCCAATGCCTTCGTCAGCCAGAGCAGTGTCATCGGTGTCTACGGCGAGGGCTTCGACGAGATGAAGGTGAAAGTGAAAAAGAAACAACAGCCACAAATAGAATCATGAAGAAAATAGTCTTCGCCACCAACAATGAGCACAAACTGTCGGAAATCCGACAAATCCTCGGAGAGCGTATCGAAGTGCTCTCGCTCAACGACATCGGATGCCATGCCGACATCCCCGAGACTGCCGACACACTGAAAGGCAACGCCCTGCAGAAGGCGGAATATGTAGCCTCACACTACCACATCGACTGCTTCGCCGACGATACCGGTCTCGAGGTGGATGCCCTCGGCGGTGCTCCCGGTGTGCATTCCGCCCGCTATACTGGCGGCGAAGGGCACGACAGCGAGGCCAACATGCGCAAACTTCTCGCCGAATTAGGAGAAAATAACAACCGCAAGGCAAGATTTCGCACTGTTATTGCGTTAATAGAGTTAGAAGACGATGAATCGACGGAATTTCCCCTCCATTTCAACAACACCAAGTTTTTCGAGGGCATCGTCGAAGGACAGATTACACGCGAACGGCATGGCGACGAGGGATTCGGCTACGACCCCATCTTCCAACCCGACGGCTACGAACAGACTTTCGCCGAACTGGGCATGGAAATCAAAAACCACATCTCGCACCGTGCCAGAGCCGTGGAAAAACTGGTCCGTTACCTCAGCGAATCCTAACCCCACAGCGATATGAGAAGAAAAGCCCTGTTCACCCTATTGCTCACACTCTGCTCGCTCATAGCAAGCGCAGCACCCATCGGCACCTGGACCTCCTACCTGGCCTACGGCAACATCACAGAGATTGTGCCCACGGGCAACACCGTCTATGTGCTCAGTTCGGGCGGACTCTTCTCCTACCGTATCTCCGACAACAGCGTACAGACCTACGACAACACCAATGTGCTCAGCGACTGCAACATCGCGCACATCGCCTATTGCAAGGCGGCACATCGGCTCATCATCACCTACCAGAACCAGAATATCGACCTTCTTGACGACAATGGCGACGTAGTCAACGTGTCGGCTCTCTACAACAAGACGACCACCGACGACAAGACCATCAATGAAGTGAGGGTGGTGGGGACATACGCCTATATCTCCACCAACTTCGGCATTTTGAAACTTCACGTGGGGAAAGGGGAATTCAGCGACACATACAACCTGGGGCGCAAGGTGATGTCGACACTCGTCCACGGCGACGAAATCTATGCCGGATGTGGCAAGGAGGGCATCCTCAAGGCACGACTCTCCGACAACCTGCTCGACAAAGGCAACTGGACCCAGGAGAGCGACGTGGTGGCCAACAACCTGTTCTTCTTCGACAACCACCTGCTGGCTGTGGCCGACGGTAGCCTGTGCATGAAAGACGGCGATGAATGGCAGAAGATAGGCTCCCCGGGATATTCCTTCCACAGCCAGGCCGACGACCGGCTCATCCTCGGCCGTGCCGACCAAATTCTCATCTACACCTCGGTGAGCCAGTACACCGCCATCGCCCACCCCCACAAAGCCACGGCATTCGTCTACGACAAGACCAACGACTGCTATTGGAGCAACCAGGCCGACAACAAACTCTACTCGCTCACGCTCGACGGACAAACCATAGAGCCCAAGACTGTCGACATACGGCCCGATGGCCCTGACTACAACTACTTCGGATTCCTGAAATTTGCCCACAACACCCTCTACTCCTGCGGCGGGGGTCTCGACGGATTCAACGAACTCTACCGCAAAGCCGTGGCGCAGACATTCAGCAATGACGAATGGACGATCTTTGAAGACAATATCGGCGACAGGGTGAGCAGCGTGCTCCAAGACTGGGTATGCCTCGATATCGACCCCAAAGACCTCTCACACGTGATGGTGGGCGGAAGGGCAGGCCTGTATGAATTCAAGAACACCAAGTTTACCAAATACTACACCCCGAAAAACAGCCTATTGGAGTATGCCACCGACAACGAGAGTCCCAACCATGTGCTTACCCTCGGCGTCATCTTCGACAAGACGGGCAACCTGTGGTGCCTCAACAGCCAAGCCAAGTCGGCTTCCATCCTCGAGATGAAAACCGACGGCACCTGGGTGTCGCACCACCAGCAGGCACTGATGGATGACAACGGCAGGAGTCTCGGCGCGATGAAGAATATGATGTTCGACAGCCACAACCACCTGTGGTTCGTCAACAACCACTATGCATCGCCGTCGTTCTACTGCTACGACACGACCACTGATGCCCTGAACCACTATACCACCTTCATCAACCAAGACGGCACACAGGTGGCCAACATCGTGGGCATACGCTGCATCGCCGAGGATAAAGAAGGGAACATCTGGATAGGTACCAACGTGGGACCCCTCATGCTCGCTGCCGACCAACTGAACAGTGGGTCGGAGGCCGTGCTCACCCAGGTGAAGGTGCCCCGCAACGATGGAACCAATTTCGCCGACTATCTGCTTACGGGCGTCGATATCACCTGTATGGCCGTGGATGGGGGAAACCGGAAATGGTTTGGCACCAACGGCAATGGTGTCTATCTCATCAGTGCCGACAACTACGTACAGGTGCATCACTTCTTGACAACCAACAGCCAGTTGCTATCCAACAACATAGAGTCGGTGACCATCAACGACCAAACCGGCGAGGTGTTCTTCGGCACCGATATGGGACTCTGCTCCTATATGAGCGATGCCAGTGCCACCACCGATGAGATGACCACAGACAATGTATATGCCTATCCCAACCCCGTTAGACCCGACTATACTGGCCTCATCACCGTGACAGGACTCTCGATGGATGCCGACGTGAAAATCGTGACAGCGAGTGGCGCCCTCGTGGCACAGGGAAGGAGTAACGGCGGGTCGTTCACCTGGGACGGTTGCGACAGCAGCGGTCATCGCGTTGCCTCTGGCGTCTACATGGTCATGACGGCTACCAAGGAGGGAAAGAGCGGCACTGTATGCAAGATAGCCATCGTCAACTGACATGATTACCACTGAAGACCACCGCTGCACGTCAAGAAACATAAAAGCCTCTTTTATGTCGAATGCATTGTGGTGGGTGGTTTGTTGCCAGCCATTGGTGGTATGGGCGGTGGTCTCCCTTTTACCCACATTCGACGACTGGACATACCTCACCAGTCCACAAACAGCACCTTTCTCTTTCTCACTGCTGCTGCCCTGGGATACCTATTGGCGGCCTTTCGACGGACTGACAGGCTATCTTGTGGGACAGGACATCAGGCTGTTTCCTCTCTTGAACCACCTCCTGGTGCTATCGGCTCATCTCATCAGCACCGTCCTGGTATACTTGATTTCTCGCCGGTTGAAGTTCGACAATGCTGCTACAAATATTGCCGTATTGTTTTTCTACTTCTCGCCCGGCATGCTCGGCACAGTGCTCGACATCGACTCCATCAACCAGGCTTCCACCCTTATGTGGGGACTGGCAGTGGTATATGTCTCTCTCCTTCAGTGTCGCCATCGTCGCCTGTTGATGGCCATCTGCCTGTTGATGGCCATCCTGTGCAAGGAGAACGGACTGACCTTCATCATCATCTCACCCTTGCTGACGTATGCCTTCGGCAAGAGGAATAAGCGCGACATTTCCCTCGACTTCGTGTGGCTGGCAACAGTCGGCATCCTCTACCTCGCCTTGCGTTTCTGCCTCCCCCAGGACAATGTGGAAATCGGAAGCGTGTATTTTGAAGGCGGGGTGGCACAGAAACTGCGCAACATCGGGATGTTCCTGGGCTTTTCATGGGTTCCGGTAGATTTTGTCAGCCTGCTTCATCCACCAAGCCGCAATCTCCTGCTCGTTGTCCTGACATTAGCACTGGGAATACCTTTTCTGGCGATGCTGTGGACAGGGCAGCGGCGGCTACTCCTCAGCAAACCCTTCATCGGCCTGATGCTCTGTGCCCTCGTGGCGGCGTCCATGCACCTCGCCACCATTTTCACGGTCATGCACGCCTATGCCGGACTGCCTTTCATCGCATTGTCAGTGGCCTATCTCTTCCAACAGTCTTCCTCACGCTCGTCCCTGCAATGGGCTTTCCTGATGTGGCTGGTATCGGTGTTGGTCATCGACGTACACCATACCCTCAAGGCCTACGACTCGGGAATGACAGGCAAGAGGATGGCAGAGCAAGTGTTGGAACAGACGAAAGCGCCTTGTGAGAGAGTGCAGATGCTGGTCGTGGACGACAACTACCCCAAATATTCCATGTTTTGCGTCATACCTTACCAGGCATTCGGATGGGGCGCAGCAGTAAGGTATGCCACTGGCTACGAATGGCCACAGGAAATCGAAGAACGCTTGTTGGCAGATGAAGACACCACACTCGTCAGCGGCATGGCACAGGAGGCTTTCGGGAAGGGATACGACGGGGTATGGGTCATCTGTCATGACAAGGTGAAGGTGCTCACCCCGGAAAAAACCAAATGAGAGAGGATATGCAGAAAGGAAAACGTCTGATATATGTGGATATCGTCAAGGGAGTGGCTATTACCGCCGTTGTCTTGCTGCATGTAGACTATGCTTTCCACAACAGCACTTTCCTGCCCCTTTGGTCGTTGCTGGGAAATTCATGGCACGTCTGTGTGTTTTTCATGGTCAGTGGCTTCTTCCTGAAAAACGAGTCGCTGCTCCATACGCGGCCATTCCTGCAACGGAAAGCCCACCTGTTGTATCTTCCCCTCATTTGCTATTACCTGGTGTTCTTGCTCCTCCATAATGCATTCATTCACATCGGGTTTTATGAGGTGGGCATGGAATATGGAGGAAAGGTGATGGCACCGTTTGGTGTAGCCGACTTCCTGCGGCACTTCGCTGCCTCATTGGTCTTGGCAGGACGGGAACCTCTGTTGGCCCCACTCTGGTTTGTCAGTGTCATGATTATCGCCTTCGTGTTGATGTGGGGCGTGAGCAAGGCCCTGAGCCTTTTCTTCGGCCGTTGGCAACATGATGTCAACAGCAAGGCGTTCGAATATACCCGGATGTGTGTCATCCTGCTGGCATGCATCATCATGCACCTGTTCAGCAATGTCTTCCACTTCAATATTCCCCGGTTCAACAACAGTTTCACGGCATTATGGCTCATCCTGTGTGGCTATTTTGTTTTCCAGAGAATGAAGATGAGGTTTGACAGCATGAAGGTCGCGGTGGCATGTGCTGTCGCGGTATACGTCTGCAATATTGTGTTTGGGGCGAACGTATTGATGACCAACAGTTACCACAACATCGTGTCACTGACCATCTGCACGTTCTCGGCTTTATATGTCATCTGCTTTGTGGCCAAGAAGGTGCAAACTACCCTCTTGGGCAGACTGATGGCGTGGGTGGGCAACCACAGTTATGCCATCATGGCACTGCATCTGCTGGCCTTTAAGATAGCCACGGTCATGCTGCGCCTGACCCTGTTTCCCAAGCAGCCACTGAGTCCTCTCAATCCTGTGGCAGGAAACTCGTTATGGCTGCTGCTCTATTTTACCATTATTGGGGTCATGTTGCCCGCATTACTGGCTTCTATCTACGCATGGCTTCGTCGGCGCTTGTCCGACAACAACTGACCACCACCACATTCAATACGCCTGTTCGTGTACCCCCTTGACGGCACGGCCACTGGGGTCGTTGAGACCACGGAAGGAGGCATCCCATTCCAGTGCTATGGCAGTGCTGCACGCCACACTCTCCTCGCTGGGCACACTGCGGGCAGCAGAGTCGCTGGGGAAATGCTCGGCGAAGATGCTGCGGTAATAGTATTCTTCCTTGTTCTTCGGCGGGTTGACAGGGAACCGCTCGGCGGCATGGGCCATCTCCTCGTCGGAAACTGCCGCTGCTGTAACTGCCTTCAGGGTATCAATCCACGAATACCCCACCCCGTCGCTGAACTGCTCTTTCTGCCGCCATGCCACCTCGGCGGGCAACATATCGGCGAAAGCCTCACGCACAATACGTTTCTCCATGGTCGTGCCAGGACACATCTTCGCCTCGGGGTTGATACGCATCGCTACATCAAGAAACGACTTGTCGAGGAAGGGCACACGTCCTTCCACCCCCCATGCCGACAAACTCTTGTTGGCACGAAGACAGTCGTAGAGGTGGAGTTTGGAAAGTTTGCGCACGGTTTCCTCGTGGAACGCCCGTGCCGAAGGGGCTTTGTGGAAATAGAGATAACCACCGAAGACCTCATCGGCACCTTCACCGGAAAGCACCATCTTGATGCCCATCGATTTGATGACACGGGCCAACAGGTACATCGGCGTAGAGGCACGGACGGTAGTCACGTCATAAGTCTCGATGAAGTAGATGACATCGCGCAGGGCATCAAGCCCTTCCTGGATAGTATAATTGATTTCATGATGCACAGTGCCAATGTGGTTGGCCACAAGCCGGGCCTTTGCCAGGTCGGGCGCCCCTTTCAATCCCACGGCAAACGAATGGAGACGGGGCCAGTAGGCCCTTGTGCGGGATTCGTCCTCGATGCGCATCTCACTGTATTTCTCGGCAATGGCGGAGATGACCGACGAGTCGAGGCCACCGCTGAGCAGCACGCCATAGGGCACGTCGGACATCAGTTGCCGTCGCACCGCGTCTTCGAGCGCATCATGGACATCCGAGACACTCGCCCCATTGTCTTTCACCGCCTCATAGTCGAACCAATCGCGTCTATAATACCGTTTCATGCCCGGTTCACGGCTCCAGTAGCAATATCCCGGCAAGAACGGCTCGTAGCGCTCGCATTGCCCTTCCAGTGCCTTCAGTTCCGACGCCACATAGACAAGGCCATCGGCATCGTAGCCGATATAGAGCGGTATCACGCCGATGGGGTCGCGGGCGATGAGATACTCATCGCGTTCCTCATCATAGAGCACGAAGGCGAAGATGCCGTTGAGTTCTTCCAGGAAGTCAATACCCTTGTCGCGATAAAGCGCCAGGATGACCTCGCAGTCGCTGCCTGTCTGGAAATCATACTGTCCGGCATACCTCCGGCGTATGTCCTGATGGTTGTATATCTCACCATTGACGGCGAGCACCAACTTGCGGTCGGGAGAATACAACGGCTGCCGTCCTGACTCTGGGTCGACAATGCTCAACCGTTCATGGGCGAGTATGGCAGAGCCTCCACAATATACCCCGCTCCAGTCGGGTCCGCGATGCCGGATTTTCTGACTCATCTTCAATGCTTTCCCACGCAACTCCTGCGTCTGCTGCCTGATATTCAATATGGATACGATTCCACACATATTCCTTGATTTTTTATAAGTACGACATATAAAGATAATTGGTCTGGGCAGGATATTCGGCTGCCAGCGTGTCAATCTGGTTGACTGTGGGCACGATGCCCAACTCCTCGCGCCACTGACGGACGAGGAGTCCCGCCTTCTCCATGTTCATATTGGCCTCCAATCCCAGTGCCCGCGCTATCTGGAAATCGGAAAAACCATAGACCTTGGCGGCACGAAGCAACCCGGAAAACTCAGGTGCTTCAAGGCATTCCATCAGTTCGGTGTGCTCCATAAAGGTGGCGAGCACAGAGATGTAGGACTGTTGCCTCAACTGCTGGTCGATGCTGACGATGTGTTTCATCTTCTGGAGGAACCACCGGTCTATCATCGTAAGATGGTGAATCTGCTCTACGCTGTAGCCTATCCTCAGTGCTTCCGACAATACGAAGACCCGCATGTCGGTGGGTGCACGGAGTGCTTCGTTGATGGCATCCGTGCCCGAATGCCTGTCGCTGCCTTGCCGGTTTTCCACAAACCCATGCATTCCCTGGCCTATCATGCGCAAGCCTTTCTGCAGGGCTTCCTCAAAGGTTCTGCCGATGGCCCTCACCTCGCCCACGCTCTTCATCGACGAGCCCAACTGCCGTTTCACGCCATAAAACTTGGTCAGGTCCCAACGGGGTATCTTGCACACCACATAGTCGAGGGCAGGCTCAAAGAAGGCACTCGTGGTCTTGGTGACGGAGTTATTGAGTTCGAAGAGACCATACCCCAGACCGAGTTTGGCAGCCACGAAAGCCAGCGGATAGCCCGTGGCCTTGCTCGCCAGGGCAGACGACCGTGAAAGACGTGCATTGACCTCGATGACCCGATAGTCTTCCGACTGTGGGTTAAGGGCATACTGCACATTACATTCGCCCACGATGCCGATATGGCGGATAATCTTGATGGCCAGGGACCGCAACTTGTGGTATTCGGCGTTAGAGAGGGTTTGCGAGGGTGCCACCACTATCGACTCGCCCGTATGGATGCCCAAAGGGTCGAGATTCTCCATGTTGCATACGGTGATACAGTTGTCGTAACAGTCGCGCACCACTTCATACTCTATCTCCTTCCATCCCTTCAGCGACTTCTCCACAAGCACCTGCGGCGAGAAGGAGAAGGCTTCCTCGGCCTGAACCAGCAATTCCTCCTCATTGTCGCAAAAGCCTGAGCCAAGTCCGCCAAGAGCATAGGCTGCCCGCAGGATGACGGGGAATCCGAGATTGGCCGCTGCCTTTCTCACTTCACTGATGGTGCTGCAAGCCTCACTCTTGATAGTCTTCACCCCTATCTCATCGAGGCGTTGAACGAAGAGGTCGCGGTCTTCGGTGTCGATGATGGCCTGTACGGGTGTTCCGAGCACCTTGACACCATATCTTTCCAACACCCCGTTGCGGTAGAGTTGCACGCCGCAGTTGAGGGCTGTCTGTCCTCCAAAACTCAACAGGATGCCATCGGGGCGTTCTTTCTCGATGATACGTTCCACGAAATCGGCCTGCACTGGCTGGAAGTACACCTTGTCGGCTACTCCCTTGGATGTCTGCACTGTGGCAACATTAGGATTGACGAGCACCGTCTCGATCCCCTCTTCCCTCAGGGCTTTTAGGGCTTGCGAACCGCTATAATCGAACTCACCCGCCTGGCCTATCTTCAGTGCCCCGCTCCCCAATAGCAATACTTTCTTTATGTTGTCGTAAGTCATATTATCTCACTGTATGAAGCATTTCCACAAAATCATCAAACAAGAATTCCGTATCTATAGGTCCGCTGCACGCCTCGGGATGAAACTGAGCCGACAGCCATGGCTTTGACCGGTGCCGGATGCCCTCATTGGAACCGTCGTTCATGTTCACGAACAGTGCTTCCCATTCGGGGGGCAAGGTGGTGTCGTCGACGGCGTAGCCATGGTTCTGCGAAGTGATGAAGCACCGGTTGGTGCCTGTCTGCCTCACGGGCTGGTTGTGGCTGCGATGCCCGTATTTCAACTTGTAGGTCTTTGCCCCTGCCGCCCTGGCCAGGAGTTGGTTGCCCAGGCAAATGCCCATGCAGGGTCTCACGTCAGGACGCTGTAAGAAAACTCTCAGATGTTCCACCGTGATGCCGCACTGTTCTGGATTCCCCGGACCATTTGCCAGGAACAGTCCGTCGAAGTCGAGCGTATTGAAGTCATAGTCCCATGGCACCCTGATGACCTCGATGCCGCGTCGGAGCAAGCAACGGATGATGTTGGCTTTCACGCCGCAGTCTACCAACACCACTCTCTTCTTCTGGTTCTCGCCCATGTGGCATGAACGCTCCGGCTGGTAGGTCATCACCTCCTTGCAACTCACCTGCTCCACCCAGTTCACGCTGCCGTAGTCGGCAAAAGAGGGAGGCATGGCAGTCCCTAGTTGCTCATCGCCAATGACCACCCTCCCCATCATCACGCCACGTTCGCGCAAGCGCATCGTCAGGCGGCGCGTATCTATTCCGGTGATGGCAGGCACCTGTTCACGGCACAGCCATTGCACCAACGACTCCTTCGCGTTCCAGTGCGAATAAGCCTCACTGTAGTCGGCCACAATCATTGCCTTTACATGTATGCGACCACTCTCCATCCATATCGGCAGCCCGTTGCTCTCCAATCCTACCGATGGCACGCCATAATTGCCAATCAAAGGATAGGTGAACACGAGCATCTGACCGGCATAACTGGGGTCGGTAAGACTCTCCGGATAGCCTGTCATGGCGGTATTGAACACCACTTCACCCGATACGTTTTTCTCAGCGCCAAACGACCAGCCCAAGAACTCCGTACCGTCGTCGAGAATCAGTCTTGCTTGTTTCATCTCACGATTTCCTTTTCCATTCGTTCCATATAATTCACAAAAGCCTGGTTGACCAGGCGCACACCACCAGGCGTGGGATACTGCCCTGTGAAATACCAGTCGCCGGGATGGTTGGGACAGGCCTCATGCAAGCCTTCTATGCTCTGGAAGACCAATTCTATGGGAGCACACATCCCTTCAGGGCGGAGCAGTTCCACAATCTTTCGGTTGATGTCATCCACGGTGAAAGGCGCATAGATATCACAGACATGGTTTCTCGCTAGTGGCTGTATCTTACATGCCCTATAGGTATCGCTCAACAGCCTTTGCATGCCCCTTTCCTTGATGAGGGCAACAGTGGCACGAAAAGCACAGAGTTCTTCCAGGCGTGACATGTCTATACCATAGTAGTCGGGATAGCGTATCTGAGGCGAACTCGACACCATGACGATTTTCTTGGGGTGCAGGCGGTCGAGAATCTTGAAGATGCTTTCCTTCAACGTCGTCCCGCGCACGATGGAGTCGTCGATAACCACCAGATGGTCTTCATGGGGCTGCAACGAGCCATAGGTGATATCATAGACATGGGCAGCGAGGTCGTTGCGCTCGGCACCCTCAGTGATGAAGGTACGGAGTTTGATATCCTTCCACACCACTTTC
>JAEEGJ010017997.1_pt1 | contig 15860 bp, 8 predicted proteins | sample 8958761 | NCBI WGS metagenome assembly JAEEGJ01 (sample SAMN16246546, study PRJNA631951) | gut metagenome | biome: gut microbiome; feature: rumen; material: RS-attached | host: Bos | place: Iran: Karaj | collected 2018-10
GGGGTCTTTTTTTATTTAGTGGTCGATACAGAACTAGAATCTGTGACCTCTACCATGTCAAGGTAGCGCTCTAACCAACTGAGCTAATCGACCATTAAGGTAGCCCAATAGTAGAAACTTGCATGGAGTTTGTCAAGGGATAGGGGCGCACAATTCTCGCCCCGGATTGCCGTTTTTCGCGTTTTTTGAGGGGTCAGCGGTCTTCCTTGGGAATCCAGTAGCGGAACCGCCCCGTAATATGCAATGCGGGCAGCGTATCCACGCAATGGCCGCTGCGGCAGTCCGTCGCGTAGAGGTCGAGGTCTGCAGTCCAGGTGGAATCGTCCTTCTGGTCGAAATGGACCGTGCTCCGCCCTCCATCCAGCCTGCCCTTCTCCGAATATTCGGCAATGAACCAGGAATACTGCCCCTGCACGGGATGGTTGTCGCCGAGAACGGGGGTATTCACGATAAAGGCCAGCTGGTCGCCGTCACCGCTTTCCTCGAGCCGCGTCTTTACGTACAGGTAGTGGTGGCTGTTGCGGATAAAGGGAACTTCCACGTCGTCGGGAGCGAGTTCGACAGTCCGGCTCTTGCCATCGTTTATTTTGTACTTAATGTAGCCGCCGCCCTTGACTTCCCAGCTATCGTTGATACCGCTACAGGCCATGAGCCCAAGCGCAAGAGCCGGGAATATGGAAAGGGAACGCCGCATCAATTCTTGATTTCGCCGCCTGCTTCCGCCGCCCTGCGCGCCCTGGGATCTTCAAGGATGTAGAGCGGGAGGAAAACGATTTCTTCGTCATCGATAAGGAGACGCACGATGTACTTGTCGGGGCGCTTGATCTGCAAGCGCTGCATGTTGAGAACAAGGTTGATGGCGGCCGTGTCGAGACCGTCCGCGACGGGCTCGAATGGAATCTGCGATTCCATGACGGGCACGATGGCGTGCCCGCACACGTCCTCGATGGAAAGCTTCAGGTTGTGGACTCCCGCCTCGGCACGCTGGTAGCGGATCCTGAACGCCGCCGCGCACTGCGGAATGACAAAGGGAAACTGCGGAGGGAACGCCCTGTCGAACGCCCCGAGGATATTGAGCCTGCCGCCAATGCCGTTCGCGGTGGCTGCATCACAGATTGCTGCTATTTCGATATTCATTAATGAACCGTCCATGTATCGGCCACGTACTTCATGACGATGGGGCCGAAGTTCACACCCCTACCACCCGCATTCTCCCATGCGAGCATGGAAATAAAGACCTTCCCGTTGCTTGCGACAGCGATGTTCGGTACCGAGCCGCGGAGGTAGTAGTGCTTGTTGTTGTAGAATACTGTCTTGAAGTAGGGCAGCTCGTTTTCGCCCATGAGTTTCCAGGTGCTACCGTCGAGGTAGAACACGTGGCTCTGCGCGAGCGAGGGTTTGCCCTTGTCGTCGACAATCGCGTACAGCTTTCCGTCGAAGGCGGCAAGCGAGATGTGATATGCGAGGATACCTTCGTGGATAGACTGCCCGAACACGCCCGTCTTCGTCCACGCGATGGAGGACGCGTCTACACTGCCCTTGTACACGTAAGGTCCGTACTTTTCGGTATCGCGGTTCAGGAACCCGAAGTAAAGCGTGCTGCCGTCGGCCGCGAGGGTAATCCCGTTCACGTTCTTCTGGAGCATCTCGGCGCTCTTCTTTACGCTGTAGTCGCTGCCATAGAGCGTGTAGTAGGACTGGTAGGCAGACGTGGTGTCGACCATGACGAATGCGAGAGAACCGTTCTGCAGGTATGCGGGCTGCAGTTCGCGCACCTTCACCGGATGGTTCGTGTATGTCGTATCGCAGACGTCCTTGTGGTTCACCCTGTGGCAATTCGTTGTCGTGAAAGTCCGGTATGCCGGACCGGCGACATCATCGCTAACCCAGGCAGAACCGCTCCAACGGCTATATTTCGGAGTCTTCGTCGTGGCATCGATAAAGCTCACGAGCGGGTTGCCAGAAGTAGGATGACAATCAAGCGCAATGACGGACGCCCCTTCGATGGCATCGCCCACGCTAGCCCAGGTAGAGGTGCCGTTTGCGGACTTGTAGACGGAAAGGGAGCCCGCGCTCGTGAGGACGGCGAGGTAGAGGTTGCTTCCACCGACCTTGAGCTTGAGCGAGACAATGGAATCCGCGGCCGCAATACTTGCCGTGCTGACCGATTTCCAGGTGTTTCCGTCCAGATACTTCGTCACGACGGCCTTGGGCCCGGAGAGGTAGGCCACGACCGGCTTGTCCGAAACCGTGGCGAGTACCGGCGGGGTCGTCATCTTGCTCGTCTCGAGCACCGTATCCGCGGCGAGATTGCGCCATGCCTTGCGGAAGTAGACCTTGCGGCAGACTTCCTCGGCGCGGTGCCTGGAGTAGAACGCCGGGGTCAAATGCGTGGTAGAGCTGTCGCGGTAGTCGAGGCAGATCGTGACGGAATTTTCCCTCGAGCTGCGGATGAACGCCGAGTTGAATTCGGCAACGCTCGTGTCGAGAGAGCCGTCGCGGTTGCCCTGGTAGTAGTTGCCGTCGACATTGCTGAAGTTCCACCAGAAGTCCTGCATGTTCCGATCACCGATGGTGCCGAGCGTAGAGTTCTTGCCGCCCCACGCCGTATCGTAGAAGTAGTAAGCCTCCCCGTTATCGAAGGATTCGTCACCGCTCCACATCCAGACCGTATCGGCAGCCGTAATCACGCCGACCGGCGACTGCTTGATGATGCGGATGAAGGTGGTATCGCGGAACACGGCCTTGGTACTCGCTTCCTCGGCACTGACGACACAGTACATATCCCTGCCGTCCATGGTGAAATCGGCAGGACGGTAATCGTAGAAGCTGGAACCGTTCTTGTAATAGTCGTAGCGCGTGACGTTCGCCTCGAGCGAGGTATCCTTCTTCTGGTCGAAGCATTCCCAGGTGAACCAGCTGATGCCCTGCCACACGTTGTTGACGGACGCATTGAGTTCGAAGAGGTCGCCCGCCGTAACGTAGATTTCCTCGTCCTTGACGGAGATGACAGGCAGCTCGGTCGAATACTGGATGGTCATGGTATCCATGGCCGTGTTGCCGTCGTTATCCGTGGCGCGCGCGATGCAGTAGAAGGTCGCCGTCGCGGCGGGAGCCTTCCAGACCGTATCGTACACCGAGACCGTCTTCCAGTTGTTGGCGATTTCGGAAGGCGTACCGCAGCTCCATTCGCGCTTCTCGATGAAGCCCGGGAAGTCGGGGTAGTCGTAGGCGTTGGCCCCCAGCACGATGTTGTAGCCTTCACGCACGATAGCCGTCTTGTTCGTCACGACAACGGTCGGAGGCGCCAGGATGATATCGATCAGGGCAGTGTCGCGTGCGGTATTGCCGTCGTCGTCAGTGACACGGATAATGCACTTGTAGCCGCTCTGTGCCGTCGCGGGCATGATTGCCGAATACTGCGGGGATGTCGTGCTGGAATAGGTGAAGCCGATATTCTGCGCATCGGCAGAGCCACAGCCCCATTCATAGAGCGCGATTCGTCCGTAGAGGTCGCTCGCCATGGCGTCGAGCCCCAGCGTATCCTTGATAGTGACGGTGTAGTTTCCGAGCACGCGCACGGTCGGCGGGTCCAGCAACACGGTGAATGTCGCGGTATCGCTCGCCTTGTTGTTATCGTCGTCGGTGACGCGGATAGCGCAGTACCACTTGCAGGCCTCGGGCGGCATCGTGACGGTCGGCGTCGTATTCTTCGCAAATGCCGTCCAGTTGTTCTTCAGGTTGGCGCGGACGCTGTCGCAGGCAAGCTCGTAGCCCACGATCTCGCCGAGGGTGTCCATCGCAACGAAGCCAAGCTGCACCTGGTCCTTGATGGTAAGCGTCTGGTTCGTAATGTTGAGCGAGATATACGGAAGGTCCTGCAGCACCCTGAAGTACGCGGTATCGTTGGCGGATTCACCGTCATCGTCGGTCACCTTCACGATGCACTTGTAGTTCTCGGACGCCGTTCCGGGCATCAGCACGGAGATAGGCACATTCGTAACGCTCTTCTGCGGATTTGCGAAGGTCGTATCGTCATCGAAGGTGAACATCGAGCCGTTGGTACAACCCCATTCGATCTTCGTGATGGTACCGAAGCGGTCGCTCGCGCTCACCCTGAGTTCCACGGACGAATTGATCTTGTGGCGGTTATCCATGGATTCGGAAACGACATGGACCGTGGGAGGATCCGCCTCGACATTCACGACCAGAGTATCGACAGCCGTTTCTTTCGCGGTATTCTTGATTCCGACAATCACCTTCTTGATACCGGGCTCGCTCCAGAAAAGCTTGCCCACGGTATCCATATCGGCAGGGCACGGGTTGGCCGGCTGGCAAGTCCAGTCAAGAACAAAGTATTCGTCGCCCGGAGTCGAGTTGTTGTGGAAGGCGAACACCTTGTAGGCAACCGTATCGTTGACAGACACCAGCGTATCCTTCGCGGGGGATTCGAAATAGACGACCGGGCCTTCGTCGTAGAAGCCGAAGCGCACCTTGTTCGTCGCGACACCCGTTGCGGTCTTCGCGACCATTTCGTAGAGGGTCCCTAGCTTGATCCCTGCAGGCAGCTGCGACAAGTCGAGTTCAAGCGTCGCGACGCTGTCTTCAACCGCCGTACGGAATGTCGCCGCGCCCTCGATATTCGTTTCCCACGTGACGGAATCCGGCATGGGTATCGCATTTTCCACTTTCGCCTTGAAGTTGAGCGTAAGCATCTTGTTGACCGATGCTGCGCCCTTGTCGTTCACGGTAAGCGTGATAAGCGACGCGCGGACTGCAAAATTCAGCTTGGTCGTATCCGAAAGGAGGCCCGCGCTGTCCCTAACCACGAGCGCAAAGCTATGTTCCCCGTCCGAAAGGCCCTCGACATTCTTGGTCCAGCTGTTCGCGGTAAAGTACGAAGCCTCGACCGCCACGCCGTCGAGCCAGGCCATCGCGGAATCGACCTGCGAACCGAAGTCATAGAGCTTGAAGGCAAACTGGTAGTCGCGCTGGCGGATCGTATCCACCTTGTCGTTGAATACTATGACGGGGTTCGCCGTATCCTTGAGCGTCATCGACGGAAGCTCGGTGGTATCGTCAGCCACCACAATCCTGTCCTTGAGAACGGCGCGGTCGAACCTGTAGTTCGTGGTATCGACGGCGTAAACGTTGTACGATCCCGGCGGGACGTTCATGCTGTAGTAGCCGCTCTCCTTCGTGGCGCCGTAGAAGAAGTTTCCGAGAGTATCTTCCATTGCAATACGGATTCCCGAATGATGGTGCCAGCTCTGGTATTTCGCATAGCCCTTGAAGTTTCCGTTCGTGTTGTCGAGGTTACCGAGGAAGAACTTCCACGGTCTGGACTTTCCACCGTCATCGATGTGCTTCGCGATGACCGTATCGTAGCCGTCAGTCACCCACACATCCCAGTAGAGGATACCGGAAAGGTTGATGAGGTTCTTGCCCGTCGTATCGACAATCTCGAAGCTCTTCTCGGCGATATTCCTCGCAACGAGGTTTTCCTCGGGGTCGGTAAAGATAGGCGGATTGCGGCCGTCGGGGCTCTTCGCCACGCGGATGTAGTAGCGCAGCGAACCCGGATTGTCCTTGTCCTCGGCGCGGTAGTAGAAGGCGAAACGTTCCTTGTTACTGAAGCGGCCGCCATCCAACGGTTGCAGGAGCTCGATGGTGGGCAGCTGGTTGAAGTGGATGTAGACCGTATCGAGCGTCTCGTTGCCATCGTCGTCCACTGCGATAACGTAGATGGTCTGGTTCCCGAGCGAGTCGACATTGTCCTTCTTGTAGGGAACCGTGAGCGTGAGGCTGTCACTGCCCTTGACCTTCTTCGTTTCCCAGACCTTGGCAGAATCCTTGCCCGGGCCGTCGATATCGACCTTGACATCGACCACCGTGCCGAAGGAATCGGCCGCCCAGATGTTGAACGTCGCGGATTTCTTGTGGCGGGCCTTCACGGTATCGCGCGGGACATAGAGGTCCGGCGGAGTATTGATGACGCGGATATACAGCGGGCGGCGGTGGATGCCGGCCGTGTCGATCGCGTTGTTGCCGTCGACGGCGCGGAAGATGGGGAAATAGACACCGGCGCTATCGTAGGCCCAGCTCTGAGTCGCAGTATTCTGGCTCGTGATGACGCTGTCGCCAAAGATCCATTCGAAGCGGTAAATCTTGTCGGCGTAAAGGGGCAGGAACCCCATGAAGTAGACGGAATCGCCGACGGTCACGGTTATCGTGTCGGGCACGGAATCGGCAGGGAGAGTCGCGGTCGTGATGGAATCTGCGAACGCCTCGGCGTTCTCGAAGGGGTGGTCGAATGCGAATACGATGGAATGGTTGTTCCTCAGGTTGACGTTTTCCATGACGGACGATTCCCTGGAACAGCCGAAAAGAACCGCAAGGCATGCCACCAGGGTCAGGATCAAGCAAGAAAATCTCAAACGCATATCGAATTCCTCTTTAGACACGAAATAACGGGGCGCCTATGGGGGCGTCCTGCATTTTTAAATTTATCTTTTTAATTCGAAAAAACAAACGCCTATCTTTGTTTATATATTCTAGTATGTAGTTTTTCGAGGCTTTTATGGAAGAAATCCCCCTGTGGTACTGGCTTTTGGTGTTTTTTGCCTTCGGCGCATGCGTCGGAAGCTTCTACAACGTGATTGTGTACCGCATGCCGCGCGGGATTTCGCTCATCAACCCGCCGAGCCACTGCCCCCTGTGCAAGAAGCGCATCCCCATCCGCTACAACCTGCCCATCGTAGGCTGGCTCTGGCTGCGCGGCAAGAGCGCCTGCTGCCACCAGCCCATCAGCGTCATCTACCCGATAGGCGAGGCACTCTGCGGGCTCCTGGGCGTGCTCGCGCTGTTCTCGGCCGTGGCGGTGAACTACGGTTCCGTGGTGCCGCAGCTGTTCGGCGCGCCGGTGACGGATCCGGCGGTGTGGGCCTCAGCGATTGCGATGTTCTGGCTGCTGCTCGGGGCATACCCGGTATGCGCCGTCGACTGCAAGTACAAACTGATTCCCGACTCCATCTCGGTGGGCGGGATTGTCGCAGGCCTCCTGATTTCGATTATCCCCGGCGGTATCACGCCGCTCCAGAGCCTGATCGGCGCCGCAGTCGCGGGTGGCGGGCTCTACCTGGTGGGCTGGACCGCGACGAAGGTCCTGAAGAAAGAGGCGATGGGCTTCGGCGACGTGAAGCTCCTCGCAGGCTACGGTGCCCTGATGGGCGTGACGGGCGCCGTCGAGACGCTGATCGTGGCCGCGATCCTCGGCATCGTCGTGATGGTCCCCTACGGCAAGATTTCTGCAAACAAGGGCGACGGCAGCGGACAGATTCCCTTCGGGCCGTTCCTCGCGGTGGCCGCCCCCTTCATGTACCTCTGGGGCGAGACTCTATTTAAGTTGTACGTAAAGCTCGTGTTCGGCGAGTAACGGCGCGAATCTATTCCGCACTATTTCACGCGGATCGCCTTCTGCATCCGGAAGCCGGGCGCGGTCGTCCTCACGATATAGATTCCGGCCGGGAGCCCTTCGGTGCTGATTTCCGCGCCAAGCGACTCGCGTACAGGGACTCCGTGGACGCTGAAGAGGGTGGTCTTCGCGTTCTGCGCCGCAAAGTTCCACATCTTGCCCGCAATATCGCCCACGACAAGGGAGGTGTCCTTGGACTCGGGTATCGTCACGTTCACTGCGGTCAGTTCCAGCTGGTCGAGGTTCGGGCCGTCGTTCCCGCCGACGGTCGCAAACGTGATGGTGCTAGCGCCAAACGGGAGCATGATGGAGACGTCCTTCGTCACGTAGGTGGTCCAGTTGCCGGTCGTCGCGAATTCGATTTCCTGAAATTCGCCGACTTCGCCCTTGATGGAGAGACTACGGGCCGCGCTGCTTCCGTTCGCATAGGTCAGGGTAAGCTTGTATTCGCCTTCACCGTCAGCATACACCGGCACTTGCACGTACGATGTGCCCGTACCGAAGTTCACGTAGCCCGTACCCGCGAAGCCCGCGTTGGTGCTCTCGTTGATGGCGTTCTCGATGACGCCTTCTTCGGCCTGGAACTTGTTGCTGCCGTCACCGACAAATGTCGCCGCAAGTTCGATGTCGCCCGTGGCCTTGATGGTTGCCGGGGACTTGGTTGCATCAATGCCAGCGGCGCTTGCGCCGCTCCAGCCCGCAAATTTCCAGCCGCTGAGCGGCTTTGCGGTAAACACGGCATCCTTGCCTTCCATGACCTTGTTGCCGCTGAACGATGTCTCGATGGAGCCGCCGACCGGGTTATTGAGCGTCACGGTGTAGTAGGTCGCGTTGCTTTCGAGGGTCGTCACCTCGTTGGAACTGCTCCCGAGTCCGCCCATGCTGTTCGCGGCACGCACCGTAATCTTGGAGCCGGTCGCGACGCCTTCGAGCGAGAAGCTCGGCGTAATCACGTTCGCCTTGTACTTGCCGTTCACGAATATCACCCAGCAGCGCGCGCTTTCGTCGTCGTTCCACACGATCTCAGCACCCTGCTGCTCGATTTTCGGGGCGCTCACTTGTGCCGTAAACTTGGTCGGATCCCAGTTGTCGCTACCCTTGAGCACGTTCTGGAGCGTGTACTTCGCGGCATCGCTTGCGTTCCATACCGTCTTGAGTGTGGTCGCGGTAGAACCGTCCTTGCCGCCGTCAAAGTAAGTCTTGCGCTGGCTCGTGTTCACCGCGTTGCCGTTGCCGTCCTTGCTGTTGTATTCGCCAAAGACCTGCGGTGCGGAATTCATGTCGGGGCCCCAGCCTTCACCCTTGGGCTGCGCCACCATTTTCGTGTTCAAGAAAACCGTCTTCGCGTGACCCCAGGAACGACCCAAGTAGAACGTGCCGTTGTAGCTGTTGTTGCTCACCGTGATGGTCGCGTTGTTGAAGACGTAGCCCCAGTCTCCCGGATTCTGCGAAGCCGTGATGTAGCCGCCGTTGCGCGTCATCACGAGCTTGGTACCCTCGAAAAACACGTCGCCGCCACCGCAGATGAAGTCCACCGTGCCATTGATTTCGCCGCCTTCCCAGTAGGTGCGGCCCTTCTTGGTGTAGTAGGTATCCTGGCCGCTCAACAGGCGTACGTTCTTGTAGATGTACTTGTCGCCCTCGTTCTGCTGCAATGCCACCTGGCGCGCCGCTTTGGATGTACTGTAGGTACTCTTGTTCTTGAGCGTGATGTCCTGCAAATACATCTCGTTGTTCTTCGGGAAGTATATTGTCGCCGTAAGGCCGATGCCCTCGGTGTCGGTCGTATTCGCGATAATCGACTTTTCGAGGCTCTGCCCGATAATCGAGAGGAACGATGCGCTCACGGTCGATTTGCCGTGGCTATCGCCCGTAAGCTTGGTGATGTCGTATTCGCCATCGGGCACGAAGATGACAAAGCGGTTGTTTGCCGATGCACCCGAGCTGCCTGCCTTCGAGACTGCCGCCTTGAAGTCGCCATCCACGCCGAGCACGAAGTCGATTTTCTTCTTGTCGACAGCGGATGCGCTTGCCGCCACACCCAAAACTGCGCAAAGGACAATCCTGTTCCACATATTACTTCGTCGCTCCGTTTACGCGGAACACCTTGCCGTTGCCGCGCCTAAGGTACACACCCGCGCTGTTGCCGCTCATGCCGAAGTCCACGTAGTAGCGGTCCGCGGGAGCCCCGACTGCGGAGTGGCGCATGTCGCGCTTCCCAATAAACTCCGTAGTGTCGCCCGGAGTTGTACTCGTGTCGCCCACATCGACCTCGCCCGCGTGCAGGGCGGCATCCATCCAGCCGATGTAATCGATGTTCGCCATGCCGTCTTTCGAGAGGCTTTCGAACTTGAGTTCGCTATAGCCCTTGTCGAGTTCGATTTCGACAGACTGCGTTTTCCAGGTGGTCCAGCCGCCGGTCGATTCCATGCTGCCGTCCGCGATGAGCGTCTTGCCGCCAGCGCTGATGCTGTAGCCACGCGCAGAACTGCCTCCGTTCGCGAAACTGATGTAGAGCGTGTACTTGCCAGCGGTAGCGGCTGTCACGCCGAAAGTCACGTAGCTGCCGGTTTCGTTGTCCACGTTCGCGTAGCCTTCGCCCGTGAAGCCGGTGTTGCTCGATTCCTTCACGCCCTTGATGTCGACGAATTCCACGCCATCAATGGACGCCTTGCAGGTGTCGCTTCCACACATCACTGCCGGCGGGGGCGGCTCCACATAGGTTCCCTGCATCTTTTCGAGCGCGGTGAGGTATGCAGATTCCGTGGAGAGCAGCGCAGTGCCATAGTCGCCCGCCCACTGGTAGCCCGTGCGGCGTTCCTCGCTAATCTTGGTGAAGTCCTGCGTCTTGGTGCTTGCGCCGTCGCGGTCGCAGAAGAAGTAGTTGTCGTTGTTCACCTCGTAGAAGCGGTACCACAGCACATTTCCGTCGCGCTGCTCGAAAGTTCCCGCCTTCTTGTTGAAGTACAGCCCGACGACGCGGGTCTTCTTGTACCAGGCGATGGCGCCCTTGACCGCCTTCTGGATGGCTTCGGTCTGTTCGGGCCAGTTCATCAGGAACCATACCACGCCGGCGGATTCGCTGCCCGACTTGGATTCCAGTTCGTAGGCGCGTGCGGGGCGGGGCTGGTAGTTTGCGGTATCGTGCTGGGCACACCATACCGTCGGCTGCCCGTTGTTCACGATCTGCGCCTTGAGCAGGTAGTCGACAGCCTTGTCGAGGGCTGACTTCATCTTGTTCCGTGTCGCATCGTCGATGATGTCGCTATCGAAGGGCGATGTCCTGTTCGCGATATCCATCATCGTGACCATCGCGCGCACCATCGCGTTGTCGTTGAGCGTTACGTGGTCGCTGTAGTTGCCGCGCTTGGGCCAAACCTGCGGGAGGCCGCCCGTGGAACGCTGCATGGTGAGGATAAAGTTCAAAGCCTTGTTGAAACTTGTCTTGAAGGTCGCCTTGTAGTTGGAATTTGTCGTTTCCTTGTAGCGTACCGCCAGCAGGCGCATTTCCTGGATGGTCGCGTTGTTGTCGATGGTGCCGAGGTCGCCGCCGTCCTTGGAACGCCATTCCGACTTGTTGCCGCTCGTGTATGCGCTCTTGTACTTGTCGGCCATCGCCTTGTAAAAACCGCCGTTGCTGATCTGCCACGTGGTCATGTTGTAGGTGTACTGGTCGATATCCATGCCCTCGGCTGCCTTCGTGAGTTCCGAGTAGCCGCGGTAGCTGTTGATTTTCGATACTGCCGTAGAAGGCGGTACGTAATCGGCCGCGAAAGAGAACGTAGCCCCGGAAACTAGGGCGAGCGTCGCAACAGTTCCAAACCAGATTTTTCCCATAACATCCTCATCGTCTTGATAACGATACTTCGTTAATCTAACATAATATATGTCAAAAATGCCTGCGGGGAACGTTATTTTTATTTACAAGTTGTCCATAGACAACGCCAGAAATGGCGAAATTTGCCCAAAAAACGGGTTGGGAACGTCTGCCCATGTTTACGCAAGAGTCCATTTATATGTGAAAAATGCTCCTGTCGCTAGCCTAAAGAGAGTATTTTTACAAAACGAAACACGAAAAGTCATTCTGGAGCGCCCGTCGGGAGCGAAAGAATCCAAGAGGAACAAGATGAAGGTCCTGAAATTTGCAATTCTCGGGTGTGGCCATATCGCCACGAAGATGGCCGCTGCGGTCAAGACTCTCGAAAAACGCGGTATGGGCGTGGAATGCTACGCAGTGGCTTCGCGCACGCTTGACAAGGCGAAAAAGTTTGCCGACGATTACGGGTTCGGCCGGGCGTACGGCAGTTACGAGGAACTTGCGCAGGATTCTGCGGTGGACTTGATCTACATCGCGACACCGCATTCCGAACACTACAGCAACATTTTACTTTGTCTGGAACACGGCAGGAACCTGCTCGTGGAGAAGGCCTTTACCGCGAATGCCCTGATGGCATCCGAAGTGATTGCCCTTGCCGAAGAGAAGGGCGTGTTCATGAGCGAGGCGATGTGGACCCGATTCCTGCCTGCGGTGCAGATGGTGAAGGACTGGATTCTGGCCGGGAAGATTGGCAAGGTGGAAAGCGTGGAGGCCGACTTCTCGATGCCGCTTTCGCATATCGGTCGCCTGCAAAAGCCCGAACTTGCGGGCGGTGCGCTGCTGGATTTGGGTATTTACAGCTTGACGTTCGCGGACATCTTCCTAACTGATCCTGAAATTTGCAGGGAGATCCCCGCCTCCGCGGGGATGACGTCGGGTGAGGACTGCGTCGCGAATCATATCGTGCAGACGAAGACGAAGTGCGTCAAGTTCCATACGGGCGTGGATGCGACGGACTGGATCGACCTCGTGTATGCAGGCGGGCAGGTCGCACATCTCAAGACGTCGATGGTGGCGCCGCTCAAGAACGAGGGCGTGATTTACGGAACTGCGGGCTTTATCCGTGTGCAGAACCTCAACGACATGGTGGAAATCCAGCTGTTCGATGTCGCCGGAACGCTCGTGGAATCCGTGAAGCCACCCCGCATCGAGAACTGCTACGAATATGAGGTTCTGGGCTGCAAGGCGGCCCTCGAGAAGGGGCTCAGGGAATGCCCTGAGATGCCGCACAGCAAGACCATGCAGATGATGACGCAGATGGATAGCCTCCGCGCCGCATGGGGAGTAAGCTACCCGTTCGAACTCAGCCCCGGCGAAGTCTGGAACCGCAGTGGCGACAAGTCGTTCCTTGAAGTTTATGACATCGAGACCGGCGAATCCAGGCTGCTCAAGAAATTCGACTGCGTTATCGAGGCGCCGAACTGGAGTGCCGACGGGAAGTTCCTCACGTTCAACAGCGAAGGCCGCATCTACAGGTACGAAATTGAGTCGGGTGTCATTACCGAAGTCCCGAGTTACTTTGTTGACAACTGCAACAACGACCACGTGCTCTCTCCCGATGGCGAAGGCCTCTACGTGAGCCACCACACCAAGGAAGACGGCCTTTCGCGCATCTACAAGATTTTCTTCGATGGCCGCATGCCGGTACTCGTGACCCCGCTTGCCCCGAGCTACCTGCACGGCGTTACCGCCGACGGCAAGATGCTCGCGTACTGCGCCGAACGCAACGGAGAATACGACATCTACACGATTCCGACGGCGGGCGGGAACGAGACGCAGCTCACGACCGCGTTCGGGTTGAACGACGGCCCGGAATACGACTGTGATGGCGAATACATCTGGTTCAACTCCGTACGCACGGGCCGTATGCAGGCTTGGCGCATGAAGGCAGACGGTTCCGAGCAGACGCAGATGACGTTCGATGCGCACTCAAACACCTGGTTCCCGCATATTTCGCCCGACCGCACGAAGGTCGTGATGCTTGCCTACCACGAGCGCGACGTGCGCCCCGGCGAACACGTGCCCAACAAGAACGTGGAAATCCGGCTGATGACCGGCAGCGATGATACAGGATGGAGCGAACCCCGCACTATCCTCAAGCTCTTTGGCGGGCAGGGGACGATTAACGTGAATTCCTGGGCCCCCGACAGCAGGCGCTTCGCCTACGTGCGGTACGAGCGCGGGTAACCCGCAATAAAATTCCAGTATAAACAAAACAGTCCGCTTCGGGCGGACTTGTTTGTATCTGGATGACGGGACTGGCGATGCGCCGGCCTTATTTCTTCTTCCTGCCCGGCGGGGTGGGCATGAACGGGTTCGACGCTTTCGCCTTCTCGGTACTGGCGGCGCTGACGCTTTCCTGACTCACCACGACGGAATCGCCGACGGAGAGCCCCTTCAGAATCTGGATGTTCACGCCGTCGCTGATGCCGGTCTTGACCCTGCGGGGGGCCGCCTTCCCGTCGATGCTGACCCACACGTGGTCGCCCGCGGGTTTCTTCGCTCCGGCGCGTTTCTTGAACGTCTTGCCCGGAGGCCCGAACTTTCCGGAGCCGCCGGTACCGCTACCCGGCGGGCCGAAACCTCCTGGAGGCGGAGGCGGGAAGTCTCCCTTCGCAAATGCGCTGTCGCCTGCGAGCGAGTCGCGATCCATGCGCGGCGGGCGCGGCATGTCCTTCGGGTCTGCCATCGGGGTCCCGTCTGCGGGAGTAAACTTGAGTGCCTTCACGGGAATCGCGATGGCATCCTTCACTTCTTGCGTCACGATGGTGCAGGTCGCCGTCATGCCGGGCAAGAGCTTCTGTTCCGGGTTCTCTGCGGTAATCACCACCGTGTATGTCACCACGTTGCTCGTTGTTGTCGGGTTCAGGCGCACTTCCTGTACCGCGCCGTTGAACGATTCTCCCTGGAACGCGTCGACGGTGAATGTCGCTTTCTGGCCCTGCTTCACCTGGCCGATATCCGCCTCGTCGATGGCGGCCATCACCTTCATTTGGCTTAGGTCCTTCGCGATGACGAACAGGGTGGGCGTGCTCATGGAGGCGGCCACCGTCTGGCCCACTTCTACCGCGCGCTTCAGGACCACACCATCAATCGGGCTCTTGATGGTCGCGTAGCTCAGGTTGAGCCTTGCCTGGTTCACCTCGTTCTTGCTGCGTTCCACGGCGAACTTTGCCGCGTTCATGTTGTATTCGGCGGTTTCCAGTTCCACGGCGCTCGCGGAATTGCTCTCCGAGAGTTTTTTCACGCGGTTGTAGGTCGATTCCTTGTACTTGTAGTCGTTTTCTGCGCTCCGGTAGGCGATTTCTGCCTGCGTGAGTGTCGCCTTGAGCTTCGACTTGTCGAGTTCGGCAATCACCTGGCCCTTCTTGACCTTGGAATTGAAATCCACGTAGATTTTCGCGATGTCGCCCGAGACCTGTGTGCCCACTTCCACCTGGTCGACCGGCTCTAGCGTTCCCGTTGCCGAAATTGTTGTCGAAATCGTAGTCTGCGTGACCTTCGCGCTCACGAGCGGGCCCGCGGCGTCACTAGCCTTCTCCGTAAAGAAGAAGAACTTCACGCCGTAGGCGATGCCCGCGAGTACCGCGAGCACGATGGCGATTTTCAGCAATTTCTTCAAGATTTTCATAGATGCAGCCTAAAAAATAGAAAGTATTGCCCTTTTTCCGGGTATTTTGGTGCCCGGCGGGCCAAAAAGGTTGCATGGGAAGCGAAAAACGCCTTCATTTGCTTATAAAATAAATTTTATATTAGGTCGCATGACGCGTATCAGAAAGAAAGACGACAGCTCCGAGGTCCGCAGCGTAACGCTGGTAGGGCTTGTCTGGAACGTGGTTCTTTCCGTGGGCAAGTTCTTCGCGGGCTATTTTGGGGGCTCCCAGGCGCTTGTTGCCGACGCCATCCACAGTGCATCGGATTTCATTACCGATATCGCGATAATCGTGGGTTCCAAGTTCTGGAACGCGCCCCCCGATGCGGACCACCCGTACGGGCACCGGCGTTTCGAGACGCTCATCTCGGTGGGTATCGGGCTTGCCGTATGCGCGGTGGGTATCGGGCTCGGCTACAATGCCGTAATGGCCCTTGTAAACGGCGAGCAGTCGCACCCCGAGTGGATTGCGGCCGTGATGGCGGCAGTCTCCATCGTCGTGAAGGAGGCCCTCTTCCGCTATACGCGGGCGAAGGGGCGTGCCATGCGTAGCGAGGCCGTGGAAGCGAATGCTTGGCACCACCGGAGCGATGCGTACAGTTCCATTCCTGTTTTGATTGCGGTCCTGTTCGGGATAATTTTCCCGACGCTCTGGTTCGCGGACTCCGTCGGCGCAATTATCGTTTCTTGCTTTATCCTGCATTCCGGCTACGAGATTGCCTGGCCCGGGATTCACCGCGTCGCCGATGTGGGCGCGAGCGAGGAGGTCGCGCAGAAGTTGAAGGAAGTGGCGCTTGCCTGCCCGAACGTCATCAGCATACACGGGTTCCGCACGCGCTACGTGGGTTCTGACCTGC